>OBEQ012403713.1_pt1 | contig 25187 bp, 24 predicted proteins | sample 1670901 | NCBI WGS metagenome assembly OBEQ01 (sample SAMEA104232315, study PRJEB22302) | groundwater metagenome | biome: forest; feature: aquifer; material: groundwater | place: USA | collected 2011-08-07 | depth 5.4 m | reverse complement strand
TGTCTCCTTCCGATGTGTTTCGGAAGTATGGCCACCCTGCCGTTTCGATTTCAAATCGATAAATGTCAGTAAGTCATTTAACATGGTTATTTTAAATGCGTTTTCATATCCCAAAAATTCAATGTTGGGACACCAGTGATGAAAACTATAAACATGAATTGCCTCATATTGTCTCAGCTTAAGCGCTTCCGATATCCGTCCCGCATTACCAAATATAATCTTCAATCTGCCAAAGTATACCACATGTGCAAACGGGAAGGGACCTGATACGACCGCTGTCGGCACGTCAGTTCTCATGATACGCTCTGAACTCTTCCGGCAATAAGACGTTATGCCCTGCTCCACCGGGGTTCAATCAGTTTTTCGGCTCTTCCCTGAAGTCCTAGTTACAAGACTCCGAAGGAATTTTGGGGTACTGTGAATACCCGTGTACCCCCTTGTGAACAGGTTTGTCTGACAGGTGTGATTACAAGGGAAATAACCGTCTAAAAAGGTAGGGCCTTGGCCAGTGTGCCGATCCCCGCTTTTGCTGCCCGATATAAGACATCGAACAACGAATCACACTGCCAAAGCCCCTTTGCCTGGCACTAATCATAAATGATTTGCCAGCCCCGACCCGCGTCACCCGTACCCCTCCGTGACTGCGATAGCGATCTCCTCCAAGAGATATCAAAAGTACGTTGCAATCTCAGTATAAGCAAGCGTGGTGCCACTATTTTGGAAGTGAGAAAGTGGTTGATTTATAAGGGTTTATATGAAGAGTCGTTTACTCAAGGGTATGGAACTTAGATATAAACTAACTCAGCAATTTGTATAGTTGAGAAAATGTTGTTTGAAATCAGTATGATACGTCTTAGGCAAACATTAAGAAATTTAGAGGGTCGCTTGTTTCACACTCTATTCCGCGTCTAGGCCTAAGATCTATATTCTTTTGACAATTCTTTGTATGCGGTGGCAGGCGCTTCAATATTTAAGTCGATCCTGTCGGGAAGAGGGTCCGAAGACTCTCCGCAGGTTCCCATTTGGGGCGATTATGCCTGAGAATATAGGGAAGCTCCCCTATGTGTATTGTATGGAAACTTCATAAGTAATAGTCGAGTGGTCGGCAGATGCGGAATTGCCTTCACAGCTGATATTTCCTTTTGCGGCCTCTCTTCGGTTTCTGACCATCCCTGAGATAACCTGAGTGAGATCAAACCCGCCATCGGTACATTCCTTATTCAAGCATTCTATCCTGAACACTGCATAACTGCCGGGAAAGAAATTAACAACCCGGCATAATGATTTTTGGATGCCCTTCTGACTATATATCATGTTTACGACGATGCCTGTAACCTCCGGGAATTGCGCGGATAAGAAACCTGCGTCGAGCTTCCGTTGCTGTCTTTCAATCCTTGCTGTATTTTTTTTGTTATTCACGCTATAGTTCATATTCCCCTCTGATGAGAAGGCCCCCTTCCTCAGGAAGGGGGCCTTATTCCCGTTAATTACAATTTAACGACATTGATCGCCTTGGGACCTTTCGGGCCTTTTTCGGTATCAAAGCTGACCTTGTCACCCTCAGCAAGGCTTTTGAAGCCATTACCCTGGATGGAAGTATGATGGACAAAAGCTTCGCTTCCATCAGTATTCGCGATGAATCCAAACCCTTTGCTGTCGTTAAACCATTTTACAGTTCCTTGTTCCATTTCCTGTTACCTCCTTATCTCTAGACTCAAATCTCAGAAGGTCTCGGCAAATAAAAAGGCCACAAAGTCAAAAGTCTTTGTGGCCTCATGAACGGCAAAAACTTCTAAAATCCTATTAATAGGATAACATGGCTTTGCCTATTAAATCAAGGAAGAAATGATGTCACGAAGCCCTGAGGATCATTACCATCTGGCGACCGTCCATTTTAGGCTGGGATTCTACCTTCGCGATATCTTCCAGTTCGAGCGCCAACCTGTTCAGAACATTCGTCCCCAGGTCCTGGCGACTAAATTCCCGGCCTCTAAAGCGAATGGTCACCTTGACCTTGTCCCCGTGACCGAGAAACTTCCGCACATTACGCTTCTTGAACTCATAATCATGGGTATCGATCGAAGGGCGCATCCTGATTTCCTTGAGTGTGAGGGTCGTTTGATTTTTTTTGGCCTTCCGCTCTTTCTTGCCTTCCTCGAACTTGAACTTCCTATAATCCATGATCTTGCATACCGGCGGCTCAGCCAGGGGGCTGATTTCTACGAGATCCAAATCCCGCTCTCCGGCGAGCTTCAATGCCGCTTCAATATCCATTATGCCGACCTGCCCTTCATCGTCGACAACCCGTATCTCTTTCGCTTTAATAAGCCGTATCTGGTTGTTTACGCGGGTCTTGTCGACGACCCGCCCGGGTGATACTCTTCTTTGATTAACTATGGTGTGTCCTCCTTTGTTACAGTAATCTTTGCCGGTCTCTGTCCTGCACGTCCGTGCACAACTGCCGACATTTATATTGTAACATGTTTATGCAATAAGATATTTTATTAATATTCTCAAAAAGAAGGAGGAGTCAAAGAGGAGGCGCCAAATTTAGTTAATTACTCGGAAATCATTACCTTCAATCACTCGAAGAGTGGGAATCCGCGGCATGCGAAAGCAGCGGCATCTTAATTTCATGGAATACTTCTTGTACCGCCCTCCCCTGCGATTTCCTAATACTGCCCTCTATCCAGCGTCCTGTATTGTATCGCCTCCGAGATATGACTCGACTGGATGTCTGTGGACGATTCCAAATCTGCTATGGTGCGCGAAAGTTTCAGAATCCTCGCATACGCCCTTGCCGATAACCCGAGTTTATGCATTGCCGTTTCAAGAAGAATTTGGGCATCTTCCTTCAGCTTGCAAAACTTCTTTATGTGCCGAGTCTTCATCTGGCCATTGCAGTAGATCTTATCTCCCTTGAATCTTTCGAGCTGGATGTCTCTCGCCGCGACAACCCTTTTTCTTATGTCTTCCGACTTTTCTCCCACATAGTCAGTCGACAACTCTTTATAGGGAACAGCCGGAACCTCAATATGGATGTCGATCCTGTCGAGTAACGGGCCTGAAACTCTCCTGCGATATCGGTAAATTTGACCGGGCGTACATGTGCACTGGTGTCGTGGATCCGAGAAGAATCCACAGAAACAGGGGTTCATAGCGCTTACGAGCATAAACGACGCGGGGTATGTAACGGATGCGACTGCGCGTGACACAGTGACTTCTCCGTTTTCTATAGGCTGTCTCAGGACCTCGAGGACATTTCTCTTAAACTCAGGAATTTCATCGAGGAAGAGTAATCCATTGTGGGCAAGGCTTACCTCACCGGGTTTAGGTGTCTGTCCGCCCCCTATCAGTGCGACGTCTGAAATTGTATGATGGGGGGAGCGGAACGGCCTTGTAGCAAGGAGAGGCTGGTCGTCTCTGAGCAGGCCTGCGACACTATGGATACGGGTTGTTTCCAAGGCCTCATCGAATGTCATGCCCGGCAAGATGGTCGCCAGGCGTTTTGCAAGCATTGTCTTCCCTGAACCCGGAGGACCGACCATAAGGACGTTGTGCCCGCCTGCAGCAGATACCTCAAGGGCCCTTTTTGCATGTTCCTGCCCCTTTACCTCGGAGAAATCATCTTCATAGACCGATAAAACCTTCATTGTTTCAGGGATGTCTATCGCGTAAGGCGGGCAATCCTTTGACCCTCGCAGGAAATCTACGACTTCCGGCAGGCTCCTGATGCCGTAAACGTTTACGCCGTTGACAACTGCAGCCTCAGGTGCATTTTCGAAAGGCAGTATAATCCCTCTCAATCCTGCCCCTCTGACCATGAGCGCCATCGACAGGGCGCCCCTGACAGGCTTTATCCTCCCATCGAGTGAAAGTTCACCGGTGAACAGATATCCGCTGATCGCTTCTTGTTCTATCAGTCCCTCGGAGCATATGATGCCGATCGCAATCGGAAGGTCGAATGCCGAGCCCTCTTTCTTGAGGTCGGCCGGGGCAAGGTTGACGGTGATCTGTTTTAGCGGGAAGTTGAAGCCGATATTTTTCAGGGCCGCCCTTACCCGGTCACGGCTTTCTTTCACTGCTGCGTCGGGCAGTCCGACCATCGAAAAATGAGGAAGTCCGCGGGAAGAGATGTCCACCTCAACCTCGACTTTGTATGCTTCGATCCCTATGACGCTCGCGCTAAATACCTTAGAGAGCATTAGGTCCCTTTCTTACCTCGACACGCTAAGGGGTTTCTGCTGATAATCCCCAACAAAGGATAGCATTAAATTATTAGAGAGGGCAAGCCCTTTTTGGACATGTACCGTTGCAAAAATAAACCGTGCCGTTTTATTATTAGCGAAGCCGAGTTATTAAATGAAAGGGAAGGTATGAGAAAAATTGCATTTCTTTTAACGATTCTAATTGCCGCTGCGTTTCTTTTTTCCTGTGGGAAAAAGGAGGTCAAGCCGGTCTCCCAGGAATCAAAGACGGCCGAAGAGGCCTTCGCGCTGACTGAGAGGATCAGGGAGGCATTTATAAAAAATGACCGTGACACGATCCAGAAAAACGCTACGGAGAGCGGCTATAAGGATATAACCGCAAACAGGAAATCGTATGACGGCGTAGAGCTTGCCTTTATTCCAAGGTGGGTAGAGATCGAACAGAACAAGGTAATGCTGAATGTTACGTGGAAAAGCAAATGGACCGCCGGGGAGAAAAAGGCTGAAGACCGGGGGATGGCAGTCTTCGTAATGGAGGGCAGACCGCTGAAACTCTCCGGGATATTAAGGGCTAACCCCTTTATCTTTCCTGAACAGCAGTATCCGCGTCCTTAGTGGCAGGAACTGCACGTCCCCTTACTGCATGAGGTGCAGCCGGATGATGACCCGGCAGATGGTTTTTCAACCCCGCTCATGCCGAAGGTGGACATCTTCTTCTTTATGTCCCGTGATGAGCATTTCGGGCAATCGACATCCTTGCTCCCAAAGACAAGCTTTTCAAACTCTTCACTGCATGCGTTGCATCTATATTCGTAAATAGGCATTTTTAAAGGTCCTCTTAATAATCCGCCATTGCCCCTACTTCTTGGCCTTCTTCGGCACTTTCTCCCAGTCCTTAAGGAATTTCTCAAGCCCTATGTCAGTGAGAGGGTGCTTGATCAGTTGCGTAATTACTGAATAGGGGATCGTCGCGATATCGGCTCCCATCCTAGCGGCCTCGACTACGTGGAGAGGGTTGCGGATACTGGCGACGATTATCTCGGTCCCAAACATGTAGTTATCATAAATATCGATTATCTCGCCGACCAGCGCCATGCCGTCATGGCTGATATCGTCGAGCCTGCCTACAAAAGGGCTTACAAAGGACGCGCCTGCCTTGGCGGCAAGGAGCGCCTGGACAGGGGAGAAGACAAGGGTGACGTTCGTCTTGATTCTGAGGCCAGCGAGTTTTTTGACCGCCTTCAGTCCTTCTTCGATCATCGGTATTTTTACGACGATATTCTTATGTATGGCGGCGAGTTCTTTCGCTTCTTTAATCATGACATCTGCGGCAGTACCGACCACCTCGGCGCTTACCGGGCCCTTGACAATGCTGCAGATGGCTTTAAGGACCTGGACCGGGTCTTTGCCTTCCTTCGCCATAAGAGAGGGGTTGGTTGTGACCCCGTCGATAACCCCGAGTTCATAGGCCTTTCTGATCTCTTCAACGTTTGCAGTGTCGATAAAAAATTTCATATATTCCCCTTTAAGATAAATTAATCTCTTATTATAACGAAAATACCCGTGGTTTTGCTTTGCACATAGACAGAAAAGAGGCGGTTCTAGTTGAGCGGAATCTTTTCTGCAGCGGCTGCAGAGGGCGAGTTTTGACACAATTTAGCGAAGGGTTCAACCCAGCCCGGTGAGTTCAGAAGAGTACAATTCTGCGTGAGCGCTTGAGATTGGGTTCCTCGTCGTCTGTGACAAGTATCTTCTCCCTCATTTATCCAGAACCTCCCTCACCTTTACCAAAAGGTCTTGCGGCCTTATTGGTTTATGGATGAAGTCAAAACCGGATTCTGTCAGGTACTCGTCTTTGATAATGTCCATCGTGTATCCGCTCAAAAAGAGTATTTTTACATCTGGGCTCGCTTTCCTAAGTACCTCACTGACCTCTTTACCGTTCTTCTTCGGCATGATCATGTCAAGCATGACAAGGTGGATACTTTCCCTGCTTTCCATGAATTGTGTGATCGCATCTTCCCCGTCTTCTGCTGTGATAACACTATAGCCGAATGACTCCAGAACTATCCTTGTCAGGTCCCTCAGGGAATCATCGTCCTCGGCGACGAGAACAGTCTCATTTCCGCCCTTGACAGAAACAGCAGCCTCAGGCTTTTTCTCCATGGATGCCGTTTCTTCCAGTAGAGGCAGATATATTTTAAATACAGTGCCTTGCCCCGGTTCGCTGTATACCTTGATGAATCCGTTATTTTGTTTGATTATTGCATAGGATATTGCAAGGCCGAGCCCTGTCCCTTCTCCGATACCTTTCGTTGTAAAAAAAGGCTCGAATATCTTCTTCTGAGTTTCTGCGTCCATCCCGTGCCCTGTATCAGATACCGTAATAATCGCATACATTCCGGGCGTCCCATATCCATTTACAGCAATATATTCATCATCTATTTCCTGAAGGCCCGTGCCGATCATGAGCCGTCCGCCGTTTGGCATCGCGTCATTGGCATTTGTTACAAGGTTCATAAGCACCTGTTCTATCTGCCCGGCATCCGTCATCACTACCAGTCGCGTGTCCGCAGGGTCCAATTGAAAATCGATGCTCTCTCTGACAAGCCGGACAAGCATTTTCTGGATGCCGGTAATAATCTCATTGACATTAATGGGCCTCACTTCAGTAAGCTGTTTTCTGCTGAATGCAAGAAGTCTTTTAGTCAGGAACGCAGCCCTCTCGGCAGCTGCCAGGACCTCATTCATCTGGCCTTTTAAAGGACTATCGGCTTTCAGATTATCCAGCACCATAGCGCCATACCCTATGATCACATTGAGGATATTATTGAAATCGTGCGCGATACCCCCTGCCAGTGATCCGACGGCCTCCATCTTCTGCGCGTGACGGAGCTGGTCTTCAAGTTTCTTGTGTTCCGTTATGTCCCGCAGAATTCCCTCCATACCAAGAAAAGCGCCTTTTTCATCCTCTTTTATGGTGCTCGAAGTTTCAATATCTATTGGTTCCCCGTTTTTCTTCTTAAGCCTCATAAAGTAATGGCTCACAGATTTCTTACTCTTCAGCTCCGCTCTGAAGACATCTCTGTCCATGGGGTCTCTCCAGTATTCCAGGCCCTTTCTGCCGATTATCTCATCGGGACTTTCGTAGCCGAACATCTTTGCCCCCGCGGGATTCATCAGAATGAAGACACCGTCGGCATCTATTTGATAGATCCCATCGAGGGTAGAGTCAAAGAGTTCTTTATATTTCTTTTCGCTTTTCTTTAGAGCATCCTCAGCATTCGCCCGCTGAAATGCCGTACCGAGATGCATCGCCACACTTTCCAACTGCTCGACCATCTTCAGAGGGACCATGTTTTCCCGATGGTCTGAGACATGGATCAGACCGAGTATACGGCTGCCGCTTCGAAACGGCACCAGTGCCACGGATTCGTATCCCTCCTTGTTGCAAACGTTTCTGTTTTTTCCCTTTTCTTCTTCCGAAACCGTGGCGAGAAAACGGGTCGTTCCATTCATATAAAAAGACCCGCCTTTTGTATAAAACGGCAACCGCGGGTTTGTGGTCCCCTTGATCACGTTAATACACATGCATTGGTCAGACTTCAACGAAAAAGGACCCTCCATCTCAACGAATTTCGTGCTGAAGCCATTATATGCCTGGTAGGGTATGTTTCCGGCTTCATCAAGAACACTGATTGCAACTGAATCGCATCCTGTGTAGTCTTTGATCTCGGCAGCGAGTTCCTCAAGGAGCGGACTAATCTCCGTATGGTTATGCATTACTTTTAGAAAGCGCAGAGAAGCTTGCTGCGACTCATCAGCATTTTTGCGCTCGGTAATGTCTGAAAATAGACCCATAAGTCGGATGGGCTTTCCGGATTCACTCAAAACAAAACTCCATGTGAGTTCGACCGGAAACAACTTCCCATCACTTTTTTTTGCTGCCAGCTCACCTGCCCAGTTCCCACTCTTTCTCATTGTCTCAATGAGGTCTGCAGAATGCTCGTCCGATTCCAAGAAAGCTGAAACCGGCTTTCCAAGAACCTCTTCCTTACTTTCATATCCCCATAATTTCAGAAAGGCATTATTGACATAGGTAAGACGCCCTTTGAGATCAGCAAAGGCAATGGCATTGGTTGTCGATGCTATTGCGCTGTCTTTTATTCTTAATTCCTCTACTTGCTTTTCCAGGGTTGTGTTGAGGGTCTTTATTTCTTCCAGAGCTTTTGTCAAACTCGGCAGCGCAATGGCTTTGGGCAGGAAGGGAATAAACAAAAAAGCTGAAATAACTGAAACGAATGCCGTAAAGGCTTTAACAACGCCTTCAGTCCAGTATATAGGCTTATATATAATATAGGCGGCAAGCAAATGCGTTGTGCCGCAGGAAAAAATGAAAATCCCAAACAAGACAAACAGGCCCGGAAAAGGCAGGTCGCGTCTTTTGTACAGGAAGTAAAATATAGCAATGGGGATCGAATAGTATGCCAGCCCCGTCGCAATATCGGAAATAACATGGAGCCACACTAAGGCAGGCTCCCACAAGAGACAGAAGCCATGAGCCATATAATCATTCACACTGTGATGGGCCATTGTTCCTCCTTGTTCTCACCCATTGTAAGTTTTGTTATTCTATTGTTTTCTAAAATTTATCTCTCCATGAACCCATATCGCTATTCCCAATCCCACCAACCCCCGAGGGAAATTCACGTTAGTCCCCATCTACATTCGCGCCGCCAACTATTATATCAACTTAACGGCACATAGAGCTATTTGCAGAACAGCCGGAAGTGGGAGGGTCGGGCTTTGTATGTTTGTATATGAGTGATCGCGAAAAAAGGGCGGCCTACTTTTTAGGTCTGCAGCCTTTCCCATTTCTTCCGGAAATCGCTAAAAGTTTCGTCGATCAATATCTGTTGGTTTTCAGAGGGAAATGGCAGCAGGAGTCTTCCTAACACTGAACTATCGGATTCGAGAAGGAGGCCGGTTGGATGAATCCCTTCAACCGCACCTCAAAAGGACGCGGTGTTGGATTCCCTAAAGTCTCTTATTTATTTTTTGTTCGTACATAAGTTTTTCCGCCTGGACTACCAATTCATCAATTGAACCGGGAGATTCCGGATCGTAATAAGAAGTGCCGAAACTTATCGACAGGCGGTGCTCACCGTCCTTTCTTGCGTTGCGATTTTCAAGGTTTTGACGCAACCGTTCAGTGATCACTTTCACGTCATCTATCGAACTTCCTATTGGGATAACTACGAACTCATCTCCCCCGATGCGGGCAATAATGTCAGACTCTCTAAAGGTATCTTTGAAGATGCCGGCAGTCGCAACCAGGATCTCGTCGCCCGCCTGATGCCCGAAGGTATCGTTAATCTCCTTCAGATTATCCAGATCGGCGTAAAGCAAAAACACTCCTCTCTTCTGTCGCTTGCATGATTTTAATAGCTGTTCAGAAAATGTAAAAAATCCGCGCCTATTATAAAGGTCTGTGAGTTCATCCGTGAGTGACAACGTGCGCAGCTTCTCCTCCATCTGCTTATGTTCAGTAATGTCTTTTGAGATGATCGTCACCGCTACAGTTTGCCCGGCGTCGCCTTTTACCGGACTGAGTGTTTGGGCAAAATACCCGCCGTCCCTGAGGCTTCTATGTTCATGATGCGTGGGCTCCCCTGTTTCAAATACTTTATCGACGTCCCTCATAAAGGCATTTGTTTCTTCAGGGGTGTGGAACTCGCTGTAGCTGAGACCGATGTAGGCATCCCCTGAAAAGCCCATCCTCAATATATGTTTCTTATTCATATGGACATATCTGTAATTTCGATCTACCACATATATAAAATCATCTGTGGATTCAACCAAGGAGCGGTATTTTTCTTCGCTCGCCGATAGGGCCTGTTCAGCATGCATTCGCTCAGTAATGTCGCGCGTGATGCCAAGAAGAAAGGCCACCTCCCCTTTTTCATTGCAAAGCGGCACAGCGTGAGTTTCTAACCAGAGGTGTCCGCCCTTCATCCCGATAATCTCAAACTGCAGCATTCCTGTTTTACCATGAAATATTTCTTCCATAAGCTTTTTGAATGCATTGCGATGTTCCGGACTGACAATGCCGTAGACGGACCTGCCTTTCACCCGATCGAGTGAATCAGCCTCAATCATGGCCAGCCCCGCGCGGTTCATTGCGAGCAATGTTCCGCCGGGAGAGATGAGCTTAATACACTCCGGTGCCGTTTCAATGATCGTCTGCAGGAAATTCTCGCTCCCCCGTAACGCCTTCTCCACCTGCCTAAACTCGCTGATATGCAATCTTAATGGTCTAAGCACGATGAAATAGAGAATCGGAGATGTTACAATTATCAGCAATAATGAGTCGAAAAAGGCATCCTGATAGAGTGAAAGAGAAGGGAACTTTGCCAAGATCAGAGTCGCAATTATCTCTGCAAAGAATATCGAGAAAATTATAATTAGTACTTGATAAACAGGGTTGGTAATGACTTTATTGGCTGTCAGCGATGATCGGGGCTTTGTCCCGAAGGATGTAATTTGGTCCTCAATAGAGGCTGTTTCAATCTTCCTGCAAGCTTTCACGGCCCCCCGAATGAAAAAACCCGGTTTCGAAACTGCTTCAGTATATCAGAATCAAATAAAAATATTAAATAAGGCCGGTCGGCCGGGGGCTTCTAAAAACAGAGATGCCCATCCTGGTTCTCTTCAACCGCTCATCAAAACAGCGTCGGTTCTTTTTCGGTATCTTTTTTTTCTTTGCCGGACTTCTCTGCCGCCCTGAAGCAGTAGGCCTCCTCGATCAGTTCGATGAGATGGAGTACGGGCCTGTCTGTGATGGCCCTCCCCAGTTGCAGGACGCAGCCAGGACATGACGTGATGACCATGTCGGCATTGGATTCGATTATCCGGTCCGCCCTCTTTTTAAGCAGGCCCGAGGACATCTCTTTGAAGGAAAGGCAATAGAGGCCGCCGAAGCCGCAGCAGCCCGGCTCTTCTGCGCCGGCGAGGTCGAGGCCGGATTTTCTTATTATCTCCCGAGGTTCTTTTTTCACCCCTAGCCCGTAATACAGATGGCACGGGTCGTGGTAAAAAGAGGTCTTATAGATCTTGTCAACGCGCTTCAGTTTATCGTCGAAAAAAGTGGATATGTCCATCGCCCTCTCAAGTCCCTTGCCGATGGTCTTAGGGTATTCGGTCCGTAAGGACATCGTACAGGTCGGACAGGGGCTCAGCACCGCATCGACTTTGAGTCTGCTGAAGACACGGTAATTCTTCTTCGCGAGTTCATCAGCCTCCTGATCGAGCCCGAGCGCCCTCAGCGGCGCCCCGCAGCATGTCTCGCCTTTGGGAAGGACGACTTCGTACCCGAATTTTTGGAGTACATTGATCAAAGACTCGCCGAAGTGAGGGAATACATAATTTGTAGAGCAGCCTGCAAAGATGGCGACCCTTCCCTTTTTCTTGTGGGCCTTATAAACCTGTTCGCTCTTCCTGAACGGCACCTCGGCGAGTTCCGGGCTGAAAGGTATTATCCCCCTTCGCGCAAGAAAGGGCAAAATGAGCCTTTCCCCCAGCCGCAACATCTTGAAGGCCTGATCAGGCCACTTCGCCGATACCTTTGCAACCGACCTCAGGAAACTCCGTTTCTTATCGCTTCTGCTAAGGAATGCCCTGCCGCGGTACATCGCCTCAGGGATGTCGACCCCAAGAGGACATGCCCCGGCACAGGCCCCGCAGAGGATGCAGCTGAAGATCCGCTCATTCAGCAGGGGGGAAGGTTTGATCTCCCCTTTCACGAGGCCCCTTAGGAGGATGAGACGCCCCCGTGTTCCCATAGGCTCGAGCGGTTCATCGTCAAAGGTGGGGCATGGCGCCTTGCAACTCCCGCAACGGACGCATTTTGAGAGGTCTTCGAGGTACGTCGACAGATCAGCGCGCATAGGGTGATAAGAAAGCAGAGACAAATTTAATTGCGGATGCCGGTCCCATTCCTGTCTTCAAGCACCCTGTTCATATTCCCGCTTCTGTACCCTTCGAGGTCCATGGCGACGAATGCGTATCCAAGGGACCGTAACGTCTCGGTTATAAGGCGCCTGTTGGCGGCAGACAGAAGTGCGGGCATATCTTCTTCGTTTACCTCGATCCGTGCCGAGTCCCCGTGGTCCCTTACCCTCACCTCACGAACTCCGAGAGAATGGATGAATGCCTCGGCGCGCTCTATCCGGTTCAGGGCTTCGGCGGTTATTCTCCGGCCATAAGGGAACCGCGACGAAAGACAAGGGGAAGAGGGCCTGTCCCATGTCTTTAGCCCGAGTTCTTTTGACAATGCCCTGATCTCTTCTTTCGACAGGCCCAGTTCAGCAAGGGGGCTGCGCACCCCGTGGATAGAGGCGGCCTTTCTCCCGGGCCTGTAGTCCTGAAGGTCATCTGAGTTAGAGCCGTCGAAAACATAGCGAAAGCCCCCTTCTTGAGCGATAGCCTTCAACTTCTTGAAAAGCTCATCCTTGCAGAAAAAACAACGTTCAGGAGTATTGCTTACAAAAGACTCATTCGAAAGTTCCTCTGTATGTATGAAACGATGGTCTGCGCCGATTTCCCTGATAAACGACGCGCAGCTCTCTACGTCTTGCCGGGGCATCGTCCCGGAGACTGCCGTGACCGCCAATATCCTGATATCTGCGGTCTTCATCGCCGCGAGCAGAAACGAGCTGTCGACGCCGCCAGAGAAGGCCAGCACGCCGCTTCCGCATTCGCGCAACAAAGAGAGAAGGTCCGGGAACTTATTGTCCAAGATATGTGACTTCCCTTTTGTGTTCACAATGCACCTACCTCGTAGTTTTCCTGGTGCATCTTGTTGTCCGCCCTGATCATCACCTTTACTCCGTACCTGCTTTCGACGTCTTCTATACCCAGCATCTCCTCGTCCGAGAGCATCTCGGCGACGATAGGGTGCGCGGTAATGATGATCTTCTGGCTGCCGTGTCTCGCGAGCTTCTTTATAGTCCTCAGGATCTCATAGCAGAGCGTGTCAGGAGATTTTACGAACCCTTTCCCTTCGCAGTAAGGGCATGTGGTGCTGAGCGTCCTGCCGAGGCTCTCCCTCACCCGTTTTCTCGTCATCTGGATAAGCCCAAGTTCAGATATATGGAAGATGGTGTTTTTTGCCCTGTCCTTTTTCATAGCCTCGGTAAAGGCGTTGAAAAGCTTATCCCTGTTTTCGGACTTGTCCATGTCTATAAAATCAATGATAATTATGCCGCCGAGGTTCCTCAGCCTTATCTGATATGCGATCTCTTTCACAGCCTCGAGGTTTGTCTTGAGGATCGTATCTTCCAGTCCTTCCTTCCCGACGAACTTACCGGTATTTACGTCGATGACGGTCATCGCCTCTGTCTGGTCGACGACGATATAGCCGCCGGACTTCAGCCAGACCCTTCTGCCGATCGCGCGGGAGATGTCGAGCTCTATCCCGAAGGCGTCGAAAAGCGGCTCGGCCTCTTCGTATAACTCTATTTTGTCGAGGAGCTTGGGGAAATACGTCTTCACAAACTCAATGATCCGGTTATATTCCTCAACCGAATCGATGATCAACCGCTCGACGTCCTGGCTCATGAGATCACGCACGGACCTGAATACAAGGTCGAGGTCGCTGTAAAGAAGGCCCCTGGCGGGTACCCTGTCTTTTTTTTCTTCGAGATTTTCCCAGAGAAGAAGGAGAAAATGGAGGTCCTTCCGGATGTCCTCTTCTGCGGAATCCTCGCTGGCCGTCCTGATGATAAGACCGAAACCTGCAGGCTTTATCCTCTCGACGATCTCCTTGAGCCTGTTTCTCTCGTCCTCGTCCGATATCCTCCTCGATATGCCGATATGTTCGACATTCGGCATCAGGACGAGGTATCTGCCCGGCAGGGTTATGTATGAGGTGACCCTGGCGCCCTTGGACCCTATCGGGTCTTTCGACACCTGTACGAGAAACTCCTGACCTTCCTGTATGATCTCCTCTATCGTCATCTCGGAACGGCACTTTCTCGATATAACCTCGAGGGAATTATCTTTATCTTCCTCTTCAAAGAGGGGGGCGTATTCGTCAGTGTCGGCCTTTATGTCGGCCACGTAAAGGAAAGCCGCCTTCTCCAGGCCGATGTCCACAAAAGCGGACTGCATTCCGGGGAGTATCTTCACAACTTTGCCTTTAAAGATGTTTCCTACAAGGCTGGCGTCGCGTTTGCGCTCGACATAGAATTCGACGACCTGTCCGCCTTCAAGCAAGGTGACACGCGTTTCACCTCTCGTAACGTTAATCAGGATTTCGCTGCCCATATCCCCTCGCTCTCTATCGGTTCGGACCATATCCCATCCCACCCGAAGACGGCCAAACGGGTAATGTCCAGTTCCTCCGCAGGGACCCTAAAAAGCTCCGGCATCAGTTCACCGAGCCTCACCTTCAGCTCGCCCTGGTCGCGGACCGTCAATCGAAAAGTGTTTTCATCGAGTCTCTCTGCTTCTTCCACCATTTTCTTTATATCAACGAGTTCTTCTTTTCTTTCGACAAGTATTTCTTTTCTTTCGGAAAATCCGGAACTGTCAAGCCCCTTAGCGGACTTTATCTCATAGGTATATCTTACAACAAAACTGTTAAGTGACTTTTCCCGCTTGTCCAGCAAAACTATTTTATTTGCCCTGATGCCTTCGGGCAGGACCCCATTGAGCGTTTCCAGAAAGGATTCTTTACTGAAAGGCGGGGTCATTTCTATGTCGAGATATTCCTTGAGGCCTGCGATTCCCACACCGAGTGCCGGGCCAAGCGCCACCTTCGGGGAAGGGTGAAATCCGCCTGAATACTTCAACCGGAAACCGGCCCTCCGTAAGGCCCGCACAATCGCGGTCATAAGTTCAAGATGGGAGAGGTACCTCGCATTGCCGGTCTTTGAATACTCGACCCTGATCCTCACAGACTCGTCGCCAAGCGATTGAATGCGGTTCATGTAAGGGCGAGCAGGCGGTTTTTCCGGGACTCCTTCGGAAGGTTCCTTTCCCCCACTGTTTTCCTCCGCTGCCCCGTCTGCTATTTTCTCTTGTGCGCACTTTAGTCCGCAGCCGCTGCAGCTCTTTCTGCAGTCGGCGGTAAAATCTCCTGAAAGGGCATTCTTATATTCCCTGATAAGATACTCCTTGGTGACCCCAGTCCTGATGTTTTCCCAGGGAAGGGGAGACTCCAGGGGGTATGTCCTTTCCGCAAACTCGGAGGCGTTGATCCCGGAAATATCCATCGCCTTCTTCCATTTGTCGAAATCGAAGACCTCTGTCCATGCGTCGAGCCGGCATCCCTCTCTCCATGCCGCCTCAATCAGGGCCGAGACGCTTTCGTCTCCGCGCGCGAAAACCGCCTCCAGCAGAGACATTTCCTCGTTATGTCCCTTGTATTTAACGCCTTTCTTCAGGAGATACTTCTTCAGGTAATTATTTTTTTCTCTCAGGACCTCCAGAGGGTCCTGCCCGAACCACTGAAACGGCGTATGCGGCTTCGGTATGAAAGAAGAGACCCCCACACTGATATTTACGTGTCTGCCGGTGAGTTTCTTCGATATCTTAATCGCTTGATGGACCATCTCAGGGATAGCGGTGATGTCTTCTTCGGTCTCCGTCGGAAGCCCGGACATGAAATAGAGCTTGAGGTTATGCCAGCCCTCTTTGAAAAGGGTCTCAAGGGCTTTGAGGTAAGTTTCTTCCGAGAAGTCCTTATTTATGACCGCTCTGAGCCTCTCTGTCCCGGCCTCAGGGGCGATGGTGAACCCGGTTTTTCTCACGGCCCTGATTTCTCTGAGGATATCGCTGTTTACAGATGCGACACGCAGGGAAGGTAGCGAGATAGAGATCCTCTGGCCGCCGAACTTTCTGTTGAATTCTTTCAGTAAAGAGTGGAGGCAGGAATAATCGCCGGAACTGAGAGAGGTGAAGGAGACATCTTCATATCCGGTGTTTTTCAATGAGTTTTCGGCGAGTTCGAGCACCTTCCGCGGGGACCTCTCGCGAACAGGCCTATAGGCCATACCTGCCTGGCAGAACCGGCAGCCCATAGAACAGCCTCTGGCAATCTCGATGTTGACCCTGTCATGGACGATGTTCGTATAAGGTAGCACAGGCCTTTCAGGGAACGGCGCGTCTTCAAGGGAAGAGATGATCCTGCGTACGGTCTTTTTGCTTTTACCGAGTGAAGGGACGAAGACCCCTTCTATTCCTGAGAGGTCCTTGAGGAGCCTGTCCTTTCCCTGTCTCCCCCCGTCTTTCCATCCGAGATAAATGTCCAGGATTTCCTTTACAGCCACCTCGGCATCTCCTATAAAGAAGGCGTCGATAAAGGGGGACATCGGCAAAGGGTTGAGGGTACAGGGGCCTCCTGCGATAACAAGCGGTCCTGCATTTTTTCCGAGACGCTCCTCTGACTTGATATGTATTCCCCCAAGACTGAGCATATTCAGGACAGTTGTATAGGCCAGCTCATACTGAAGGCTGAAACCGACTATATCGAAGTCTCTCAGGGGAAGACGCGACTCCAGCGAAGAGAGCAGTGTCTTATTGGTTATCATCTCTTCTTCGAGGTCGGTCCATGGAGCAAAAACCCTTTCGGCCGACGCAAAGGGCAGCTTGTTGATGATATCGTAGAGGATCTTAAGTCCCAGATGTGACATCCCGATCTCGTAGACGTCGGGGAAGGCGAGCGCAACCTTCACAGGGGCCTTCTTATGGATTGAATTCAGCTCGCTGTTAATATATCTGCTGGGTTTTTGAAAAGATAAAAGATTCACTGTTTAAGATACCACCCGCTGAGACGCTTTGGCAAGCCGTCCGCTTGACTTACAGTCGCAGCAACCGGTTAAATAAGAGAATGAAAATATTCAGATGCATATCGTTGCTCTTGCTGATGCTTTCCCTTTTTTCCTGTGCCGGAAAGTCGTCCGTGAAGACCAATGAGCCGTTCGACGCCGAGAAATTTTTTACGAGGGCGAACAAGCTCATCGATGATAAGGAATACACAGATGCCCGTTCCGTCCTGCTCGAGGTAAGGAACAGGGACCTCACAAAGAAATATGCTCCTCTTGCCCAGCTCAGGATTGCGGATTCCTATGTGAAGGAGGAAGAGACGGAACTAGCCGTGGCAGAATACAGGAAGTTCCTCGAGATGTACCCTGACCACAGGCATGCACCGTATGCACAGTACCAGATCGCTATGGTGTATTTCAACCAGGTTGAAAGCCCCGAGAGGGGCTACAGCGGCGCGGCAAGTGCGCTCGCCGAATTCGAAAAGCTGAAGCGTGATTTCCCCAGGAACCCTTACAAGGAACTGACCGAGATCAGGATCGAGAAGTGCCGCAACGTCATGGCGGATTACGAATTTCTCGTGGGCGAATTTTATATGAAGAAAGGCGCCTACGCACCGGCGATCGACCGGTTCGAGGGGTTGTTGAAAAACTTTCCGGATTACAAGAAACAGGAGAAGGTCCTGATGGACCTTGCACTGTCCTATAAGAAAACCGGCCAGAAAGAAAGATCGGTGGAAAGGCTAAAGAGTATTATCGAAAAGTACCCCAGCAGCCCTGTCACGTCCGACGCCAAAAAAGAACTTTCGTCGCTGCAGGCCGGGGACAAGAAGTAACGCGGCCCCCTGCCGGTGGATTACTACCCCGTATTTCTTAACCTAAACGGTAAAAAAGCGATCGTTGTGGGAGGCGGAAAGATCGCCGAGAGAAAAGTCGGCTCCCTTGTTGCCGCAGGGGCGGATGTTACAGTGGTAAGCCCCTCCCTTACGAGGCGGCTCCGAAAGACCCTTTCCGAAGGAAGGATTCGATATATATCCCGCGTATACAGAAAAAACGACGTCAAGGGGGCCTTCCTGGTAATTGCAGCGACTGATTCACCTGATACGAACAGGAGGGTCTCAAAGGACGCGCCTGCCCTGGTCAACGTGGTGGATGTGCCCTCGGAATGCAATTTTATCGCGCCCTCCGTTGTCAGAAGGGGACAGCTTCTCATTGCGATATCGACCGGCGGCGCGAGTCCGGCATTTTCGAAGGCCATCAGGAAGGAACTTCAAATCTTGTATGGTCCCGGGTTTTCCAGGTATCTGAAATTTGTGAAAGGGATCAGGGCGAAGGCAATGGCAACTATCTCTCAGAAGGACAGGAGAGAACGTTTCCTGAAGGGGCTCGCATCGAAAGAGATTTTGGCCCTGCTTCGAAGAAGAGGTGTCGATGCGGTGAAGAAGATCGTTACGGGTAGGCTTGAGAAGGCGACACGGTTCTCCTGACCGGACGGCGTACCCCTCTGAAAGTGAGAAGTTGTCATCCTCGGGCTTGACCCGGTTCGCCGAGGGGAAGAGGAGAGGGGACCCGGAATCCCTCCAAGATATTGGATTCCCGTCTAGAGGCTGCGGGAATGACCGGCACGAAAAAAGAGTTTATGGGCAGGCTCTCAATAAGCTCTTATGCGGCTTTCGGGGAGGGGTGAATTTTTCTGATTTCACTGCCGTGTTTCTCTTTCGCCGTCTCCATGTCGAACCGTGCCTGCATATTCATCCAGAACTGGGGCGTCTGCCTGAAATACCTGCCCAGCTTCAGGGCAAGCTCTCCTGTGACAGGCCGCGCTCCTTTCACAATATGGCTGATCCTCATGGCTGATACTCCTATGTCCCGGGCCAGCTGCGCCTGAGAAATGCCAAGCTCATCGATAATTTCCCGAAGGACAACGCCCGGGTGTGTCGGTCTAAAATCTCGTGTCATAATGTTCCTCCGTATTCAGTGATAATCCGTTATTTCTACGGCGTGCGCCCCGTCTGCGTCAAACCTGAAGCAGATGCGCCACTGGTCATTAATTCGGATGCTCCATTGTCCTTTTCTCTTGCCGCCGAGTATTTCGAGGCGGTTAGAAGGAGGCAGCCGGAGATCTTCCACTGATGTCGCAGCGTCAAGCTGCTCAAGCCTGACGACTGCCCGCGCCTGAATGGAATCCGGCAGTTTGCGGGAGCGATACCCAATTAAAGAGCCTTTCGGTTTCCTTGCAGGCGAAAGACCGAATCATGTCACCAGTATAAACAATCTGTTTATTACTGTCAATTCGTTTTGGCCTTCTTGAAAAAAAACAGCGTCTGTGTTAATCTTTTAGACTTAAACAGCCTGCATTTTGCGGGTTGAAAATTCACACGCCGGCTAATAGTCCTGCCATATGGTCCCTAAACGGGTTGGCAGTGCAGGCGGAGGAAAAACCACAGGAGGTACACAATGGTAGTCTCAATGAAAGAGTTGCTTGAGGCCGGGGTGCATTTCGGCCATCAGGTAAAGCGCTGGAACCCGAAGATGAAGAAGTATATCTTCGGCGAGAGAAACGGTATCTATATCATCGATCTGCAGAAGACCCTGAAGGGTCTGGAAGAGGCATACAATTTCGTGAGGGAAGTTGCGGCTTCAGGCGCGGAGGTGCTTTTTGTCGGCACGAAGAAACAGGCCCAGGACGCCGTCATGGAGGAAGCGAACAGGGCTTCGGCGCATTACGTCAACCAGAGATGGCTCGGCGGCATGATGACAAATTTTACGACGGTAAAGAAGAGTATTGAAAGGCTGAAAAAGATAGAAGCTATGAAGGAAGACGGGACGCTGCAGCTCCTGCCGAAGAGGGAAGCCTCAGCCCTCGAGAAGGAAAGGGCGAAGCTGGACAAAAACCTCTCGGGGATCAAGCCGATGAAGGGGCTGCCCGGTTTGATATTCGTGATCGACCCGAAGAAGGAGAGGATCGGTATAGCTGAGGCAAGAAAATTGTCAATACCGATAGTCGCGGTGGTGGATACGAATTGCGACCCCGACGAGATAGATTACGTAATACCCGGAAACGACGACGCCATTAGGGCGATAAAACTCCTCACGTCGAAGATCGCCAACGCGGTACTAGAGGGTCGGGCGGTGCTCAATAAGGAGGCGCAGCAGGAGGCTGAAAAGGCCCAGGTCGCTGAGAAGGTCCGGGCTGAAGAGGCCCAGGAGGTGACTGAATGACAACCATATCGGCTGACGCGGTCAAGGACCTCAGGGAGAAGACAGGCGCGGGCATGATGGAATGCAAAAAAGCGCTGGTGGAAAGCAGCGGAGATTTTGAAAAGGCGATAGACCTGCTCAGACAGAGGGGCCTGGCGACGGCCGCTAAAAAGGCCGGGCGCACGGCATCTGAGGGCATGATAGGGTCTTATATACATATGGACAGGATCGGGGTGATGATCGAGGTGAACTGTGAAACCGATTTTGTGGCGAGGACCGACGATTTCAGGGAAATGGTGAAAGATATCGCCATGCATATCGCAGCGGCAAACCCCGGCTATCTTTCGAGGGAGGACGTCCAGCAGGACGTTATCGAAAGGGAGAAGGAGATATATAAGGCCCAGGTGACGAACAAGCCTCCGCAGGTGGTCGACAAGATAGTCGAAGGGAAACTTGAAAAGTTTTTTTCGGATACCTGTCTGCTGGACCAGATCTTCGTGAAGGACCCTGACCAGAAGAAGAAGATAAAGGACCTTATTACCGAGAAGGTCTCCAAGGTAGGAGAGAATATCGTGGTGAGGAGATTTATGAGATATCAACTCGGCGAAACCCAGCCTTCCGAGCCGAAGAGCTGCTGAGGGATATGCCCCTTAAATATCAGCGGATACTCCTGAAGCTTAGCGGAGAAGCCCTTATGGGCAATAGGGGATACGGCATCGACGCCGCTACCGTTGACTTTATGGCGAAGGAGATCAAGGATGTGGCCTCGATGGGTGTGCAGATATCCATAGTCATCGGCGGGGGCAATATTTTCAGGGGTGTACAAGGAAGTCTTGAAGGGATGGAACGGGCGTCGGCGGACTACATGGGAATGCTCGCGACGGTGATCAACGCCCTCGCCTTGCAAAACGCCCTTGAAAAATATGACCTCCCCACAAGGGTGCAGTCTGCCATAGAGATGCAGGAACTCGCCGAGCCCTATATCAGGCGGAAGGCGATGCGGCATCTTGAAAAAGGGAGGATAGTCATCTTCGCCGCAGGCACCGGAAACCCCTATTTTACTACTGATACCGCCGCAGCGTTGAGGGCGATGGAGATTGGAGCGCAAGTCATCCTCAAAGGAACAAAGGTGGACGGTGTATATTCTTCGGATCCTGTGAAGGACCCCAAGGCCAAAAAGTATTCCGAGCTTACATATATGGAAGTGCTCAAGAAGGGCCTCGGTGTGATGGATTCGACTGCCGTCACTTTATGTATGGACAACAACCTCCCTATTGTGGTATTTAATCTAAAAGGGAAAAGAAATATACGGAAGGTCGTTGAGGGAAAGAAAGTCGGGACTATCGTCAGGGGGGAATGATGGAGCAGGAGTTAAGAAAAAAGACAGTTGAGCGTATGCATAGCGCGCTTGAGGCGCTGAAAAAGGACTTAGGTTCCATACGGACCGGGAGGGCGAGCCTTGCTCTTCTCGACGGAATGACGATCGATTATTACGGCACCCCGACGCCTCTGCAGCAACTTGCGAGTCTGAGCATCCCCGAGAGCAGACAGATAGCGATCCAGCCGTGGGAAAGCAAGATAATCCCGGATATAGAGAAGGCCATTCTTAAGTCCGACCTGGGGCTTACCCCGATGAACGACGGCAAGGTCATCAGGATTATGATCCCTATCCTTACCGAGGAAAGAAGGAAGCAGCTGGTGAAGGTGGTGAAGAAGAGGGCCGAGGAGGCCAAGGTGGCCGTCCGGAACATACGGAGAGAATCGAACGAGGAGCTCAAGAAGTTTGAAAAAGAAAAACACCTTTCCGAAGATGATGTGAAAAAGGAACAGGAAGAGATACAGAAGATTACAGACTTAAATATAAAGAAGGTAGACGAGATCCTGGAACACAAGGAAAAAGAGATAATGGAGGTTTAGTATGAATAGTAACTTTATGCTCAAAGTGGAAGACGCAAAGCTTCCTGATATCCAGAAAGCCCTTCAGCAGGCCGGCATCAAGGTCAGGAGCATCATAGAAGTCTTCAAAGAGGAAACCAAAAAAGAAGAAGCGAAATAATGGCCGACAAGAAAAAGAAAAAAACCCCTCCGAAGAAGATGGCGACAAGGCCCGGTGCCGTCAAGGCCCCGAAGAAAAAAACAGGCGCTGTTGCAGCTCCAAAAGGGAAGACGCCCAGCCGTCCGAAATTGACGAAACCTGCGACAAAACCGGTAACGAAAAAGACGGCTATAATCAGGAAGCCTGCTGCAAAAAAAGTAGCGGCCCGGAAAAAGACACCTGTGAAGGCGAAGGTAGCGGAGAAGACAAAGTCAAAAGCAGCATCGAAAACTCTGGCAGTCGCCGACACCCTGAAAGAAATAAAGCGGTCTCTGATAAATAGAAGGGAAGCAATCATAAAAGAGGCAAAAGAAGAGATCGCTAAATATATAAGCGGCGAGAACCGGCAGCTTGTAGATACCGCTCTGGACGACGGAGACTGGGCGGTGGTCGACATCTCCGAAGACATTAACCTCAGGAGACTCGCTGCGCATTGGAAGGCCCTTCATGATATCGACGAAGCGCTGAGAAAGATAGAAGAGGGTTCCTACGGAATATGCGAGGAATGCGGCGAAGAGATAGGTGAAAAGCGATTAAAAGTCCTCCCTACTGCTACGCTCTGCGTCGTCTGCCGGGGGAATAAGGAACGGCTCGAAGCTGTCGAGAAAGATGTGACTTCGGTTTAGAAAGTGCGGAGTCGCCTCACCGGCCTTCTTCCTGAAATTCAAGCCAGCTGCAAAATTTTATATAATCCTTTCAGTCCCTAAACCCCCTTTAATAACACTGCTCATGCCCGATATCTTTTTTCCGGATACAGAAAGGGGACAACCCGCGGGGACATACGACATATGAGACGTAAGATAGTAGGGGCGTATGGCATACGCCCTTCTTTGCTGCGGTATTCTGTAGGGGGGAAGCTGTCCGCTATTGCGCTTTATAGCGTTATTGGCATATCATAGTGAAAATCTTTGCCGAGGGAGCGGGATTGTCAGAGAGAGATGGAAGCAGTTTGGCCGGGAAAATGGGGACGAATCGATGACGTTACAAATCACACCTTCGTATTTTTATAGCCTTTATAGTCCGTCGCCGTGTGAACTGAGGCTCTATCTTAATTAAATTATATACCCCGCAGTCTCTGCTGCGGGAACCTTGCGTCTTCGGGGTCCAGGGCGTCGGAGCGAAGCGCAGACCCTTGGTCAAGGGCGGGGTCAAATGCCCCGTCCGCGAAGTGGGTCCGGGAGCGCATCGTGCGACCGGGCCTTTACTGCAAAGGGGTCGAGCCTTCGCCACCGGAGGCATTCGAGCAGGTCATTTTCCGGCTTGGAAAAAGACACGAGAAGAACCACCTTGCAACCTTCCCCAAATTCTCCGATCTGAACGGTAAACCCGCTGAAAAGACGCTGGAAATGGCTGAGAGGAGTTGAAGGCGAATGAAAGAGTTTCTTCCTGCAGAAGTTATTGAACAGAAAATTTATCTGATTCGCGGCCAAAAGGTAATGATCAGCATGAATCTTGCCGGGCTTTATGGAATTGAAACGAGAGCATTAAACCAAGCGGTAAAAAGAAATATCCAACGGTTTCCTGAAGACTTTATGTTTCAGCTGACTGAAACGGAAGCTGAGCGGTTGGTATCACAAAATGTGATACCACACAGGAAGCATTTTGGCGGCTCCTTGCCGTATGCGTTTACCGAACAGGGCGTCGCTATGCTCTCCAGTATTCTCAACAGCGAACAGGCCATCAAGATCAACATTGCCATTATGCGGGCATTTGTAAAATTGCGGGAATTTTTGTCATCAAACAAGGAACTTGCTGCCAAATTGTCGCTGCTTGAAAAGAAAATAGAAAAGCACGATGAGGAGATCAAGGCGATTTTTGGCGCCATCCGCCAGCTTATGGCGCCGCCGGAGACGAAGAGGAGAAAGATAGGATTTCGAAGGAATGAGGAATAGGATTTGAGAGACGCCATGATTAATACGGCGGTACCGGGTCGATCGCGAAACATATTGAGGCGGTTGGAATGGAGGATGACTTATTTGTCATTCCGGCTTGCCCGGTCCGCGAGCGGCTGAGCGGGTGGCACTCGAAATTGACGGAGGACAGCATGCCGGCAGCGACGCGCAAGCCTATGACGAATCCCGCAGCGCATATCTGAAAACCAGAGGCATCGAGGTGCTGAGATTTTGGAATAATGAGATATTGCAAAATATGGACGGGGTGTTGTGCAGAATCGCGGAAGAAATACCCCCTCCCAGCCTCCCCTTTATAAAAGAGGAGGGGCAAGAGAAAACAAACAGGAGCCATCCAGGGCGCGACACTGATGTTAGATCCCCCCACTTTGATAAAGAGGGGGATAGGGGGCGTTCATGAACTTTCAGCAACGTGACTTGCCTGCCTATTGACTAATCCCCCCTTTGTCCTACAATGAGATTAAAAACTAGTCTGGAGGTGTGTTATGGCAAAGGCAACGAAGGAAAAGCTCCTCAGCTTCAGCATGAAGGACAAACCAGGTCTGCTTTCTGAGATCACGATGAGGCTTTCGAAGGCGAAGGTGAACATTTCGGCGGTCTGCGCATACGCGTGGGACGACATGGCTTACTTCGACATGACGACTGATAGCAACGCCAAGGCGAAGAAGGCCCTCAAGGACCTGAAGCTGGAGTTCGAGGAAGAGGATGTCGTAGCGGTAGAGATGCCGAACAAGGTAGGGGAGCTCGATAAGGTGGCAAAGGCGATCGCCGAAGCCGGGATCAACATCGGTTACATGTACGGCACTACATCGACCGGGAAGACTTCGGTGTGTCTGTTCAGCACATCGGACAACAAGAAGGCCCTGAAGCTGATCAACAAGTAGCGCAGGAAGGCATACTGAGGAGAAGCGGCTCGCCCACTATTCTCAGGGCGGGTCGATCTGGTTGA
>OBEQ010393323.1_pt1 | contig 25189 bp, 18 predicted proteins | sample 1670901 | NCBI WGS metagenome assembly OBEQ01 (sample SAMEA104232315, study PRJEB22302) | groundwater metagenome | biome: forest; feature: aquifer; material: groundwater | place: USA | collected 2011-08-07 | depth 5.4 m | reverse complement strand
CCTCTCCGTGGCGGCGGCCTATGCGGCCACGCGGTTCAACAACATCATGGATTTTCTACAGCTCGTGTTTGCCTTCGTAAACGCGCCGTTGTTTGCGACGTTTCTTCTGGGCATGTTCTGGGAGCGCACGACGGGGCACGGCGCCTTCACGGGTCTGCTTTCCGGCATGCTTGCAGCGGCAGTTCATCATGGGTTTACCTTGTCGCAAGGGTCAGCGCCGGGCATTAAGGGCGGATGGCTCTCCATTGTGCACACCTATCCCAGCGAAATGGCGCAGAATTTCTGGACGGCGATCTGGGCATGGAGCGCATGCTTCGTTGTGACCATCGCCATCAGTTTGTTGACGCGACCGCGCGAGAAGGCGGAGTTGCGCGGCCTGGTGTATTCGCTGACCGAAAAACCTCGGGAAGAGCATCTGGCTTGGTATGCGCGGCCCAAGATTCTCGCCGTCATTGTGCTCGCCCTGGCTTTGCTGCTGAACGTCATATTCTGGTAGGGCATCGTGAGAACGGACATTCGACAGGCGATCGGAATCATGTTTTCGATTGTGGGCCTGCTGCTCGTCGGATTCGGCTGGTTCGGCGACAAGGGGATTTATGCGGCGTCTCTGGGGATCAATATCAACCTGACCTGGGGTGGAGTCCTGCTCGTCTTCGGGCTGCTGATGCTGTGGCTCGGTTTTCGCGGAGCCCGGTCAAGACGAGGGTAAATGTCGCTCGACCATCGTATGGAAAAAACTCAGACTCCCGTCCCAGGTGGCGCACGCTTTGGTGAAGTCGCTCCTTCTGCTCGATCGGTGCGGGAAGGCTTTCGTCGCATGTTCGGCGGAGAGCCGGTTGTATTTCGCGCGCCCGGGCGCGTCAACCTCATCGGCGAACACACCGACTACAACGATGGTTACGTCATGCCCGTCGCGCTTCAGTATGCGACGTGGGCGGCGATTGGTCCGGGCGCGGACGGCACCGTACGCGTCTACTCGGAAAACTTCAGCGAGAGCCGCGAGTTCTCTCTAACTGGCGTCGAAGCGCAACCGACGGGACACTGGAGCGATTACGTTCTCGGTGTGGCGGCCGTCCTTCAACGGAGTGGCCACACGTTGCGGGGAGCAAACCTGTACGTCGCGGGCGATGTTCCGCTCGGCGCAGGGTTGAGCTCCTCTGCCGCGCTCGAAGTCGCCTGCGCCTTTGCATTCCTCGGTCTTGCTGGCGCCGAATTGGACCGGCCCAAGATTGCGAAAGCCTGCCAGGAAGCCGAACACGAATACGTGGGAACGAAGTGCGGGATCATGGACCAGTTCACCGCATGCTTCGGGCGGGAGGGCCACGCGCTGTTTCTCGATTGCCGGTCGCTGCAACTCGACCTGTTTCCCCTCCCGCGGGATGCGAAACTCGTGATTTGCAATTCTCTGGTGAAGCACGAATTGGCGAACAGCGAATACAATCAACGGCGCGCGCAGTGTGAAACGGCAGTACGACTTCTCCGAAAGTGTCTCCCCGGGATTTCTGCACTTCGCGATGTTTCGCTGGAAGAACTCGAGCAATGTCGCTCTGCTTTGACGGACGTGGTGTACCGCCGCTGCCGCCACGTATGCTCGGAAAACCTGCGCGTTCAAGATGCCGCCAGGTGTTTGCACTCCGGCGATCTTCTTCGGTTTGGCAGATTGATGGGTGAGTCGCACCGCAGTTTGCGGGACGATTATGGAGTCAGTTGCCGAGAGTTGGACACCCTCGTCGAAATCGCAGGACGGATCGATGGTGTGCTCGGCGCGCGCTTGACGGGAGGAGGCTTTGGCGGATGCACCGTGAATCTGGTGCGCTCCTCCGCCGTTCCGGAATTCAAAAAGACCGTCTGCCGGGAATACGAGCGCGCCACGGGACTGACTCCGCCCATCTACGTGTGTGCGGCGGCCGCGGGTGCCGGCCCGGCGGAATGAAAGTAGCTCAAGTTTCGACAGGGAGAAAGGCGGCGCAGCATGCCCGGGGATGGCCTCGAGAAGACTCCGCATCGGCGGTACAATCCCCTGACAGGCGAATGGGTGCTGGTTTCGCCGCAGCGGACGCAAAGGCCCTGGCAGGGCCAAGTAGAAGCGCGCGTCGCGCAACACTCACCCGCGTATGATCCTTCGTGCTATCTCTGTCCGGGAAATCCCCGCGCGGGCGGTCACCTGAATCCCCCATACAAAAGCACGTTCGTGTTCGAAAACGACTATGCGGCCCTGCAACCTGATGTCCACGAACTCAAGATCGACGTCGAACAGCGCGGGCTGGTCGTCGCGGAAGCCGAGCCCGGGATTTGCCGTGTGGTCTGCTTCTCCCCGCAGCACAATCTGAGCGTACCTCACATGACGCTGGCCCAGATTCGCGCCGTGATTGATCTATGGGGCGCGCAGTTCACGGAGCTCGGCAGGCGCGAGGACATTTGCTACGTGCAGATTTTCGAAAACCGCGGCGCCATGATGGGCGCAAGCAATCCGCACCCGCACTGCCAAATCTGGGCGAATCGCACGATTCCCAACGATCCATCCAAGGAGTCGCTGCATTTTCAGGAATTCTTGTCGCGGACCGGCAAATGCCTGCTGTGCGACTACCTGGAACTGGAGCGGAAGGACCAGAGCCGCATCGTCTGTGAGAACGATCGCTTCGTCGCGCTGGTCCCGTTCTGGGCAGTCTGGCCTTTCGAAACAATGGTATTGCCCCGCCGCCATGCACGGGACATTGCCAGCCTGAGCGGTGACGAGCGAGACGAACTCGCGTCTCTCTTGAAGCGGCTGACGACGCGCTATGACAATCTGTTTCGGACTTCTTTTCCTTATTCGATGGGGTTCCACCAGCGGCCCACGGATGGCCAGGAGCACGACGAATGGCATTTCCACGCACATTATTATCCGCCGCTGATTCGTTCTGCGACGATTCGCAAGTTCATGGTGGGGTATGAACTGCTCTGCGCGCCGCAGCGGGACTTTACACCAGAAGCCGCCGCAGAACAGTTGCGCTCCTTGAGCGACGAGCACTTTGAGGGGGAACTGCCCTTTGCGGAGTAGGCAGAGCGCGAGGGTCCCGCCGCGCAGCACCATCCACGACGCGGCGAAACGTCAAACTGGGATCCCCCCCGCGAGCACCTGCGAGCGCCGCGAAGACGGGAGATCGGCCCAAGAGCGCCAGGCAGCAGCGGCACAGGCGGTTGTTTTACCATGCGTCCCGGAGTCGCTTGACAAAGGCAAATGGCTCGATTAAGAAATGCTCCTTGCGATGAGAATTTTCGCGAAACGCCGATACTCCAATGATTGATCGTCGTGATTTTCTTAAATCGAGCGGCACAATCTTTGCCGCTCTCACACTGAAATCCAAACGGATGACGGGAATGGCGGCGGGCGAGAGCAGTGGCAACGCCGGCCGGCTGGTTCTGTCCATGAACCGGAACTGGCGGTACAGCCCGCAGCGCGCCGATAACGCCAGCGCACGTGACTTCGACGATTCTGGCTTCGAGCAAATCACTCTTCCCCACGCGAACAAGCGGCTGCCCTGGCACAGCTTCGACGAGAAATCCTATCAGTTTGTCTCGGTGTACCGGCGCCGCTTCCGGTTGCCGCCCGAGTCTCGCGGACACCACGTGTTCGTCGAATTCGACGGCGCGATGACGGCTTCGATCGTCTGGGTCAACGGCCAGCGCCTTGGGGAATACAAGGGCGGGTACACTCCGTTCTCCTTCGAACTGACTCCGCATATCGATTGGGACCGCGACAATGTGCTGGTCGTTGAGCTCGATTCCACCGAGCGCGCCGACATACCGCCGTTCGGCGGCTCCATCGATTACCTCACCTTTGGCGGCATCTATCGCGAGGTGGCGCTGAAATTGGTGCCGGCAACCTATCTTGAAAACATCTTTGCCCGGCCCAAAGACACGCTCAGCGACCGGCCCGGCGTGGATGTCTCCTGCTTCGTGGCGCACCTGGAGCGGCAGTCCTCTCGGCTGACGCTCGAAGTGGAGCTGCGCGATGGCGACCGCGTTTTGGCGAGCGCGCGGAAGACTCTTCCGCCAGAGGCGGCGACGGCCGATCCCGTCCGCGGTGAGCTAGCGCTCGCCAATTTCGGCCGTGTGCGGCGGTGGGCTCTAACGGACCCTTATCTGTATACCGTCGTCGCACGCATCAAGCAGGGCGGCTCAACGATCGACGAGGACCGCCGGCGCATCGGCTTTCGCGAGGCTCGCTTCACCGAGCATGGTTTCGAGCTCAATGGCCGGGTCATCAAATTGCGCGGCCTGAACCGTCACCAGACTTTTCCCTTCGTTGGACAGGCTATGCCCGCGCGCGTGCAGCGCCGGGATGCGCAAATCTTGAAGAATGAACTCAAGTGTAACATCGTTCGCACTTCCCATTATCCGCAATCGCCGCATTTCCTCGACGCTTGCGACGAACTCGGTCTGCTGGTGCTCGAGGAGATTCCCGGCTGGCAGCACGTGGGCGATCCGCAATGGCAGGACCTCGCTGTGGACAACGTGCGGCGCATGATCCGGCGTGACTGGAATCATCCATCCGTGATCCTCTGGGGCGTGCGCATCAACGAGTCGCGCGACAATCATGACTTGTATACCCGGACGAATGCCCTGGCGCGTACTCTCGATCCAACGCGACCCACGGGCGGTATCCGCTATTTCCAGGATTCGGAGTTTCTCGAGGACGTTTTTACGATGAACGATTTCGGATTTCCGCTGAAGCCGCCCAACCATCCCTTGTATCTGAACACGGAGTTCATCGGGCACACTTACGTGGCGAAGCCCTACGACAACGGCGAGCGTCTTACAGAACACCTTTTGCGGCATGCGCGGGTGCACAATCAGCTCGGCTCGAACCCGCAATACGCCGGCGGCATCGGCTGGTGCGCCTTCGACTACAACACGCATGACAACTTCGGATCAGGTGACCGCGTCTGTTATCACGGCGTGAGCGACATCTTCCGTTTACCGAAACCTGCGGCTGGTTTCTATAAGTCGCAATGCGATCCTGCAGAGGAGATTGTGCTGGAGCCCGCCTTCCATTGGGCGGCGCGCGGGGATCTCACCAACTCGTTTTCTAACGCAGTGGTGTGCTCGAACTGCGACCACCTCAAGTTTTACGTCGGCGACAAGTTGATCGCCGAAGCGGATCCCGATCGCGTCAACTTCGGCAATCTTCCACACCCGCCATTCCATGTCGAACTCAAACGGGTTCCCCGGGGAGATTTGCGCATGGAGGGTTATCTGGCGGGTCAAAAGGTCATCGAGAGAAAGCTTTCGAGCAAAGGTCTCGACCAGATGTTCCTCGCCCTTCCGGACGATACAACTCTACGGGCCGACGGCGCGGATACCACGCGAGTTGCGCTGCTCGTGGCCGACGAGTTTGGCGCAGTGCGCCGATATTCCACCGCGGCCATTGTGCTTGCGATCCAGGGGCCGGCGGAGATCTTAGGGGACAATCCGTTCAGCCTGGTCGGCGGGTGCGGCGCCATCTGGGTGCGTGCCCAGCAGGAGCCTGGCACTGCGCGTCTTACGGCGACTCATCCGGTGCTCGGCACGCGTGAGGTCGAGTTCCACATCGTAGCCGCGGAAAAGGAACGTGTGTAGCCGCGCGATGCCAGAATGAGTGAGAGCGATCCAACACATGTAACGGGCCGAGGAAGCCCCGGCCTTTCTCTCTCCGCCAGTGAGTTGCGAGCCATAGTCGAGCAGGCCTTGACAACCGTAGTCAGTGGACCGACAGCGAGAATTGCTCCTGTGATAATCTCCGGAGCAAAGCTTCAGTACAGGAGGGAGTTCATGAGGACGCCAGGGCAGAGCCGACTCTTGGTTGTATTGATGGTTACAGCCGTCATGCTGTGCGGGGCGCCGAGGGCGGCGCAGACGCCAACACCTAGAATCGCGGCGACGCCGCCGATGGGCTGGAATAGCTGGAACCACTTCGCCAAAAAGATTGACGACGCGACAGTGCGGGCCCAGGCTGACGCCATGGTTTCGACCGGGATGCGCGAGGCGGGCTACCTGTACGTCAACATTGACGATACCTGGGAAGGGGAACGCGATGCGCAGGGCGTCATCCATACGAACAACAAGTTTCCGGACATGAAAGCGCTCGCGGACTACGTGCACGGCAAAGGGCTGAAGCTGGGCATCTATTCCTCGCCCGGGCCAAAGACCTGTGCGGGGTTCGAAGGCAGTTACGGCCACGAAGAGCAAGACGCGCAGACCTACGCGGACTGGGGCATTGATTATCTGAAATACGACTTGTGCGGCCTGCGGGATATGATGAAAAGCGCCGAGTCGCCCGCGGCTGCGCACAAGGTAATGCTCGACGCCTATACAAAAATGCGTGATGCCTTGCTGAAGACCGGCCGGCCGATCGTGTACAGCCTGTGCCAGTACGGGAATGACGCCGTGTGGCGGTGGGGGGCTTCGGTTGGCGGCAACCTGTGGCGCACCACGGGAGACATCTCAGACCGCTACTCGCGCATGGCGGAGATCGGATTCGGCCAGGCAGGATTAGCAAAGTATGCCGGGCCCGGGCACTGGAACGATCCGGATATGCTGGAAGTCGGCAACGGTGGCATGAATATGGAGGAATACCGCACGCACATGAGTCTGTGGGCCCTCCTAGCCGCACCGCTGCTGGCTGGGAATGACCTGACGCAGATGAAACCGGAAACGATTGCGCTGCTCACCAATCGCGAAGTCATCGCTATGGACCAGGACCCCGCGGGGATACAGGGCGACCGCGTCAGTACCGAAGGGCCGATGGAAATTTGGGCGCGGCCGCTGGCCGGCGGCTCGAAGGCTGTGGGCTTGTTTAACCGCCATCCTTCGCCGATGGACATGCAAGTGGATTTTCGCCAGCTCGGCTTCCAGGGCCGCGTGAAGGTGCGAGACGTCTGGGGAGCGAAAGATCTCGGGACGCTCGAGGGAACGTATCAGGCGCGCGTGCCCGGCCACGGTGTGGTGTTATTGCGCTTGGCGCCCTAGCGGCCTCGACCAGGCACATCAACAACAAAATGGAGAGATGCGCATGCGGCTATCCGCATGAATGAGAAGCTCAGCCCAATGCATTGCCGGCAGAAGCGGAACGGCAGTTGATCCGAGCTAGTTGGGGATCGAAACCAATCTACACGCCCTCCCTTTTTTTTTCCTTGCGGACGAGAATGTTGTCCTGCGCGGGTTCGCCCTCACATTCGATGGCGATTGTCGTCACCGGATGGTCGGGCGCCTCCATTGGAAGCCCCGTAAAGCGCACGCGGAAACGATCCTGCTGAACGTCCACCTTGCGGGCGTACGCCAGCAGCCGGGCGGCCTTTACCTGCGTCAGCAGTCCGGTGATCGCCACGTGCTCGCCGGGCCAGAAGTGAACATGCATGTAAAGGGTATTGCCCTTGCGCGTGAAGCTGGCGTAGTTCGAGCGCCGCGGCTGGCACGGGTCGGATAGGTAGATGGATTCGCCGTTGCGCCGCAACCACTGTCCCACTTCGGTCAGCACGCGGGCGGATTCCTCGGGCACGGAACCATCGGCGCGCGGGCCGATGTTCAGCAGATAGTTGCCTCCGTCGCGGGCGCAGGCAATCAGATTCTGGATGACCCGGCGAGGGCTCTTCCAGTCGTCATCGGCGCGCTGATAGCCCCAGCTACCATTGAGCGTCATGCACGATTCCCAGGCGCGGCCGCTCTTATCCGCGGTGATCTGCTGCTCGGGAGTGGTGAAATCACCAGGCAGCTTGTTGCGGTTGTTGACGATGATGTCGGGCTGCAGTTCGAACACCATTTTGTTCATGCGCTCCGATTCCCACCCGGCGGCATCGAGCGGCCACGCAACGTCATACCAGAGCACGTCAATCTTGCCGTAGTTGGTCATGAGTTCACGGACGTGGGTGTGGATGTACTCGACGAAGCGCTTGCGGGCGTCGGGGTCATCAGCACAGCGGGCGCCGTCCGGGTGGTGCCAGTCCATCAGCGAATAGTAGAAGCCGACGCGCATCCCCTCGGCGCGCGCGGAGTCCACGTATTCGCGGACAAGGTCGCGGCCCGGGCCCTGCTTCGGCGAGCAGTAATCCGTGGTTTTTGTATCGAAGTGACAGAAGCCCTCGTGGTGTTTAGTGGTCATCACCATGTAGCGCATGCCCGCTTCCCGCGCGATCTTGGCCCAGTTCCGCGCGGGATATGGCTTGGGCTTGAACTGCTTGGCCAACGGCGCGTATTCGGAGACGGGGATGCCTTCGTTTTCCATCACCCACTCGTGCCGGCCGAGCACGCTGTACAGGCCCCAGTGAATGAACATGCCAAAGCGGGCTTCGTGCCACCATTTCATCCGCCGAGCGCGGTCCGCCTCGTCTGACTGGGGCGATGGCGGCAGATCGACGTGAGGCGAATCCACAGAGGTTGCTTTGGTGGTGGGCGCGGCCAATGTGGCCAGAGAAGCGCCCGTGCCGACCAGCCAATCACGTCTCGTCATTCGATTATGGATCATCGGGGTCATCCTTTCGTTGGCTCTGCGAATTATGGAAGTGCGTGACGCGGCTACCGCAAGGGAATTGCGGAGAAGCCGTGCAAGTCACACTTCCAGCTTGAAAATTCTCTCCATCAGTAACCACTTTTCACCGGGCCGGGCCTGCGGCAGCGGCTGCTGGAATTTCCACATCAGTTGCTCCCACTCCTGTACGTTAGAATTGCTCTGATCGGCTTTTGCTTTCGCCGCGAACGAGAAGCGGTCGTTCACCTCCATGATCATGAGCATCCGCGTGCCGAGCAAATAGATTTCCATGTCCTCGATGCCGGCATCCTTGATGCTCCGTGTGATCTCGGGCCAGATCTTCTCGTGGTAGCGTTTGTACTCAGCAATCAGTTTCGGATCGTCTTTCAGATCCAGTGTCAGACAATAGCGGCTTTTCATTTGGCCTCGATAGCCGTGGCGGCTCCGGCAGGAGTCAACAGGGCGTTTGGCTTATAGCCGCGTACGGCAAAATAGAACACGTATACGTAACAAAGGAGGGGAACGATAAACGCCCTTTGAATATTGCTCGCATCGGATATCCTGCCCATCACGGCGGGAATCAGCGCCCCGCCAATAATCGACATGACCAAGAGGGACGATCCGCGCTTGGTCAGAACTCCGAGATTCTTCAGGCTGAGCGCAAAAATAGTCGGAAACATAATCGAATTAAAGAAGCCGACCAGCACGATGGCCAACACGGAGGCCAGGCCGGAAGCGCCAATTCCGATGGCGACGCACACCAGCGCCCCTATCCCGAAAATGGAAAGCAGCCGTGGAGCCTGGATGCGCCTCATCATCCACGACCCCGAGAATCTGCCCAACATAAATCCAGTTTGGTGCGCTACCAAAAACAGCGCCGCCATCTTTTCCGGCGTATCTGGCATTATGTGTGTCAGGAAACCGGCCTGAGTCCCTCGGTGTCCCGCCAAGAATCGCTCTCCCCACTTGGCCATGTTCCCGAGCGTATCCGGCGTGGTGTGCTGCACGAAGCGGATAACGAAACTGCCCACTCCTACCTGCGCCCCCACATAGAAGAATTGGGCGATGACACCTTTGATTAAGTGAGGATGGGCCAAGACGTTCTTCACGCCTTTCCCAGGACCGGGATTCGCATCCTCTTTTTCGTGGGACTGAACCTCCGGGAGGTGGGCAAAATAAATGAGCGCCGCAACCAGCAGAAAGATGCCGGTGATGACCAGATACGGCACTTTCACCATGTTAGCTTCCGAGGTTATGTATGCCTGAAGTTGTTGCGGGTTCATGGAGGCCCTTTGTGCGGGCGTAAACTCGATTCCGGACAGGATGAAGGCGGCGCCCAAGGTGGGGACAAGCGCAGCGCCCACAGCGTTAAACGACTGAGCTAGATTCAGCCGCCGTTCCGAACTTTCAGGGGATCCGAGAACGGTCACATACGGGTTGGCTCCCACTTCCAGGAAAGACTGTCCCGAAGACATGACAAATAAGGCGCACAAGAAGAATCCATACAATCGGGAACTGGCCGCCGGAAGAAACAGCAGGGTTCCGGCGGCACAGATCAGCAATCCAACCAGGATGCCTCTCTTGTATCCGATTTTCTCCATGAGCCGCCCGGCAGGAAATGCCGCCAAGAAATACCCGCCGAAGAAAGCGACTTGGATAAACGAAGACTGAAAGTCGGTCAGGTCGAATGCTTTCTTGAGGTGGGGAATCAAGACGTCGTTCAAGTTGACGCCAATCGACCACAAGAAAAACAAACTTGTCACCAAGACGAACGGCAGCGCGTATTTTCGCTCAGTCAAAGGCGTAGATTGGAACGCCATATTTGCTCCGTGCCACCAATCCGCAGAGATCAGGTCAATGCACGATCGAGATGTACGTAACCACCGTCCACAAACACCTGCTGTCCAGTGACGTGTCCTGCCTTGTCGGAAAGCAGGAACACCACCATAGCGGCGACCTCTTCGGCCGTGGTCATTCTCTTTCCCAGAGGGATCTTGACGACGATGGATGCCAGCTTCGCGGCCGAGTCAGGGAAAGTATCGAGCCACTGGCGGTAAAGCGGCGTCATCACCTCCGCGGGCACGACGGCGTTGACGCGCATGCCGTATGGCAGCAGCTCGACGGCCCATTCACGGGTCAGCGCGAGGATGGCGCCCTTCGAGGCCGCATACCCCGATGTGCCGCCTTGGCCCGTCGCCGCCACCTTAGATGACACATTGACGATGCAGCCTTTGGTCTGTTTGAGCAGAGGGAGCGCGCAGTGCGCCATGATGTAGTAGTGGACTAAATTGCGCTGGAGCGACTGCACAAAGTCGGCAGGGCTGCCCTTCTCGAGGCCGACTTTGTCGTTGACGCCGGCGTTGTTGACCAGCGCGTTGAGGCGCCCGCATGTGGAAATTGTCTGCGCGACGGCCCGCGCACATTCTTCGGGGGAAGAGAGCTCGGTGGCAAACGCGTGGCACATCGCGCCCTTGCCGCGCAGCTCGGCCTGCAGTTTTTCCGCAGCATCTGCGTCGCGGTCCACGATCACGGGAATTGCCCCTTCGTCTGCGCAGGCCCGCACAATCGCCGCGCCGATGCCCTTGGCACCGCCGGTGACGACTATGACTTTGTTCTTGATCTGAAGGTCCATCCCGCTAGTTCTTCAGGCCGTAGAACCGTGCCGCATTCGCGCCGAAGATCTTTTCTTGTTCAGCTTCGGGGCGACCTTGCAAGTAGTCAACGATCAGTTGTTTCACTTGGCGATAGGTTCCCGCTAGAAGGCAGACGGGCCAATCCGACCCGAACATCAACCGATCGGGCCCGAAGGCCTCGAACACGACATCCAGGTACGGCATGAAATCGCCGGGACACCATTGACACCAGTCCGCTTCCGTAATCAGGCCGGAGAGCTTGCAGTACACGTTTGTACTGGCCGCGATTGCGCGCATGTGTCGGGCCCACTCGCTCCTCTCGACGGCGCGCGCGCTCGCCTTCATCGCGGGTTTGGCAAGGTGATCCATCACAAACGGTTGCTCCGGAAACTTCGCGACCAGCTCCATGGCCACGGGCAGTTGCTTCGGGTAGATGAGGATGTCGTAGACAAATCGGAAATCCGCGAGTGATGCGATCCCGCGCACAAACTCGGCCCGAATCATGAACTGGTCATCGGGTTCGGATTGCACGATGTGGCGAAACCCGCGGAGCTTTTCAAATTGGGAAAAATACTGCAGTCGCTCCGGCAAGTTGCGGGAGCAAAGATCCACCCAGCCCACCACACCCGCAATAGCGGTGTGCTGCTGCGCCAAATCGAGCAGAAAGAGCGTTTCTTCTTCCGATTGGTCGGCCTGAACGGCGACGCAGGCATCTATGCCATTTGCGCGTAACTCAGGGATCAGATCTCCCGGAAGAAAATCGCGCTTCAGCAAGGACATCTCAGCAGTAATCCAGGCATCCCGCGCCGGATCGAACGTCCAGAAGTGCTGGTGCGCGTCAATGGTCATGCAATCCCATAGGACCTTGTGGTGCCCCCCGCAACCATTCCAGGCACAGCAGCCTCGCGCATGGCTCGCGACAGGCCCCGGGGCAGTGGCCGGACATCATCCGCGGAGCGCGAAGAAGCCTCCATCGAGCGCATAATCCGTCCCGGTTACAAACGCCGCTTCGTCCGAACAAAGATACAATGCCAGCCAGGCGACTTCCTGAGGATCCGCCATTCTACCGATGGGCTGCGAGCGGCCCAATACTTCGAGCATCTCTTGTTCGCGGCCGGGATAATTTTTCCGTACGAAGCCATCCACAAACGACGTATGGACCCGCGCCGGTGATATGCAATTGCAGCGAATGTTGTGGCGCAAGTAATCTTTTGCCACGGAGTAGGTCATAGAGAGCACAGCACCCTTGCTCGCCGAGTACGCGAATCGGTCGGCAACCCCAGCCGTCGCTGCGATGGAAGCCATATTCAGAATGACGCCGCCGCCATTTTGCTTCATGTGCCCGATGCACGTATGCATGCAGTTGTAAACACCCTTCGCATTCACCTGAAATACGGAGTCGAAATCGCGTTCACAGGTGTCTTCGAGTTTGCCAACATGCGCGATGCCCGCGCTGTTCACCAGAATATGAACGCGGTCTCGCTGGAAGACATCGTGAAAGACTCTCTCGACGCTGGCGTGGTCGGAGACGTCGCACAGGTAGGCGGCAGCCTGGCCGCCTGCTCGAGTGATCTCCTTTGCTGTGGTCTCGGCTTGCTCTTGATCAATGTCCAGGATGTGCACGCAGGCGCCGTGGCGCGCAAACGTCTTTGCGACCGAGCACCCGATCCCGTTGGCGCCTCCGGTCACCACGACCGCTTTGTCGTCGAGCCGAAAACCCCCCGAGTTGTTCTCGTGTGGTTTCAGAGTGAGACGCCTCTCTTCCAAGGGATAAAGTCATCCTGTCCCAATTGTTCCGCTTTGGTCCTGCGTTCTCCGCTCGCGACTTGGACGACATCCTCAAGCAGCGCTTCGCCGGCTTGCTCGATCGTAATGTCGCCTGTGATCACACTCCCCGCGTCAAAGTCGATGATGTCCTGCATGCGGGCAGCCAGCGTGGCATTAGTGGAAATCTTGATGACGGGGGCGATAGGATTGCCGGTGGGCGTCCCCAGTCCGGTCGTGAACAACACTACATTCGCACCTGAGCCCACCTGTGCAGTGACGCACTCCACGTCGTTCCCCGGTGTGCAGAGAAGATTCAGCCCCGGTGTGGTCGAGTACTCGGGATAGTCGAGGACGGCCGTAACGGGTGAGGCGCCGCCTTTCTTTGCCGCGCCCGCCGACTTCATCGCGTCCGTAATCAGGCCATCGCGGATGTTTCCGGGCGAAGGATTCATCTCAAAGCCCGAGCGCACGGCCTTAGCCCGCGCCGCGTAGTCGCGCATGAGTTGCACGAAGCGATCCGACACTTCCTTGCGCACGCAGCGGTTGATGAGTTTTTGTTCCACTCCGCAGAGCTCGGGAAACTCCGCGAGAATTCCCCTGCCGCCCAATGCGGCAACCAGATCGGCAACATGGCCGACGGCCGGATTGGCCGAGATGCCGCTGAAGCCATCGGAGCCGCCGCATTTGAGTGCCACACAGAGATGCGCGAGCGGGGCAGGTTTGCGCGTGTCCTTGTCGGCTTCGACCAGCCCGAGGAACGTGGCCCGGATCGCTTCGGAGAGCAGCGCGGCTTCCGATCCGCTCTGCTGCTGCTCGAAGATGAACAGTGGCTTGTCAAAGTTCGGATTTCGCCGATGAATCTCCTCGCGCAGGATGGGGATCTGGGCATGCTGGCAGCCGAGACTCAGCACTGTGGCCCCGGCCACGTTGGGGTGATGGATATAGCCGGCAAGCAGGGCGCAAAGGTTGTTGGAATCCTCGCGCGTCCCGCCGCATCCGCCTTCGTGCATCAGGAACTTGATTCCGTCCAAGTTGGCGAAAACCTTCCGTCGCGGGCCGGCAATGGGAGGTTGCTCCGCGAATGAATACTTCCGGATTTCTTCCCCGCGACCTTCGCGATGCAGCCGGACCAGCTCGGCAACATGGCGGCGATAGATCTGCGGCGCAGCAAATCCCAGCTCCTCTTGAAACGCTTGCTTCAGGACTTCCAAGTTTCTGTTCTCGCAGAAGACGAGCGGTATCACGAGCCAGTAATTCCGTGTGCCCACCTGGCCATCGGCCCGGTGATAGCCGAGAAACGATCTCTGCCGCCACTTCGAGACATCGGGCGCGCGCCAGCGGTAAGACTCCCCGTTCTCCGTGAATCCTGCTGCGTCATGGCGGAGGTTCCGCGTAGTGATGAGCTCACCGCGGCGGATCCGTGTTATGGCTTTTCCCACAACGACACCGTACATGAACACGGGATCGCCCGCCGCAAGCTCCCGCGTAGCGAACTTGTGCTTGGCAGGCACGTCGGACACCAAGGCGCAGGTTCCGTCGGAAAGGGAGAGTTGCTCATCCTTCTTCAGGTCGTTCAGAGCGACCAAGATGTTATCCATGGGATCGAGTTGTAATATTCTGCCGGGCATGACGGCTGTACCTGGTCCTTGCTGGCGGTGGAACCTACTTCAGATGCGTCTCCAGGCAGCATCTTCCACCGCTCCGTCCACGAACGCAACCTCCTTCATTCCCTTGGGGGTGCGATTGAGCGCCAGCGAAATCCCTCGGTTTTCGGGCCCTTTCAGTTTCAACAGCGCGGGGCTTCCCTCGACGGATGAACAGGATTGGACCGCCGCGCCCTGCACGCGCTCCATGCGGATGACCGGCTGTGCCGGATCGGGCTTCTCGGTGCGCACGCGCAGCACCTCAAAATCGCGCACATTGACGAGGGAGACGGGCGCGCCGGCATCGGGATTCGCGATCACGTTTTCAAAGGTCATGCTGGGCACACCTGAGCACTGGACTCCGGTCCCGGACGAGATGACGTGCACGTCGTTCAGGTGCAGAGATTGAACCGGGTTTTCCGGCAAACCTTCGATCACGATGGACCGCCTGGCCCCGTGGATGGTGATGTTGCTGCAGTGGATGTTGCGCATGGTCGGCGTGAACTCGTCCACGGGTATTGTTTTGCCGCCGTGCTCGTCCCGACGTGCCTCAACACTGAACGCCTCGAAGCTGCAATTCGCGGCCCTCTCCGGGAAGCATGCTCTTGAACAGGAACATGTTGCTCAAAAGCTGAATCTCAGCGAACCCTGCATCACGCGCGGGGAGCGCGCGCTGGTTGGTTGGCCAAAACGATTGTTGGTCTGAATCCTCGACAGCTCACCGGTTCTTGGATCTTTTACAACGTCGAAGGTCATAGCGGCATCAATGTCCCTGAAATTCGTGTGATTGAAAAGGTTGTACGTCTCCCAGCGAAACTGAACAGTGGCCCTCTCGTTGATATGTATATTCTTGAAAATTGCCAGGTCAAAGTTGATGACGCCTGGGAGGCGAAGAACGTTCCTCGGCGTATTGCCAATGTCTCCCCTGACAGTAGGACTGGCGAAGCACGAAGTGTCTATTAATACCGGTGTTCCGTCGCGAGCAACCTGCCCCGTCCGCCGATTCGGGTTGCAAATCATGTTCGCGCGCGCGTTCACTTGTCCCCCGGTGAAGTCGGTGGATACCCGTAAACCGGTCGCTGGGTCTGTTAGGTTTTGTGTATTTGCGTAACTTACGCTGACCGATTTCGGCTTGCCGGTGACGAGCGAAGTGATCCCGGAAACCTGCCAGCCACCAAGAATGACTTTGATCACACCGCGATCAAAGCGTCGGCCGAGACCTGGGATGTCCCAGATATAGTTGACCGTAAAAATGTGAGTTTGATCGAAGTCAGCCAGGCCGTAGGTAAACTCACGATAGGGCCGGGTGTTAACCACATCCGAGGAGTCGTCATTGGCGTGGTCCAGCGTCTTCGACCATGTGTAAGCGACACCATATTGGAGGCCGCGCGTGTACCGGCGATTAACCTGGACCTGTAGTCCGTTATAGTTCGAGGTGCCGGAGTACATGACCATGTTGATGTCACCGAAGCCTTGATATGGGCGCAAGAAATTATTGGCTTTAGCACTACTCGCCGTCCTCGGGTCTCTATTTTCGGGATGCAAATCCAGGAATCTTGCGCCGTCGGGAACGCCATTTATGTTGCGTCTCTCCCCCAGGTGTCGGCTGACCGATCCGACGTAACTAATTTCGACTACAGTCTTGAAACCGATATCTTGCTGGACACCCAGTGAGAAGTTGTAGGTTGTTGGTGTCTTGGAGTGAACCTCAACGGCATTCGCCGAGGTCGGAGTGCTCAGCGCGGTGCCGACGAGGTCAACTAGGCGGTCAATACTGCTGAATTCGAGCGTCAAAGTGCGCTGCTCTGGCGGATTATTGACCAGGTTGCCCCCCGTCGTCCCGCCGCCGACGCGAGGACTATGGTAAACCCCACCCATGGCGCGAAGAACGGTCTTGCCCTTGCCAAAAATGTTCCAGGCAAAGCCGGCGCGCGGTTCCCAATCAATAGGCACCGGGGCTTTGAACCCCTTAGGGGTAGCCGGATCGGTCCCCAGCGCCAGGCCATTGAGCAGATCACCAGTTCCGGGAACGAACGAGCCGACGAGCTTCGCATCCAAAAGTTGACTGGAATCGGGGTCAGGGAGGTTGCGTGGATCAACAGCATGCTGCTTGTTACTCGGACAGGCGGTTCCAATTGCAGGGGGGTTGTCGACGCAAAAAGGGCTATAAAGCAGCGGCGCTTTGGCCGCATCGAAGCGCGCCGGGTCGAAGTTTGCGGCCTTCCTGTCGCGCTGAAACCAGTGTGAATGGTAGCCCATGCGCAGGCCGTAGTTAAAAGTCAACCGGCTATTCAATTTCCACTGGTCCTGCACATACCATTGCACCATTGTCCTCACGAGATCAGTGTGAGGACGGGAACTCGACTCGCTGTAGCTTCTGAAATTACCGAGGAGTGCATTCGCATAGGCGTAGCTGGTATTTCCGCGCGGGGCTGTGAAGTTACTGTCCGTGCCGCTGAAGTTGAATGTCCCGGACCAGTTCCCGCCCGCAGCTTCGCCATTCCGCATCCGCTCAAGATAGACGCCCGCCTTATAACTGTGCTTTCCTCGATTGATGGAGAGATTATCCGTGAAAGAGGGCAGGATAAAGTCTTCGCCGGCTTCTCCCCAGCGGTCAAGCCAGTTAATGTTAGCCGCCGTGCCGGCTGCGCCGCCCCAATTCGTAGCTCTCGGAATCGTGCCCAGTTTATTGTTTTCGGGGAAGAGTTGGGGCGCTTTGTAGTTCAACGTCTTTCTGGACAGGCGCTCAATCTCGCCATCGGAGGGTATGAATCCCTCTGTGTCGTGCCGCAGGCCAACCGATGCCTCGTTGACGATGCGCGAGTTGAAGATGTGAACCCAGTTGACCGCCAGGCCGTTATCCTTGTATAGGTAATGCGAGCTGATCCCCCACTGATTGGCGTCACCGCCAGGCCATCCGGATGTTTGGAACCCCTCGTTATCTGAAGTCCACTTTTGTCCTTTGAAGTAGAAGGCATCGTTTTCTGTCGGCTTGAAGTCCACCCGCAGAACGTGGCTCCACTTGGGCACGTCCACACTCTTCTGCACAACGTAATTGAAGGAGTTCCCGCTCGCCGCGCGACCACCCAACTGATTGGGTAAGGGAAAGAAGTTGAGGATCGCGGCCCCGCTCGAATTCCACCCCGCCTGCGGAATGATGTTCAGGCCGAGCGGGTTGCCCGGAGTCGCGCGCGAGGGGTCTCTGAAACACGCGCTGTTACCGGTGGCGCTGCAACTGCCCGTTGTAATGCTCGGATCGCGAACAAAAACGGGGATCGGTTTCCCAGTTCTCCGGTCAAACCCCGAAAACGATTCTGAGAAGTCACCCTGGCGTTCCAGCGCGGTGGGCACCGTCACAAAACGGGTGTTTTGGGGCGTAATCGTGTGCGGGCGCTCCAACGAATAAAAGAAGAAGAGTTTCTTTCTCCCGTGATTAGGGAAGATTTTGGGTATCTGGACCGGCCCGCCGAAGTTGAACCCCCAGATGTTATGACGGTAGAGCGCCCTGCGCAAACCCGACCTATTATTGACAAAATTATTCGCGTTGAGGGCCTCATTGCGCAGGAAGTAGTAGGCGCTGCCGTGATACTCGCGCCCGCCGCCCTTAGCTACGATATTGATGATGGCGCCGCCGTTATTGCCGTACTCCGCCGCGTAGTTATTGCGCAGGACTTTGACTTCGCCGATCGCGTCCTGATTGATGGTCATACTCAATTTGTTTGAGCCGCTCGGCTCGCTGGCATTAAGGCCATCCACGGTGACCACCGTGGAACGGCCGCGCTGCCCCGAGACGTTGGGCAAGTCGGTGCCGAAACCCTCGCCCACGGTTTCAATGTCGTCGATATAGGACATCCCAGGCATCGTGCGCAACAACGACGTAATGTCACGCCCTTTCGTCGAAATGAGCGCGATCTGATCGGCCGTCAGGCGCGCCGTAAGATCGCTCGATTCGACCTCGACTCGATTGCCTCCTGAGGTTACGGTAACAGTCTCCGTCACTTGGCCTAGTCTCACCACCAATTGGCCCAGCGCGAGGTCTTCGTTTGCGCTTAGCACAATGCTTTTCTGCTCGAGGGCCTGGAAACCCTGGGCCTCTACTCTTATGGTATAAGGCCCCGGCTGGACCGCGGAGAAGATAAATCTGCCTTCCTCAGTCGCCGTAAGCTTGCGTACATCACCCGTCCGCTCGTTAACGAGCGTGATGGTGGCTCCTGCAACGACGGCGCCGGAAGAATCAGTTGCCGTGCCGGAGACTGTGCCCGTAACAGTCTGCGCCGCAGCCACCGCACTTGCGAGTAGCGCGCAGAGCCAACCGCAAACCAGTATGAGCGAGTTCGGTCTTGCGATAGACATGGAAGCCCTCCTTATCTATGGCAAAATTGCGACGTCCTAATCCACGCCGGAAGTCGTCGCCTCAACATGCCTATGAAGCTCGGGACCGCCAGTTCTAACGTCTCCTCGGAGACGCTGTTGAAAATCAGGTGAATCGTCACTTCCGCAGCCGGATGCCGAGGAATCTACGGTCGTGCTTGCGCCGATGAGCCTCAAAGGGATACTCGCGCTTCACACCCCAGATGCTTTCGGCCTATAGCAAGCCTTCAAACGGAATTCAAGATAAAAAATAATCGTTTCATATGTTAAAATGGAGCTTGAGTGGGTTGCGCTTCCGGCCCGGGGGAGCCTAGTCTGGGGTTCCCTGAGGAGCCCCGGTTGGAACAGAAGGGCCGCATAAATAAAAAGAACCAAAGACCAGACGTTTTTTTGGTCGAAAGAGGAATGCCGTGATTCGAGCGCGAGAATCGAAGGCAGCGCCGGTCGGTGTCGTTGCGAAAGTACTGAAAATTCTTGAGGCTCTCGATACGTCTCCTTCGGGTCTGCAGCTCCGGCAGATTGCCCAGCAAACACGCGTGCACAAGAGCACGGCCTACCGCTTCGTCGCACATCTGGAAAGCGAGGGCTATCTCTATCGGGACGATGACGGCGCTTACATTGTGGGGCCTAAGCTGGCGCGGCTGGGAGCGGGGATCCCGTATCACGCGACGCTTCGAAAAGTGAGCCGCCCCGCACTGCAGCGCGTCTGGAAGACCCTCGGCGAAACGGTCAATCTGGGCGTGCTGGACGGATCGGACACGCTGTATTTGGACGTCCTGGAAAGTCCGCACGAGTTCCGTTTGGTTTCAGAAATCGGAATGCGCCGCCCGCTCAACTGCACGGCTCTGGGGAAGGCAATCCTCGGCTACCTGCCTGCTGAAGAGAGAGAGGAAGTGTTTTCTTCACTCATCTTCGAGCGCTTCACACGTCACACCGTGCCTGACTTGCCGCACCTCAAGAAGGAGCTGGCCAAAGTGCGTCAACACGGCTACGCCATGGATGAACAGGAGACGGTCCTGGGAGCGCGATGTGTGGCGGCACCCATCATGGACCGGAGCGGAAAAGTAGCCGCTGCCATCAGCGTCTCGGGGCCGACGACGAGAATCACCCGTGGCAGGATCCAGTCCATCGCGGGGACAGTAATGGAAGGGGCGCGAGCGATCTCCACGTTGCTTGGCTACTCGGATAGAAAGCCACGCCGTTGATTCGATTTCCAATCTGCGCAGGCGGTGAGGCGAGTCGGAACTAATGGATCGAAGAAAATTCCTTCACTTGTCGTCCGGCGCCGTAGTTTCCTGTTCGCTGTTTCCCTTCGCTTCAGGCGCCGCGAGCAGCTTTGCGGAGGCTCTGCGCAACGCGCCCAGCAGGGTCGTTCCGGCAGAATCCGAAACCGGTCAGCTCGAAGTCAAGGTATCGCGCCGCTGGGACGGTAGCTTTTGCGCGCCGAAGGTGACCAATCGCGGCAATCGCGCCGTGCGGATCAAAGAAGTGGTACTCTTTTCGGTTCGTCACGGCCTCCCTGCGGACACGAAACTCTACGGCGAGAGCTTTCAAATGCTCTCGCAAACCGCCGGCACGCTCGGCAAGCCGGCGGACCTCGGCTATTCCGAATCGCGGCACTATAAGATTCCGCGGCCCGAAGGCGCAACGGCGCTGACTGGTCTGTTGTCGCTCGCGCCGCCGGGCGTTGATCCCATGATTCTGGCCTTCACATCGTGCCGCAGATTCATAGGACGCTTCTACGTTACCGAAGGTGCGATTGATATCGTCGTGGACACCGAAGGGCTTGAGCTTGCGCCGGGGGAATCCTGGGAGCTCGAAGAACTCACCTTCACGCAGGGACCGACTCTCGCCGCCCTGCTCGGTCGCCTGGCCGCGCGCATCAACACTCATCATCCGCATCAGACGTTCCGGCCGATTCCGACAGGGTGGTGCTCATGGTACTGCTTCGGCCCGCGCGTCACGGCCCAGAATGTGCTGGTGAATCTGGATGTGATCACCCGGGCCGTTCGCGGGTTGAAATGCGTCCAGATTGACGACGGGTATCAACCGGCGATGGGTGACTGGCTGGAGACGGGCAAGGCGTTCGGCGGGGATGTTGTCTCGGTGTTGAAGGAAATCCGGAAGCGAGGCTTTGAGCCGGCAATATGGGTGGCGCCATTCATCGCGGAGGGCACCTCGCACGTGTTCCAGCAACATCCGGACTGGTTCATCAAAGATGCGGACGACAAGCCGCTTCGCGCCGACAAGGTAACCTTCGCCGGATGGCGGCATGCGCCGTGGTACGCGCTCGATGGCACGCACCCCCGCGTCCAGAAGCACTTCGAAGAGTTATTCGGAGTGATGCGGCGCGAGTGGGGCTGCACCTATTTCAAACTCGACGCCAATTTTTGGGGCGCGATGCATGGCGGGCGCTTTCACGACGCGAAGGCAACGCGCATTGAAGCCTACCGGCGCGGCATGGAAGCGATCCGCCGTGGCGCAGGCGACGCCTTTATTCTCGGATGCAACCACCCCATCTGGCCTTCCTTTGGATTGATCGATGGATCGCGCAGTTCCGGCGACATCAAGCGCAAATGGCAGACTTTCTCAACGGTTGCGCGCCAGACCCTCAGCCGCAATTGGCAGAATGGCCGCCTGTGGTGGAACGATCCCGATGCTGCACTGCTCACCGGTGACTTGAGCGACGACGAAATTCAATTCCACGCCACGGTGGTCTACGCCTGTGGCGGCCTCGTGCTTTCCGGCGACGATCTTACAAGGATCCAACCCAACCGCCTCGCCATGTTGCAAAAGCTCCTGCCGCCCACCGGAGTGGCCGTGGAATTCCAGGACACGTCCTTGCGCGTAGGATACGTAACCCTCCCAGGCGCCACGATGGTCTGCCTTTTTAACTGGGAAGACGCGCCGCAAACGGTCTCGTTCAGATTGACCCGCAGGAGCCGCGTCGCAGACTATTGGAGCGGCGCGGATCTTGGCCCGCTCGGCGGAGAATTTACTGTCAGGGACATGCCGCCGCACTCGGCCCGGTTGCTGGTGTGCAAGTGAATCTTTGTCCAGGCTCGGTGCTGCTCTTGCAGCACCGCAAGAAGCGCCACTCTGCGACAGACTTTCAAGTTTGCGGAGTGCGCCATGGCCGGACGATTTCGGCGAGCACCTCCATGGGATGGAACACCGGCCGCTTGAGCCCTGCCTGCAACTGTTCCTGGCACGATGTGCCCGTCGCAACTAACACGCGGGGGGCGCCGCCGCTCTCGGCACGCTGCACTTGATCGAACAGATCCTGTCCAACCGCCATGCTGAGATCGTAGAACTCCTTCTTATACCCAAAACTCCCCGCCATCCCGCAACATTCCACCTGCGAGGTCACCACATCGAAGCCCGCGGCGCGCAGCAGCGCCTCCGTTGGCGCGGCGCAGCCGATGGTCCGTTGCTGGCAATGACTGTGGTAGAAGAGCCGCGTGCCTCGCGGCGCGCTCGTGGCGGGAAACACTTCAGCCGCATTGAGCCCGCTCTGTTGCAGGACTCGCCAGGCATATTCAGCGGCCTCGAAGGTGCACGCGCGAAGCTGGTCGGAGAGCTGCCGTCCCTCCATGCCCTCAAGCAGGCGGCGGTAGTCGAGCCGAAACATCGCGAGCACGCTCGGTTCGACGACGATCACATCGCGGCCATCGGCCACGTGCTGGCGGAGCAACGCGGCAGTGTGCCGCGCCTGTTCGGCGGCCGTGGCGATCAATCCCTGCGACAACGCCGCCCGGCCGTCCGCTGAAACATCGCTCACGACAACATCTATTCCGAGCGACTCGAAAACCTTGAGAGCTGCCAGCCCCCGCGCTGGAGAGCCGAAGTTGGTGAAGATGTCGGCGAATAAGACGGCCTTGTGGGGAACTTTACCCGGGCGGGCGACTGTGGGTGGCGTTACCCGCTGTGTGCAAGCCTCCACAAGGGTCTTCCGGGCGAATGGCGGCAGGGCGCGGCGATGGTCCAGGCCGACGAGCTTTTCCAGGACCGCGCGCGTGAGCGAGATGCGGCTGAGCCAGTTTGAGAGCCTGGCCAGGCGCGAGCCCCACTTGGCGAGCATGTCGTAGCGGCCGAAGAAGAGTTTTTGCAGCGGCGCCCCGGCATCCCCCGGCGGAACGCCGGATAGAACCGCAGCCCAGAGTCTTGAAGCATGGCCCGCATCATGCTGGATTAGCCGTTGCCGCAGGGCGGTGTTCAACCAGGGAACATCAATGCGGACCGGACACTGCGGCACGCAGCGCGAACATCCAGTGCACAGCTCACTGAACCGTGCGTTTTCGATGGCTCGGGTGCCCGCTTCCCAAGCTCCGCCAATGCCGCCCGAGTAGGTCTCGCCGCCGAAGGCATGGCCGCCGACGGTCTGAAAATTGGCGCATGAGTTCAAACAGGCGCTGCAGCGGATGCAGTAGAGCGCTTCGCGCAGGACCGGATCCTGCCGCATCTTCATCCGGCCGTTGTCCACGATGACGAGGTGGAATTCTTGCGGCTGCGGCGGATCGTCTGACAACATTCGCGCGGCGTTGAGCGGCGGGCAGATGATGCTGGTATAGGAGGTCATTGGCTGACCGGTGGCGCTCGCGGCAAGTAGTTCGACCAATGGCGCCAGATCCCCGCGCGCGGGGACGATTTTCTCCACGCCCGCAATAGCGATATACAGCGGAGGGAGCAGCGACGTCATGCGGATATTGGCCTCGCTTTCCACCAGCACGAGCGTGCCTGACTCGGCCACGACAAAGTTCGCTCCGGAGATGCCTGCGTCGGCACTCAGGAATTTCTTCCGCAGGTGCTCCCGCGCGAATGCGGTGAGCTCCTCGCCGCTGTCGAGAGGAAGATCCGTCCGGAATGCGCGCTTGAAGAGCTGGGTGATGCGTTCGCGGCTGTAATGAATCGCCGGGGCGATGATGTGCGAAGGTTGCTCGTCGGCAACCTGCAGAATAAATTCTGCCAGATCGGTTTCGGCGACTTCGATCCCCAACCCTTCGAGAACGTGGTTCAGGCCTACCTCTTCGGAGGTCATGCTCTTGCCTTTGACGACAAGCCCGACGCGCGCCCGGCGGCAAACGTCGGCGACATAGCGCGTCGCGTCTCCTGCGTGCGCAGCAAGGTAAAAATGGCCGCCGTTGCGCGTGACGCTTGCTCGGAGGGTCTCGACCAACTCGGGGAGCTGCGCAATGGCGCATTCCTTGATCGCCCGCGCCCTGTCTTTGAGCGCTTCATAGTCGGGAATTCTCGCTGTTGCCTCGTACCTGTTCCGGTTGAAGTCTTGCGTGTTGCGTCGCACCGCTGGGCTTTCCAGGAGAAGCGCCATGCGGATTGCAGCCGCCAGCGCCGGCTTCGCACTCTTGTTGGCGACCGTGCGCGGCGATGGAGCTGCTAGCGAGGAGGGATTCGCCATGTTCACTCCAGGATGAGGACGTGCAGCCGGTGCGGCCCGTGGACACCTAGGACGAGCGGGCCCATATCGGCCGTCGCGCTCGGGCCGGTCACGAAAACGAAATTCCGCTTCAGGCCCTTGCCGCCCAAACAGTCGGGACGAAAGAGGTCAGCGGGCCGTTCGACAATGTCCTCGGCGGCCACGACCGCAATGTGCATCCGGGAAAGGAGGCTGACGAGACCCGCGGTGTCGTGATCCACGGTGACACAGACCGAACCGGTCCGTGCGACGCCGGCGAAGGCCTCGGTGATTCCCACATCGGCTGAGCTGAGCTCCGACTTCGTTCGTCCGGTGAAGACGCCCGGCAGCCGGCGGCAGGCTTCGAAAAGCTCCGCGGGCAGGTCCTGCGGCTCTGCGACGGCAATGCGGCGGGCGCCCTGCGAGGCTCGCAGCACGGCGCGTGCGATTTCCTGCGGCGCGCGCGGCAGCCGCTCGACCGTCGCGGCGGCGGCGACGGCGGCGCGTTCGAATTGATCTACGAGATGCATCTGCGCGGATGGTGGCACGACCCCTGGCGTCGAACTCAACTTTCTTCGCGCCGCACGGGATTCGTGAGTGTGCCGATGCCTTCGATGACGATGCTCACTTCGTCGCCGTCCACCAGCCACCGTGGCGGCTTTCGCGCCATGCCCACGCCGTGCGGCGTTCCCGTGAAGATCGCCGTGCCGGGCAGCAGCGTCGTACTCTGACTGAGAAATTCGATCAGCGCAGGCACATCGAAAATCATGTCCTCCGTATTCGAGTCCTGCATGACCTGGCCGTTCAGGACCGTGCGGATGCCCAGTGCATTCGGATTAGGAACCGAAGCTGGAGTGGCGAGGCAGGGCCCGAGCGG
>OBEQ012506818.1_pt1 | contig 25194 bp, 31 predicted proteins | sample 1670901 | NCBI WGS metagenome assembly OBEQ01 (sample SAMEA104232315, study PRJEB22302) | groundwater metagenome | biome: forest; feature: aquifer; material: groundwater | place: USA | collected 2011-08-07 | depth 5.4 m | reverse complement strand
CCTTGCGGGCTGTTGGAGAACGGTAGATCCTCATAATCGGCATCATAACCTCCCGACTTTCGGGCATTACGATGATGGTCGTGCCAATGAAAACTCCAATAACTTTCTTTATCTTTTCCCAGTCCATGGAGAACATACTTGTGAATCGCCCATTCTGCGGCATTTGTGTAAAGAAGTGCGAGAGGAATGCCGAGCATAATTTTATTGATTCTAGTTGATTATAAAAAAGAATTTTACATTTTTCCACCCAAAGATTTAAATAAGCACTCTTAATATTATCCATTAAAAGCATCTTTTGGAAACACGCAGCAAAGCAAGAACTTTGTTGGTGCATCAAGAAATGAAACGAATTTTTCATTTCTTTGTGGCCGAAACAGGGTAGAAAGACCCCATAATGGAATCATTCTCATTCTGTTTCACCGTAGACAATACGGTTTTACCAAAGACATTCACGCGAATACTCTTTGGGATTTTCCAAGGAGGGAAACTATGTTATTTGAAGAATTAGGAGTTATGCCGCCTATTGTAAAAGCATTACAGGAATTAGGATTTAAAGAAGCAATGGAAATCCAAGCGAAAGCGATTCCCTTAATTAAAGAAGGAAAAGATGTTATTGGAATGTCCAAAACCGGCTCAGGTAAAACTGCGGCGTTTGGTATCCCGCTAATTGAAATGATTACACCTGGACGCGGAGTGCAGGCCATCGTTCTCGCTCCAACCCGAGAGCTCGTCCATCAAATTGCCTTAGAATTAAAAAAATTCTCTAAGTATATAACCTGCAATATCGCCGCAGTCTATGGCGGTGTCTCGATGGGACCACAGATTCAGGAGATGGGTCAAGCCGATATTATCGTCGGTACGCCAGGGAGAATGTTAGATCATCTTCAGCGTCGAACTGTTAGTTTCTCCAACGTTCGTTTCTTTGTTCTCGATGAAGCGGATAAAATGGTTGAAATGGGTTTTATTGAAGATGTTGATCGCATTCTTTCCGCAACACATGAAGAAAGACAGATCATTCTCTTTGGCGCAACTCTTTCAAAAGAGATAGATGGGATTAAAAATCAATACATGCATGAAGCAGTAACCGTAGAAACGGAATTACAAGTCAAAGATGATTTGTTAGAACAATACTTCTATAACGTTGATCAGCGCGAGAAATTCTCGCTGCTCGTTCATCTCCTCAAGAAAGAACAAAAAGAATTGACGATTATTTTTTGCTCCAAGCGTTCGACGGTTGAGATCTTGACGAAGAATCTCCGCTTGCAAGGGATTAAAGCAGAAATGATTCATGGGAAAATAACTCAGACGCGGCGTCTCCATGTTATCGATCAGTTTCACAAAGGGAAGGCAAACATTCTCGTTGCCTCCTCTGTTGCCGCTCGCGGTTTGGATATTAAAGATGTTTCTCACGTCTTTAATTACGATCTAGCGCAGGATCCGCAGGAATACGTCCATCGGGTAGGTCGTACTGCTCGCGCCGGCGAATCGGGAAAAGCAATTACTCTCTTGAGTTATCAAGATCATGATGCTTTCCGTCAGATCTTGGGGCGATATCATCTTACCGTTCAGGAATTACCGAAAGAGAATTATCCTCTTCTCCAGTTTGTAGTACGGTTTGAAGATCACCCTCGCCGTAATGGTCAGTACGGAGACGGAAATGGTGGACGCTATCAGCGTGATAATGATCGCCGTCCAGCTTCCCCGCCGCCCAGAAGAAATTATTCTCGCTCGCTGACGCGAGATTCCTCTTCCTGAGGTTTATACTCAAAAACCCAGAAAACTCCTGCATTCATACACGGAGATGAATGGGCAGGAGTTTCTTGACTCTGGATTTTTGGTATCTCAAAGTGCGGGGATTAAAGCACTCCGATTCAAACTCCACCATTTATGGTTGGGGTTGGAGTGCTTCCCGCGCTTTGTTGATAGAGAACAATCATCCGTCGGAGAATGAGGTCGTCTGGATCTTTAAGATAATCTCCAAAGAAATCAAACCATAATCTGCGGAAGATTCTTCTTTTTAGTGACCGCTGTTGTCCTATCTCTGGGTCAATAAAATAAACATTAGCGGTGTCTAATCCCACCACAACAGAATAGTGTCCATCGGAATAATAACCATTCTCATCGAGCATCAACGCAAACCAATCGACAATCACCGGTATCTTTTGATCCATCACCACATCTCGAAGATCTTCCATTGTTGAATTATCTTGTATTTTACCCTCCAAACCATAATATTGCGCCGCTTCCAATAAGCCTTCGCCGGAAATACCGTGGCGTGGTGTGCAACCGGTCAATTCCGCTAGTTCTTCTTCATCTTTGCTAATCCCATAATAGTCCAGAACCATCTTTAAACAAGCAGGACCGCAATATCCTTTTGATTGCTGTTCGTATGGTATGACATTAAGCAGGTTAATGACCATATTGGATTTAGATTTTTTTTATCTTTAAGAGATTTGTTGACATAAATTGTAGTATCATTATACTCCCTTTCCATAATCTTTTTATTCTCACACTTAATTATCCCAGAAATGGCTATTGAACATCTCGATTTACGCGTTTCTCCCTCCGAAGCAGTTTTCGTTAGTTGCTTGCCCGGACGTCTCGAGGTGAAAGTCTGCGGCAATGAACTATTGCTTTCAAAGGATACCTACAATCGACTGCAACATATTGGTTCGCTCCATAAAGCGACGGATCTCTTTCTCTTCTTTGAACAGGCCGCGGAAGATGTTGCATACCATATGGACTGGGCTCCCCAGCACGTTTATCTTGCTCACTGGTATTTAGCAGACTTATTACAGCATCATCTTCCAGAAGGGCAGATTAGTTATCCGCCACGGATGGAAGGTTCTCTCCCGGATTTAGAGTATGATTATAATTGTGGGAAATTGGTGCAGTGAGTAACAATGTCTCATTCTAATTATCTTCGTCTTGTCAAACATTTAAAAGAAGATTTTAGTGAAGAAATTCCCCAAATAACTTCTCATTCTCTCGATCAACAACCTGCAACAAAATCTAAATGGAAAAAAGCGTGGTTTCAATTAGTGAGTTCAATTTTAATTTATGGTGTTAGAAATAGTCATCTCCCGTTAGCTTACATGGATAGATATTATCACTTTCAGCAACGGAATAAAGAGACAGAATTTCAGCAGAGAGAGATCACCTCTGAAGATATTGCTTACGCGAATAAGATTCTCGATGATATTATTGATGAATTAACTTTGGAATAAACTAAAACACATTTTTTTCGCCAAAACTCTTTTAAATAAACTCCCTAAACAGTTGTTATGTCACGTCAAATTCCAGGATCTGATCCGGCATCGTTTACCCTTTATCTTTCTTATTTTAGGGGTGGAGATTGGCGCTGGGATATTTCAGTCCAAGATTATCTTAACTGTAAGCGGAAAAGAAAACCAGCCATCAATGGTTATAATTATCATCGATTGGTTACTCCTGCTGAACCAAATCTATTACGAGTTCTTGATGATCTTGTTGATGATCTTCCTCCATCTGAACAAACTCCCCAAAATATTGCTGAGATCATCATTGACTTCACCCAGCATTTTCCTTATCAAGATAAATATCAAAATGAAGAAGAAGCATTTGCCAAATATCCTTTAGAAACGCTCTGCGAGAACGGTGGAGATTGTGTTGACATGTCAATCCTCGCCGCTTCAATGTTAACAGCAAGTGGCATCGATTCTCGATTTCTCTCTTGGAGAGATCATCTTGCCATTGCGATCAACGTGCCGGCAGAAGGAGAGTATGTTTTGGTCAATAAAAAGAGATTCTATCTCGCAGATCCCGTTGGAGGAGAATTCCGAGATGATGTCGGCGAGCAGAGTATTGGTGATCCGATTCAAGATTATTTGCTTAGGAAAACCCAACTTCTTCCGTCATATAGTGCCACCTGGCAAAAAAAGATAAAATCTTAACTGGGAGACTACTCTATCCACCTTCATCTCCCGTCACAATATTCGTCTCTTCTTCTTTATCCATTCCCAACAAAATATTCTTCTGATCTTTCTTCTCGCGGAATGCTCGCGGCACATGCACTTTCTCGCGTGTCAGTGGATTCTCTCCTGTATAATACATCGCTGTTGAAACTGTTCCTGGTGTTGGTGTAAATACCTGCGTCAAATTGACATAGAGATCTTTTTCCTCGCAAAACTTCCGGAGGATTTTCATATCATCAACCGTACTTCCAGGATGTGCCGCGACAAAATAGGGAACGAGATTTTTGTCTGTTCCTTGTTCTCTATTCACTTTTTTATACTCTTCCAAAAATTCTTCAAATTCTTTTTTCGTTGCTTTATTCATATTTTTCAAGACATGATCAACAATATGTTCTGGCGCAATTTTTAAACGTGTGACAAACTGCATGATCTTGCGGAATAAGTCTTTCTGCTGCAGAATAATATCGTGGCGGATGGCGCTGCGCAGTTCTAAAGAGGTGCCCTGATATTTTTGCTGTAGTTTTTCAACTTCCACAAGTAGTGGTAAAAGATCATCGCTCAACACGCGTTGTGGGCAGCCAACACATTGTTGGTTGCAATATTTCTTCTTGTTATAGACGATTATCTTCTCATTGATAATGGGAGAAAACAACTCCTGCGCTTCATCATACAGCGCACAGCGCGAGCCAAACATGTTTAAAGTTGGAAGAGTGAGGTCATTAATCTTACGAAGACCATCCTGGTAGAGTGTCTGGATTTCTTTGAGAATGCTCCTCGGGCTGCGTTTAGCAACTTCTTTCCCTTGCACCAGCGGAATGACGCAGAATGAACAGCTTCCCCAACAGCCTCGTCCGAGAATCACTGACGTCTGAAGCTTTTCCACCATTCTTTCATTCTCTTCCTTATTCTTAGCCAGAGGATGCAGTTTTCTTGTAAATGCTAATTCGTACAATAGATCCATTTCTTTTTCTGTTAACGTATGTGCGGGTCTATTGTGTTGAAGAAACCCTTCTCCACAAGGCTCAATAAAAGCTCCCTCTGGCAAGAGGTAGGTTATTCTCGTCAGCAAATTGAATTTTTCTTTTTCTAAAACACATTCTTCGTAGCTTGGAAGTTTTCTGATATTCTCTGGAAGATTTTTTTTCTTGACACGAAAGACTGCGCCATCAACTGTTGACAACTCCATTTTTGTTTCTATTTCCGAGAAGAGCGGCTCGTGAAAATCTTTCATTCTCTCCAACAACATCAGAATACTTCGCTCAGCATTGCCAAACAACAACAGATCTGCTTTTGTGTCATTGAGTATCCCTCGACGTAGGCCATTATCTTTGTAATCAAAATGCGTAAAGCGCCGAATCGTCGCTTCTACCCCACCGAGAATCGTCATCACATTGGGAAAGAGATGTTTCAGTCGTTGAGTATAAACCATTAACGCCCTCTCCGGAACAAGAACATTTTCTCTCTGCCGCAGCATCGGTGTATAGTTCGCGAGCATTGAATCCAATAACCCCGACGTAATACAAAAGAAATATTTTGGTCTCCCACACGCCTGGAATTCCGCTTCCGTTTCGGGCTGTGGAATAATTCCTACTGTGAATCCTTTTTGATCTAGTAGTCTGCTGAGAATCGCTACCCCGCTCAGGGGGTGGTCATAATACGGATCACCGGTCACAAAAATAACATCAAATTGAGAGAAGTCTCTATAATAGGATTGTCCTTCTTTGAGGGTTGTTGGGAGGAATGTCGTTGAAATCATCGTTTAGTGGTTAATTCATCGGTTTATTTTTAATGGTTCTGGTAGGAAAATTAAAATTATAGAGATACTACTATTTCACAAAAAGTTTTTAAAGAAACTCTGATTTTAATTAAATATGAACATCACCCATTTAATTCCAAAAGATAATTCTACTTTCGAAGTAACGCTTGATTCACCTGTAACTGTAACAGATTTTGCACGATATATCGCTCTGGTTTATGGCGAAGTAATTGGTAATTCTACAATTACTACCAGTAATATTACGGGTTATTATAGACGAGGAATATCAGGCACAGATCAAGCTGATATTCTCATATCTGGAGAAGAGAATTATAATGCTCTAGTTGTCATGGGAACGCGTACTCCACGAGGAGCACACTCCGTCCAGTGTTATTATGCCAGCGGTCTGAATTTTCTAAAGTTGACCCGAAAATTAGAAGATATCTGTTCATCTCAGTAATCTTATTACATTAAATAGGCAGAAAGCCTCGCACTTTAGTGCGAGGATGTCCTGAGCAAAGAAATAGCTTTGCTGGGACGCCAGAAAGATCGTTGTCTTTCTGTGCGAATGCCTTTCTAGCCTATTTATGCAAGAAAGACAAAGTCTTTCTGCACAGAAAACAAATTGCTGTTTGTTTTCTTGTGTCACAAAGTGCGGGGTCAAGAAAGCGTCTCATTTCAAGCCTCGCTCATGAAGAAAAGCAACGACTTTTCTTGTGCCCCAGAAATCAATTGTGATTTCTCGGGGCTTTAGAGCGGGGTGAGACGCTTTCCCGCACTTTGTTGACTTCTTTGAAAACGCGGGATATCCTTAAAATCGGAACAATCTTTATATAGAACTTCCCTCCCCATCTAGAAATGATTGGCCTATCTCCATTAGAACAGCAAGCATTACAATCCCAACTTAAAACTATTGCTAAAGATCATAAACGTCAGCATCAATGGGGAAAAGCAACCTACTTTCATCCGCAACGTTTCTCGCAAGGATTATTTTTACCGAGTAATCTCGGAGAGCAACTACGTCAAGAACTGATCGTCAGCAGACCTCTCACCGGTTTAGACGGTAAGATGCTTACGTACGAAGAATTAGAAGTTGTCGCTGAAGTTGTGCGTCATCAATTAGATAATACTTCTTTCTCTGGAGGACGAGATTATGGTCTGCGCTTCATCACTGGTGATCTTGCTGAGATAAGAACGATGAATGTCGATGGGATTGAAAAAGAATGTTTAGTTTTCCCGCAAGGCGGCCGTCGCTCTCGTCTCACCGCCGAATCATTTCTTCACGCAAGAATGGGCAACCATCCTCTCGCCGGCAAGAGTGATACCATTTTGGAAGCGGAAGTCAGGACAATGGTTCTCTCCGGATTTCGCGAAAGTATTTACACAAGATTAAGTGCGGGCGGTGACGCCACGACAAACGGCGCAAATAAAGATTCTGTCATCAATGCCGCTGTTGAAATTGCGACGTGGCAATTTACGGATAAGACACCTTACAAATTAAATTTACCGCCGACAAAAGTATTAACTACCTCTCCTGATATAATTCCCGAAACAGCCTATGCTCAATTGAAGGGGAGCGGTCGTTATCTGGATCGTATCTTACGTTATCTCGATGTGCTAGAATCAGAAGATGCAAAACAATTTCAAGTCAATGATGTTGCCTATGCTGCGCGTAATGGTCTCGTTGTTGATACAACGTATACCAATCTAGTGTATCTTGGAGCAGACCACACCCGCCAGAATGGTGTTGTTATGGCCTTTCCCATTCCTAGTCGAGGAAATATGTTTTTTCAAGGAAAAACTGTTCAGACCGTCTATGAATTAGTTCAACAGTTTGCCGAGCAGTATAAAATCCGTGTTGTTGAAGTGGAGAGCGTGCGAGACTTAGCCGCAGAATTTAGAATAAAACTACATGGCGACTATGATCATCCGATCAAAGCAGCCAGACTGATGGAAGAAATTATAATGGAAAAAGTTGGCGCTGTTTTAGCACCCGGAACATTCCTCGGTCCGCAAGTAGTGAAAGGCTGGCATCTTCCGCTTCATCGCACGACTAAGACTTTTGATTACAGCGGGAGAATCGGGGAGGCCATCAATACCATCTTACAATTATACACAGATGCAGTCTGGGTGACAAATGGTGGAATTCCTTTGGATAAAGGCAGTCGTCTTGCTGCGGATCCAGAATATTGTACTCTTTTCGATGTTAACGAGGTTCGGGAAGGAAGAGTTTCTCCGTTGAAGTTTAGGAATGTTTCTGGTTAATCTCCATTTTTTCATTCTTCTCCACTGCTTTCTCAGAGATCTTACCAATAATCTGTTTCACAACAAAAAAGAGAATAATCAAACCGGCAAATAACATTAATATGATTGAGGTTTCTTTTATTTTTGTTAAGATAGAATGAAAATATGATCCGGAGAAAAAACCGAGACAAATCATTAACGATTCTAGAATGAGACTAATGATCGCAGAATAGAGTATCGCCTTCATTCTTTTATTCTGGAGAGTCCCTGTTAAGAATAGGCCGCCACTTGACAACGGCGGTGGTGACAACTTGATTAAGAATAAAGAAGTAAACAGCTTTTGTTGGAGATGATGTTGCAGTCGGGTAATCACACGCTGGGTTAGTCCATCTTTTTCTAACTTTGTAACAATAAAATTGTATCCTCGATGTCCAATTGAGAAATGAACGAGATCACTGAGAAAATCCCCGAGGAATGAAAGACTCCAGACAATAGCTAGATTAAAGAGTCCAAAAGAAGTAAGAAAAGCAGCAATAAAAGTAACTATTGGTCCTTCAAAATACATTAAGATAAACATTAAAGGATATCCATACAGTTTCAGAAACGAGATTATTGCTGTTGGATCCATATTATCATCACGCTCTTAATGTTTATAAATATTCTTCTGATCTCTCATAAATGTCTCAATTAAAGGGATTATTTTGTGAGAGTAAGGATATACTAAGACGTGGGCATTTTGCTCCAGAATTATTACCTTAGAATTTTTAATCTTTCCTGATATTTCTTTAACATCACTCAGTGGAATAATTCGATCTAATCCCCCGCAGATGAGGAGAGTTGGAAAAGTGATGAGATCGAGATAATTTTTATTCCTATATTTCAATGAATGATAGTTTAGTGCTATATAGCTCTTAAAACCAGTCTTTAATGTATCAGAAATGATCCTTTTTAGATTCAGGTCAGAAGTGATTCTTTCTTCTTCATAATTCACTAATGGATATTTTTTTCTAGTTGGGAGAAAATAAACTAGTGGGGCAATTAAAATAGAGAGAACGCGAGATACTTTCCATTTCCAGGTCTTTCTATTTGGAAAGTAGGGACTGATGATCACCGCTGATCTAACAACACCCTTGTTTATCTTTAACAGTTCCAAGAATACGAGGAGAGCATAGGAATGAACTATGAAATGCGCAGAGTTTATTTTTTCTTCTCTCAATATATTTGATACTTCCGCCGCAAGTACTTTTGGGCTATACTGACTAAAGTCATAAGGGCGGCGGGATTGGCCATGACCAACAAAGTCTGGTGCGAGGACATTGAATTCTTTTTCAAAATAGAGCAAATAATTCTTCCAGACACCACTATGGCCCGTTAAACCATGCAGAAAGACAATCGTTTCTCTCTTCTTTTTGAACTCATTTTTCTGATGATAACTCCCTTCCGGAGTTTTTTTTTCAGAAAGAGTACTTAAATCCATTGCGCATACAACTCTTCCAATTTACGTATTGATTTTTCCATGGTTAACCCTTTAACAATATTCAAACTCTTACTCGTCATCTTTTTCTGAAGACTCTCGTCAGAAAGAACACGAACGATTTTCTCCGCAAGATCTTTTGGATCGTCGGCTTTAAACACATAACCATTACCATTAACATAGAACTGTGATGCCGACTGCGGAGAATTTGAAACGATGATCGGCTTGCCGCAAGCCATCGCTTCGAGAACAACCATCCCTTCTAATTCCACATACGAAGGTAAACAGAAAACAGTACAGGCATTGTAGGCATTATTTAAATCTTCAGGGCTCACTTTCCCCAGAAAAGTGACTTTTTCTTCTAAACCTAATTTCTTCACCAATCTTTTTAAAGAAGAATAGTGATTCTCTTTCTTACCAACAATATCTAAGTGCGCTTTGGGAATTTTCTCTAAAATGAGGGGGAGAGCTTTAATCAAAGTCGGAATATTTTTCTCAGGCCAAATTCTTCCTACAAAAAGAATGTGTTTGTCTTTCTTCTCCATCGCAAAATCTTTATAAAATTTTTCCGGTACTGCTGCTGGCTTAAATTTATCTAATTCAACACCATTGCTAATGACTGTGGTCTTTATCTTCAATCCATGTTCGATCATCTTCTGCTGGGCAAACTTGGTAGGACAGACAATCACATTTGCTCGTGAATAGAACCAGATGAGATAGCGATAAAACAATCTATTTAAGAATTGGTTATTTAATTTGATTGGAATCAACATATTTTCTGGCTGAGTATGCGAATGTCCGATCAGAGGTAGATTCAGTTCTTTTGCCGCCTTTGAAGCAGAGAAACAGAGAGGTGTAGGGAGCATGAAATGGACAATTTCAACATTCTCCTCAACAAAAATCTTCTTAATTTTTTTGCAGGAGGCGAATAAGAGCATTCTAAAAGTTCCTTCAGTTCCGAGCGTTGGCCAGGCCTTAAATCGTATAACTTTAACCCCTTCTACAACTTCAACAGAGTTAACTTTACCGGTAGAGATGAGAAGAACTTGATGTCCTCGTTTTGCTAAATTAGTGGCAAACCTCCACGTAGACACCAATGACCCCGCATTCTGTAGATTGACTGAAACACAGACAATTGCAATATTCATTTTCTTCATCATATTGCGACTCTTTTAAAATCTTCCCCTCAAAAAGCTATTGGGCGGGCAATTCTTTTTTTTCATCGTTCTCTTTGTCGCGGTCTTGCTTTTTGTTGTGATCCTCATAATCTCGTTCAGAGATCAAGTGTTGAAATCTCTCTCTTCTCTTATTCAGAAAACCATTATAAAATTCTGTTTGAGAATGCATTACAATCGTGTTTGTGTTTAGGTCAATCAGATAGATTTGAGAGTCACTTTCATTCTCTACAGAGACCTGGGCAATCAGTGTTGTCAAATTATCTTCCCTCTCACTTCGCAGCTTTGGCGGGATTTCTAACTCATAAGCGGAAATATTCTTGCCTTGTTTTACAAAATCGTCAGTTACCAGTTCTTTTACTGCCGTCAATTGCGCTTCAGTAGCTTTCACGTGGGGTGATTCGTGCGAGTAGAATCTGACAATTCCCAGTACGAGAATTAAGATAAACAGAGCAACGACACTCCCTACAATCATTTTAAACATTTTATTTGATTTCATTGGTTTTGATTTCATCTGCTATCACCGATCATTGTTAATCTGAAACAACATATATATTCTTGCTGAAACCTGTTTCATTTTAGTGAAACCACCAAGTTTATATAGTTTGTTTTAGTTCTTTTTAATCATAATGAAGAAGAAAATACTCTTTAGTATCATTATCTTGATCTCCTCAATTATTGTCTTGTTTAACAAATTATTTACACCTCTTCCCATTCAAATTGTCCTCGAAACTGGGCAAGAGATCAGCACTCAGAATTCTCAATATTTCTCTCTTATCGAAACTATTTTATTAATTATTTGTTCTTTCCTCATCGGCGGTTCGGCAACGTATCTTTATTATAATTCTGAGAAGCTAGTAGTATCTCCGGAAGAGTTCGTTGTCAAGGTAAGTCAACATTCAAGCGTAGATGGGAAGAATTCTGATCAAAAAGACTTAGGGGAAAGAAGAGAAGAAAAGTATTCCACCATCTTACCCCTTTTAGGCGGAGATGAAAGACGGTTAGTTTCTCTTTTAATGGAATCAAAAGGCGAAATGTTACAAAATCAACTCGTCCTCAGGCTAAATCTTTCTAAAGTGAAAGTAACTCGAATTCTTGCTAGTCTTGAGCAGAAAGCGCTTATCCTCAAGGAGAGAAACGGGTTAACTAATAATATTAAGTTAGTTCTCTGAATTTTCAGCCGATACTTTAAAAAAGAAATCGTTCTCTGCTTAAGATATGGTCCAGCCTTCATTAAAAACCATCACCCTTTCCGGCAGCTATCGCAAATTCCCCGAAGAACTTGCTCGAGACATCGAACATTTTCGAGATTGTGGGGTTACAGTTCTTTCTCCTCACAGCGCCACAATCTTGAATTCACTTGAGGGATTTGTGCTATTACAAAACGATCCCCTAACTTCCCTCTCATCATTCTCAGATGACAAACTTCCCGAAGCGATGCGTTCTATCGAAAATAGTCATCTCCGCGCTATTCAACAATCTGATGCGCTTTGGCTGGTGCTTCCGCAAGGATATTGTGGTGTCTCTACTGCTTTTGAAATTGGCTGGGCGCTCGCTCACAATGTCCCGATATATTATCATCAACAATATCACTCAGTAATACGTGAACCAATTATCCGTTCTTATGCAATGCCCGTGAGAAGCATTGATCATCTTGTTGCTTCTTTCTCCGCTTTGCCGAAAGTTGATCCTCGTGTGATAAGACATTTTCAGCAAGAAGTGTACAGCTCTCCAAGAAATAACGATACCCATACTGATAATCTTTTCAATGCTTCTATCGCTGTTGGTCCACTCATTGTCAATCCCCAGCGAGAAATTCTCCTTGTTAAAACCCATAAATGGAGGGGGCGTTATTCTATTCCCGGTGCACGAATCAATTCCGGAGAGAAAATTGAAGCTGCTCTGCTTCGTGCAACGAAAGAACAAACAGGTTTATTCGGCAGGGTTGATACTGATCTCTGTACGTTTGATGAACTTCCTAACGACGGCTATTTCCGACAAGGAACGAGCCGTATCTTTGTTGATAAAATCGTTCTTGTCTCTGATAAAACAGTTTCTCTCGATCATCGCGCTGAGAGTTCGGTTTGGATTTCTCCCGCGACTGCGTTATCTGAATTGGATATTGAACCAAATGCTCGAAAGACTGTTGAAGAGTATGTGCAGAGATATTGTTAATTTCTCGTTTGCATTAATTGTTCGTATTGTGCAAGTCGCACGAGGTGGAAGAGCTCCATGTTTGTTGGACATGGAGGTACCGTGATTCCATTTTCTGTTATAAATGTATCAGATGGTTCAGTCACAGTTTTTACGCTTTTATATAATCTCCAAGAGTCTAACGTTGATAGAAGATCTTGCGCAGACCTTCCCGCAAATCTTGTTTTGTCAACAAGCCATTCATCAACGCGTTCTTCTGGAATAATCATGCTCATAAAATATTTGAGCGTTCTCGGGACCTGGCCCAGATCTAACTGAAAATTATCTTCGGTAAAACCTGCAATAGCGCTGTCCAAGTGACCAAAAGTGTATAACTCCTTATCGATTTGATCTGCAGCAACATCAAATTCAACTAATTCCCCCGGTATATTCTCCAAAATAGCATCTTCCAATTCACGTAAGGTGCTGTATTCAGTTGTCATCTTATTCTTTATAAGTTTGGTTCTACTCTTAATATTTGATCCTAATTTATAAAACCTATCCTCAAAAAGTAAAAAAACATTAATTCAAATTAATTCTCTGTTGCCAATGTCCTCTCCTTCTTTCCTTTTCTTTAACGTACGCCAAGTAGTTCTTATCAATTGATGTTAATGTTGTCAAATATCCCTCATATTGTTTAATCTCTCGAACCACATTGTATTCCATTAAAACCACCTCACTTAGTTGATAAGAATCAAATAACGACCCATTTTAAACCACTTCTGCAGCTTCCTTCGAGAAGAAACAACTGGAGAAATCAACCATAAGTTTTTTAAAGAGAATTTACCAGAACCGAACTATGCTTAACATCCTCTTTAGCCCGCAATGGTTTCATGGACAGGATATCCTCATCGACATTGTAAGTGTTGTCGTCCTTACAATTATATCTCTAATGACATTTCAATATCATCGCTATAGTAAGAGGCAGAACCAACATCTCTTTTTCTCGATTGCCACTGCCCTTCTCGCCCTCTCCTTCTTATTTAAGATTCTCACCAATTTCACGTTGTACGAACAAGTCTATCGTACGGTCCCTCTCGGCTTCCTTACTCTCACCTATAAGACTGTTCACTATTCAGACAGCCTATTTCTCCTCGGAGCACTTCTCTATCGTCTCTTCACTCTTGCTGGATTTTATCTGCTCTATCTGGTCTATGCTGAAAAACAATCCTGGTATCTGCATTCGTTAATGGCCTATTTTATCATTGTTTCACTGTATTTCACCTCTCACGCATTTTATATTTTTCATCTGACCACAATCTTATTCCTCCTCCCTCTCCTCTGGCGTTATTACACCAATTATCGAAAGACAAAAGACAAAGCGGGCGAAGTGATTATGTGGAGTTTTGCCGTTATCGCTGTCAGCCAGCTTGCCTTTATTTTCCTCGATATTGATGATTTTGTCTATGTTCTTGCAGAGGGGTTACAGCTTGTAGGCTACTGTCTTTTACTCATTTCATTTATCTTGGTGCTTCATCATGGAAAGAAAAAGAAATAGGATGGAGATCGTTGGTGACATGCTCACAGCAATCCAAAACAAAGGCGGCAGAATTAAACCAACTCATTTGATGTACAAAGCGAACCTCTCCTATGCCCAGTTAAAGACCTATCTCGATGAATTAGTTGGAAAAGAATTTGTCACGGAAACAGCCAACGATAGCAACAATACTTATATTATTATCACGGATAAAGGGGATAAGTTTGTTCAGAAATTAAGTGAGATGCGCCAGTTTGAAAAGTCGTTTGGGTTTTAGGATAGTTTTCTGAGCTCTTTCACTTCACCATTTAATATCGCAAGGCATCCACTGGTTTTAGACGTGAAGCGCGATACGCTGGAATTGCTCCCGCAATTAAACCAACTCCCAACGAGAGCGCAAATACCCCCAGCATTAATTGCGGATTAACGTAAGAATTTGTCAGCGAGATTCTCCCTAAAGAGACTCCCGACATTTTGGCAAAAAAAGTAGAAGCTGCAACCCCCAGAAGTACACCGAGGATTCCTCCGATTAATCCAATAATCCCCGAGTTTAACAGAAAGATCATCAGCACATCTCTGTTCTTGGCGCCGATTGCCTTCATAATTCCAATCTCTTTTGTTTTTTCCAGAACTGATGTGAACATTGTGTTCATGATCCCAATTGCTCCGACGATTAATGATATTGAGGCAATTGCGCTGAGGAATAGTGCCATCGTGCTTAATGTTGACGAAACTCTTTGTTGAATGGACTTCAATGAAGTGACCGAAAAATCTTTCTTTGTTTCCTGGGTAATTCCGTGTGATAACATTAATTTACTGGTAATTTGGGCGACGGTGTCATCAGTGAGGACTATATCTTTCATCTTTATAATAATCGAGTCGTAATTCTTTTTGTCTTTATTTTCTAATACCAGTACGGCATTTTCAATGGGCATGAAAATTCTTGAATCATCGTTATTACCACTCTCTTTGAGAATTCCAACAATCTTAAACACTTTTCCATTAATATTAATCTGTCGATTAATTTGGACGTTACTAAACACAGAAGTGGCGACTCTTCCCCCGATGACTACGACATTGATGTCTCCGCCAGAAAGATACCTCCCCGTGTCGAGATCTGTGGAAGTAATCGTCTTCCACACCGATGGATCAACACCCTGAATTGACACTTTAGTACTTTTTTGAAGATAAGAGACCCCCGTGCTTCCTCCCACGACTCCCATAACCACGGCGATATTTTGAATATTGCGGAGGATGTTAACATCTTTTGCCGTTAAATTCTTCGGTACAATTTGCTGTTGATTTTGTTCTTCAGAAAATCCGCCATCGAAACCTCCTCCGCCACCACCACTCCTAAACCCCGAATTAGCCCCCCCGGCCCGTGAAATACCAGATGAGATTGTGATCATATCCGGGCTTAGCGTATTGAGGTTCTGCTCTAGGCTACGTTGTGCGCCTTGACCAACTGAAACAATTGCCACAATCGCCGCAATTCCAATAATAATCCCAATAATTGTCAGCCAGCTGCGTAGCTTACTGTGAAAGATTATGTTCAGAGCAATTTTCAGTGATTTTGTAAATTTCATTTTTTTCCAAAATTTATTGTCTTAATTTTTTCCTTTCGATTTTTCAGCAACAACCCATTCTGGCGTATGCTCTGAAGATTTTTCGCTATGTTGTCGAGTCCCTTTGTTAATGGAGTTCTTTCGATATCGCCAATAATAATGTATTCCTCCAACGATTAAAAGCAATCCGACCACATACATCCATGTAGGTGTTGTCGAAGTTGCTCCTCCGCGATTTCCTCCCCCGTTTGTTCCTCTTCCTGTCATGTTTCCCTGTAATAGTAGACCATTTAGTGGAATTTCTTTGAGGATAGTCCTTCGTTCACCAATCCCATCGGTGTACTCCAGTTGTAATTTTAAGAGTTGGTTTTGTCCTTCATCAGCATTCGTTGATCCATATTGAAATCCATTACCCGCATTAGAAAAAGGATTTCCTCCAGATAGTGCTCCACTTTTTTCAGCGCCACCATTCTTTTTCATCAACGTTACATTTCGTTGAATTGTTGAAGCTAGATTAAAACTGACAATCGTATAATCTCCTGCGGCAAGATTCCCCACGATTTGACTAGATGTACTTCCCACTACTTTAAAATCGTGTTGTTGGGGAATTGAAGCGACCAATGAATTAGCCGTATTCTTTCCCGTATTGACAATTCCCAGAGAGACTTGTGAGCCAGAGACTTCTTGAACTACGGCATCAAAATTGGTAAGAGCATCAGCCACAGAAATGGTATAACTTCCTTGTAATCCCGTGCTAAAATCGGAAGAGTTCCCGGGATGATATAATAACTCTAATTGATATGGCGCCTGCAAGGCATCTGCCGCAACACGCAATCTATAAGGAACCATCCATGCTGTTTGGTAACCAGAGACAAACGTACTTCCGAGAAGTGATTGTATCGAGTCAACACCGGAGTCCAGAGTAAATGGGTACGATGTAACCAATTTTACCGTAGCGCCGGTCTTACATTCTGGATTTTCTAATCCAGTCACTTGAAAGAGAACTTTAACATATTCATTTGGAATCGCCGGCGTAGGATCCTGATTTACCAGTTTAGCGCTAATCAGGCAAGGTAAAGGAACACCTGCCGCCCCTACGAGTGATCCCACCGCGAAGACCATTCCTAATAACATTATCATTAAAACCATTCTCTTTACTCTTTGTTTCATTATTCATTCCTCCTTTTTCTGCTTCTTATTGAAGACTTCTTTTTCGATAACACCATCTCTCATGTAGATTATTCTCGAAGCATATTTCAATAGCTCCACTTCATGGGTGACAAGGATAATCGTTTTTCCTTTTCGATTAAGCGCTTCTAAGAAGTTCATCACAAAAAGACCGGTTTTAGTATCAAGATTGCCAGTTGGTTCATCAGCGAGGATTAATTCCGGATCATTAGCCAAAGCCCGAGCGATTGCTACTCGTTGTTGTTGTCCACCACTCAGTTCTGTCGGCTTGTGGTTGATTCTATTTCCTAAACCAATCATTCCAAGAAGTTCTGTCGCTCTGTTTTTGGCATCACTCTCTGGAACATCAATAAGTTCCATTGGTAACATTACATTTTCTAGAGCCGTAAATGTCGCGATCAAGTTAAATTGCTGGAAGACAAAACCGATCGTCTTGCTTCGTAGTTCTGCCAATGCTGCTTCCCCTATTTTATGAATATCCGTTCCTTTGAGAAGTACTCTTCCTGAAGAAGGAGTATCCAACGCTCCGATTAAATGCATTACCGTGCTTTTCCCACTACCACTCGGTCCAGTAATTGCTACAAAATCTCCTAGATTGATCTCTACATTAACACCCCGAAGAACGATCAGCCATCCGGCTTTCGCCATATTATACCGTTTCCAGACGTGTTCTAATTGAATTATTGGTTTCATCTAATCGCTGGAAGAAGCGAAAGATAGATATATAAAAGAAGTGGACGAACAGTCCACTCTCTTTATATTTAAATGTGGAAAACAGAAGATATGCTTTACAAACACATAGACCCGTTTAATCTGGGCTTGGACATCGCGTTTACTTTGGTTATGTTCCTCTTCTTCGTTTTAATTTATATTAAGACTCGTGAAATCTACACTCTGAGTAAACATCGTGGGATAAAGTATTTTCGTGACGCATTTCTCTTCTTTGGCTTATCTTATATTTTGCGTCTCGTTCTTAGTCTTGTCCTGTTGCTGGGAGAAGCCGATTTTTCAGATTTTTACAAGATCATCTTTCCCCCATTAATTCTTCTCTTGGGTTATTTGAGTACTCTTAGTATTCTTTATTTAATTTTTAGTCTTTGTTGGAAGAGCTTTAATAATCGTATTCTCATTTGTAGTGGTCACGCCTTTGCCTTAATATTATCCATTTTCTCCGTTATTCTCCGTAGTCACTTAATTATTCTATTGTCTCAATTTATTCTCATTATTGTCATAATCATCATTGGTCTCTTGCGTAGAACAGAGCAGAAAAAAGTCTCTCAGACAAAAACACTTTATTTCCTCGTTGCTTTCTTATGGCTTATTAATCTCTTTGTTATTGGAAGAATTCGCCATCTCCACTTTTTTGTAAGTCTTATCAGTGAATTAGTTTCACTCTTTGTAGTTATAATCATTTATCTGAGGATTCTCAAGTGGGCGCGTTAACTAAAAAACGAGATCGACTGGAAGTTATCTTTGATATCCTTAAGCTCATTAGTAATAACCAAAATTCTATTAAGCCAACGCCGTTGTTACGTCAATCCAATCTCTCTTCAAGTAGCTTTCTTCAATATTATGGAGATCTTATTCAAAAAGAATTGGTTCGTGAAATTGTCGATAAGAGCGGAGGTAAATATATCACTCTTACTGACAAAGGTTTTCGCTATTTAGAAAAATATACTCTAATCTTGGGGTTTATCAAAGAGTTTGAACTGTAAAAAGAAAACCAGTGCTATCAGCGAGACCATCGCCGCAAAAATAAACACGTAGTTAGGATTAATTCTCCACAATAATCCCGCAATAACTGAAGCTGGAAGAAAGATCATTCCCGTAATAAAATTATACAACCCGATTGCCGTTCCCCGTTTTTCTTTTTCTAAATCACTGATGTAAGCCTTGCTCTGCCCTTCATCAATGGCATAAAATATTCCGAATAGCACAAAGAGAGAAATAACTTCTCTTCTTGTTGTCGCAAAAATAAATCCCAAACTCATCATGAAATAGAGAGTATATCCTAATCCAATAATTCTGATTCTACCAATTCTATCACCCAGTTTACCAATTGGTACAGAAGCGAGGACAAAAGCGAGATTAAACAAGACGTAAAGCAAGACAATGTCTTTGATCTGAAAACCAACCGTATGTGCCTTCAAGAGCAAGAATGCAAAGCTGAAATAGGCCAGCGAGAAAATGCCTGCACTATACAAATAATGTTTATATCCTGCTCCAAGAGATTTGTAGGCATTAAAGATATTTTCCCTCTTCTCTTTTTTCTCCGTTGTAGTCTTCTTCTCAGAAATAAAAAGCAACAAGATCACTGCCAATGTTGCGGGAATTAACGCGACTTTGAAGAGAATTCCAAGGCCGCCTGCCGTCTGTCCGAAACGGTTTAAAATAAAATATGCTAGCAACGGTCCGATGATCGCTCCAGATTTATCCAGAGCTTTATGGATTCCAAATGAAATACCTCGATTCGCATCCGTCGTTAGTGAAGATAACCACGCATCACGTGGCGGGCCGCGAAACGATTTACCTAACCGTTCGATAACTCTAAATGCTGCTGCGAACAGAACAGTGTTCGCAAAAACGAGGAATACTTTGGCGATTGTCGAGAAGCCATAACCTACTGCCGTCCACGGTTTATTCTTACCAGTTTTATCCGCGAGATAACCGGCAAGATAATCTAATGATGAAGCAGAGAAATCAGCCAGCCCTTCGATAATTCCCAGCAGCGCAGTGGAAGCACCTAAAATCGCGGTAAAAAAGAGCGAGAAGACAGCGAAAATTGCTTCTGAGCTGATATCCGTCAACAGACTTACAAAACCCATGAGATAGACTTTCTTGTTGACTCCCCATAGTTTCGATGGCATAACAGAAATAGAGGCCAGGGAGTTATATAAACATTACGATAACCATTTCTTTGTCAATCTCATCAATCTTGTTGAGAGTGAGATTAGGATATGGATCAAGAGAATAAAGAGCGTGATCGTCCAGAGTCCTAGTGCGAAACCCGCAATCACATCACTTAACCAAGAAGCATTGAGATACAATCTACTCAAAACTGTAATTAGAAAGAGCATTGTCATCATCGCGACAAATACTCTTCTTCTTTTCTGTTTAATCTCATTTTTGAAAGAGTATATTACCATTAGAAAAAGAATTGTGAGAAGAAGCGCTTGAATGCTGGGAAAACTATAATAGCTCATCTGTAGTGCCGACTCCCGAGGACCAACTCTTGGAATGAAGAACCTGGTTATCAGCGCGATGATTAATCCACTCACTGTACTCAACAAGAATAGGATCGAGTGATACCATTTCTTCTTATACAACAATAATCCGAGAAAGAGAAGAGAGAGAAAAGCAACAACCCACCCGTTCGTAACATTGGCAATGAACAGCATAATACTTTTAACCGTTGGCGTCCAGAGATGACTGATATTTATGTTTACCCACAAATCAATCTTTGCCATTGATTCCCCTTCCATTAAATCTTCCATCACTTTTGAAAAGAGATAGAGTGAGAGAATATTGAAAATAAGCGCGTAGAGATGATATTTTGTGAAGATTTTCCTTTTCTTGTTAATAAATTTATAGACGTAGATAAAGAGAATACTCAGCACAGTCGCAATAATAATAACTGGCCCAATATAACGAGAAGCAGCTTCATAGCTTTTGCCGAAAATGAATCCCAGGAGTACGAAACACGTTGCCCAGCCCAGTCCCCCGATTACATTGTAGATGAGAAATTTTCCGAGAGGGACATTTGTCGAACCAGCGACAAACGGGGCAAATGCCCTTGTTAGAGAATTAAATCTTCCGATGATCAACGTTTTACCAGCATGATGTTTCATTATTTCTTCCGTTTTCTTAAAATGTTCTTTGCGAAAGAAAAAATATTTTCCATAGGTCGTGATAAACGAAACACCATATTTTCTTCCCAAACCATAACCAATTAAATCGCCGAGAATTGCACCAGCGGCAGCAAGGAAAATTGTATCCCAAAAGTCGAGTATTCCTCTCTTCACGAGAAAACCGGCGATAAGTATGATCAGCTGTCCTGGAACAACCAAACCGAACAACGGCGACGCTTCCAACATTGCCGCGAGAAGGATAATCCCATAGAACCAGTGGTTTAATACTGGTAGTTGAAGAAGTTTGTCGGTGATGGACATAGATAAAGAAAATGGTTTTGTTTATATAAAAGTATTCTTTAAAAACAAATAAACAAATACCCAAAATTAAATTCTCATAAACACATCATTAAACCGCATCTTTGGCGTTGCTTTATCACTAGCGTAACCAATTGGACAAAGAGCTGTGGGTACAAGATGAGCTGGCAGTTTTAGAATCTCAGCATACGCTTTTACATCAAAGCCTTCCATCGGACAGGAATCAAAACCTAACGCTTTCGCGCCATTCAACGCATTACCTAACGCAATATAAACCTGTTTCTGTGCCCACGCTAGTTTTTGTTCTTTGTTCAAACCTTTGGCAAAATTACGCATTATCTCCATATATCCCCTAATTCCGTCTGCCGCTGCTCCGCCTTTGATCATTTCTTTTCCCAATTGCTCAATATTTCCTTCAATATTGGTGTTCGCACAAAAGACCAACAGATGTGAACAGCTCGTAATTTGCGGCTGGTTCCAGGAAACGGGTAATAATTTTTCTTTCGTTGCTTTATCCGTAATGACCACTACTTTCCACGGTTGGATGTTAAACGAAGATGGCGCGAAGCGAATCATCTCGAAGAGTTGTTTTACTTTCTCTTCTGGTATTGTTTTTCCATCAAATAGTTTTGTCGCATAGCGTTGTTGAGTAATTGTTGCAAAATCTATAGTGTTTCACCGTTTGTTTGGGGATAGGGGATTGTTTATAATACTATTGGATTAAAATTGAGAAGTTTTATAATCCCCTTCTCATCTAACCTTTCCATGACCGCAAAACCATACGTCGGAATAACTGGTCCCGTTACTGTTTCTGAAACAAAAGATATTTGTCAAGAATTTTCTAACGCGGACTATACTCTTGAAACCAATCATATCCCGATGCTCGGTTTCTTAGTCAGTTTCAAAAATCTTAATGGAGAGGCAACAAGAAATAGAAGATATCCCCCTCTAAACACACTTTCTGAATTATTGCGAGCAACTGATAACCGTGTTCTTACGATGATTCATTATAATACTCCAAAACCAGATTCTTTATCGGATCAAGTCGCTCGATTGTTTGACGGTATTTATGAAACTGGATTATGTAGATCAATTCAACTTAATATTGTTTGGCCTGAGATTGGGCAAGTCATGAAAATAAAAGAGCGATATCCCGAGATGCAGATTGTTTTTCAGGCATCAGATACGGCGATGGCCAACAAGACAGCAACTCAAATTGCCAACGGAATTAAAGACTATGGCAATTCCATTGACTACGTCCTCATCGATCCATCCGGAGGAAGAGGTTTGCTATTTGATCTGTCGTCATCGCTTGCTGTTTACTCGGAAGTGAAAGAACACTGTCCTGATTTAACCGTCGGCTTTGCTGGAGGCTTTACAGGAGAAAATGTTGCTTCCAGAGTGCAAGAAATTCTTCAGCAGCTTGGTGATAATAGTTTCTCAATCGATGCCGAAGGCGGATTGCGCGATAAAATTACTTCGGCTTATGGAGATGATCTACTTAATCTGGAAAAGGTGAGAAGTTATCTTCAAGAAGCGTCCTTAGTTTTGAAATGAATTTACAGACCGGAATTACGCTTCCCAATATTTATAAAGTGTGGTTATCATTTCAAATGAGAATATGGTAAAAATAATTTCTCAAGAAGGATATCCCCATGATCGTGAATTATTAATCAGAATTGATTATTTTGTGAAAGCTAGACCTTGCGAAGGTGGAATTCTTATTGTTGGAAAAGATGCCAACGGGAAAGAATATACTCCCAAAGGGGAACCTTCAGTTGGTGGTTCTTATCTTCTTCCTTCCGGAACGCAGTATAATGTGGCGGCAGGGAATGAACTTGAAAATCATCCCGCGCTCTATTTTCCATTCGTTGTTGATAGTAAATTAACTTCGTTTGAGATAGCCGCGCACGCTGATAACGATCAAGATTTTTCAGATGAATTGGACCTGAAAGTGATGGATGGTTCTCAAAAACCAATTTCCCCTGAGGAGAGTCTCGATAGAATTTTTACATTCGTTGTTAGTTATGCCGTTCTCGAACTTGCTGACATTGCTGTACGGGGTGGAGTGAGGAATCATTTCTGGGGTGAGATCTATATTCCTCAAACATCAGACCTCGAGAAAGCATTAGAAATGTATAGAAGAAGAATTTAAACTATTATTTATCTCTGTTAGTATAGAAGATATCGTCCATCTTTCTCAATTGCATCGAATTCTGCTCCGATGTCTAAATACCACTCATTCTCTAGTTTTATTAAATACGATGTATCTTCTCTTTTTTGTGGAACACCGTGAATCGGCGGATAGTTGATTTCATATTGTAAAACTACATGGGTATCATCAATAATTGTCTTATTAGTTATTATAACATCAACAGGGAGCGGGGTATTTTTATAATTTGCTCTTATCCCTTCGTTAATCTGACGAACTCCCAACAAGGCCTCTTGTTTAAATTCTTCAATAGTCCCCCCGCCTTTTATGACCTTTTCCACAAATTTTTGAGAAAAATAACTTCTGTTGAGATATAACTCAGCATTACCATTTACCGCTTCTGTCTCTAAAGTTATAATAGTGCTTTCTGGAGTTTTAAAATGGCTCTCTTTATTTACGAGTGATTCTTTACAACCAATAATTATCAATAAGATCAGAGCAAAGATTATAAATAAAACACCGCTAAGATAATTAGCTCTCCTCATATTTTTAAGTAAGATTAACTTCTTTATAAAATATTCTTTTTTACTAATAGTAAATCGCATTAATTTTGGAACTTTTTAGTTGCGATTTACTAGTCTAGCAAATCTCCCAAATGTTCCATTATTAAGGAGATTTGCTATAACAATTAGGAAAATAATCTTATCGTCTTACAAACTTCTTCTGGAATCCCTTTGATACAATCATAGTTCTTTATTTCTTCTTGATTGACCCAAGCAAAATCCGTGAATGCCCCTTTCTCCAACTTTATCTCTCCAGATTTATATTTCGCCGCAAGTTTTACCAAGACAACCGGAATTCCATCAGGTCTGACAAACGCCATACTATTAATGTAAGCAAGACCATCTGCTATTTCTATTCCCGCTTCTTCAAACACTTCTCTCTTCAGTAGATCCTCCACCGCGTTTTCAAAGTCAAAAACATCGCCATTCATTCTCGTCGGATTGTTCAGATCGAGATCGTTCCACTCTAACTTTCCACCAGGAACGGCAAATTTTCCTGGATGTACTTTTTCACGAGGATCTCGTTTTAGAATCAAACATCTCTTATCAGACTCTCTGAAGACAACGACATTTGCCACGAAGTAGAATAGTTTATCTTGTTTCGCTTGAGAGAGAGTTATCTTTTCTGCGGGCATTATTTTCGAGAATGATTAGTTCTTTATATAGATTTAGCTTTGGGGTATTTGTTTAGCTCGGTGCGGAGTGTATGTCAAAATAATTCTTTAATTTCTTGGTAAACTTTAGAAAAATTGCCCTCTCTATATCCAGTATTTGGCCAAGTATCTAAACCATCTTCTTTATATCGAGGAATTAGATGAATATGAAAATGAAAACAGGATTGCTGAGCAGCTTTTCCACTGGCATGGAGGAGATTAATTCCTTCCGCGTTATATTTTTCTTTTAGTTTTTGCGAAATAGTTTTGATAGCATCAACAATATGATGTAATTCCTCTTTTGGAATATCATAAAAATCAACATAATGTTTTTTAGGAATTACGAGCATGTGCCCTTTAGCAATGATGTTTTCCTTCAGTGGAGCAAAAGCTAAAACTTTTTCATTTTCATAGATCTTATTTGTGGGCGATTTTCCTATGACTATTTTACAAAAACTGCATTCGACCATTAAAGAATAGAATTGTTGGATAAATATAATAAGTTTTCCACCAGTCTTTAGCGAACCGCAGTGAGCGCGACTGGTGGTGTAGTTAATATCTTAGTTCTGTTATCTATTTCTTACAGGCTTACGCTTTCATAGAAAGCAGTACGCGTACCACGCATACACCATTTG
>OBEQ012641804.1_pt1 | contig 25206 bp, 16 predicted proteins | sample 1670901 | NCBI WGS metagenome assembly OBEQ01 (sample SAMEA104232315, study PRJEB22302) | groundwater metagenome | biome: forest; feature: aquifer; material: groundwater | place: USA | collected 2011-08-07 | depth 5.4 m | reverse complement strand
GACGGCGACGGCGACGTGGCCGTGAACGCTCGTTGACGTCTCGACGTCGACGCCGCACCGCGAGCGCCCAAGGCCCTCGTCCCTTGCCTGGTGGTGTGGTGTGCCACGCGTGAGTGAACGCGCCGTTTAGTCGCGTTGGTGCGCGTGGTCCGGGGTCAACGTCGAGGCGTCCACGAGCGTTCACGGCCACGTCGCCGTCGCCGTCGCCGTCGCACGTCAAGGTCAACGATCACGTCAACGATCACGTTTGCGGTTGCGAGGTGGCGCTTAGCGCGCGTCCGCCACCACCCGGTGCGGAGCGCAGAACCGCCGCGAGCTCGGCGTCCCGACCACCGTCCACATGCCGCCGTCGTTGACCTGGATGGCATAGTCCGCGCCCACGGCGCGATCGTAGACGCGCACCTCGGCGGCCGCGCGCAGGTCGGGCGGCACGACGAACTCGAGCGCATTGCGCCCGCCGTCGGCGGCCCAGTAGAAGAGCACGAAGTGCGCGCCGGCGGCGTCGTCGAAGGACTGGCGCGCGGTCTCGCCCTGTGCCGCGATGACCAGCTGGCGCTGCCCGGCGCGGTCGACCAGCACCAGCTCCTCGCTGCCGCAGGCGTAGCTGGCCAGCACGCGGTGGGCAGGGTTCGGGCTGGCGCAGTGGTTCGACGGCATGCCCGCGCAGGCGCTCGTTGCGAGGGCAAAGAAGAGGGCGGTCGCGGCCAGGAGGTTGCACATGCCCTGGCACCCGAGCATCGGGCGTGCCGCGCAGGTGGGGCACGATTCCGCGCAGTTGGCGCCCTGGCCGGGGCGGAGGACGGCAAGTCTTGCCGGGTCGCGGCGTCGACGGAAGGGCGAGCCGGCAGGCATTGCCGTGGCGGCCCGTCCAACGTAAGTTCCATGGGTGCGGACCCTGACGTCGCTCCTCGGCAACTCGCAGCGCCTCGACGGCGGCGCGATGTTCGGTAACGCGCCGCGCGCGCTGTGGTCGCAGTGGATCCCGCCCGACGAGCGGCACCGCATCCCGCTGGCCTGTCGCTGCCTGCTGGTGCGCGACGGCGGGCGCCACTTCCTCTTCGAGGCCGGCATCGGCGCGTTCTTCGACCCCAAGCTGAAGGATCGCTACGGCGTGGTCGAGGACCGGCACGTCTTGCTCGACTCGCTCGCCGCGGTCGGCTTGGCGCCCCAGGACATCGACGTGGTCGTGTTCTCGCACCTGCACTTCGACCACGCGGGCGGCGCGCTGACCCTGTTCCGGCCCGACGCGCCGCTCGACCTGGCCTTCCCGCGCGCCACCTTCGTGGTCGGGCGCGAGGCCTGGCAGCGCGCGCAGAAGCCGCACCCGCGCGACCGCGCCTCCTTCGTGCCCAAGCTGCAGGAGCTGCTCGCGGCCTCGGGGCGCATGGAGCTGGTCGACGGCGAGCGCGCCGACTCCCTGGGTAACGGCTACCGCTTCCACCGCTCCGACGGGCACACGCCCGGCCTGCTGCTCAGCGAGGTCGACATGCCGGCCGGCCCGGTGGTCTTCGCCGCCGATCTCATCCCCGGGCGTGCCTGGGTGCACCTGCCCATCACCATGGGCTACGACCGCTACCCCGAGATGCTCATCGAGGAGAAGCAGCGCCTGCTCGACTCGGTGATCGACCGCAAGGGCCGCCTGTTCTACACCCACGACCACGAGATCGCCATGTCGCGCGTGAGCCGCGACGTCGACGGGCGCTACCGCCCGGTCGAGCCGGTGGGCACGGTGCGCGAGCTGGCGGACTGAGCCGGCAGCACGCCGCCGCCGCCGCCGCCACCGCCACAGATGCCGACGCCGCGACCTATTCGGCGCACATGTCAGGCGTCTGCGCCCGGTCGCCCGGGCAGGTGGCCGAGTCGACGATGCACAGGTTGGTCTCGAAGCACCAGCCGCACGGGCTGTCCATGACGCAGGTGCCGCACTCGCTGTACTGGGCGCAGTTCGGCTCGCCCGAGCCCACGCATCCAGCCGCGCCCGCGCCGGCGACCACGCCCGCGAGCAGCACGGCGACGGTGAGCCAGGCGCGCACCATCACTCCGCGTCGGCCATGCGCGCCTTGATGAACTCGAGCGCCTTGGGGAACTGCGCCGCGAGCATCTCGGGGTTGCTCATGAGCAGCTGCTGGTAGACGCCTTCCAGGCGGAAGCTGGTGCCCGCGTCGCTGTCGGCGGCGGCGGCGCACAGCGACTTGCTCAGGCCGACCGCGAGCGGCGGGTGCGTGGCCAGGCGCTCGACCAGGCGGGTCACGCGCCGCTCGAGGTCAGCCTCGTTCTCGCCGCACTCGTTGACCAGACCGATGCGCTCGGCGGTGGTGCCGCGCACCAGCCGCCCGGTCATGATGAGATCCTTGGCGCGTACGGGGCCGACCGCGCGGTGCAGGCGGGTCGTGCCGCCCACGTCGGGCACGATGCCGAAGGCGATCTCGGGCAGGCCGAGCACGCAGTCGGCGGTGGCGACGCGGAAATCGCAGGCCAGCGCCAGCTCGAGCGCCATGCCCACGCACGCCTTCTGCAGCACCGCGACCACCGGGCGCTGCAGCCGCTCGATCCTGTGGAAGACGTCCTGCAGATCGTGGTGCAGGTGCAAAAAAGGCACGCTGCGGCTCTTCTGCATGACCTCCATGAGCAGGGAGTGGTCGATGCCGCTCGAGAACACCGGGCCGCGCCCGCGCAGCACGACCACGCGCAACGACATGTCGTCGCGTATCCCGTCGAGGGCGGCGGAAAGATCGCGCATGAGCGCGTCGTTCAAGGCATTTCGCTTGTCGGGGCGATCCAGCCACAGGGTGGCGACCGGGCCGGCGATCTCGACGCTGCACGTGCTCATGCGCGAAACCCTAGCACGCGTCGGGCGCCGGCCGTTTAACCTGGACGATGCGCCGGGGTCGAAGATTCAGACCAACGCAGGAGGCCACCATGCTTCGCGCCGTATCGACTTGTCTAGCCTTCACGATCCTCGCCACCGGCTGCGCCCGCGACAACGATCCCACGCCCGAGGACTACCTGGGCGTCGACCAGGCCGACCTGAGCGCGGCCACGCTGCCGGGCGAGGTCGACCAGGCGGGTGGCGTGCCGCTCGCCGACACCGAGCTGGCTGCGCCCGAGGCAGCGCGCTTCGCCGCCGACGCCACCCTGGCCGACGACGGCGACGCCACCACGCTGGTCGAGGAGGGCAGCGCCGCCGAGGTCGCGCGCTCGCGCCGCGAGGTGCTGGTCGCGGTGCGCTGGGGCTACTTCCCCGCCCGGCCCGCCGACACGTGGACCGACTGGTCGGGCTTCGTGGCCATCTCGCGCGGCGAGGTGGAGCTGGTGCGCCCGCTGCGCTTCGAGAACGATCACGACGGCACGCCGCGTCCGCACGAGGACTTCGTCAGGCCCGACCACGATCCGCGCCTGGTGCGTTTCCGCTCGCACACCCGGCCCGCCTGGGACGGCCTGCTCCTGCGCGTGCGCCGGCCCAAGCTGGGCCCGGCGGTGCTGGTCATCCACGCCGGCGCGGTCACGCGCGTGCTCGCCTTCGAGGAGCTGTACCACCTCGACGCCTCCGAGACCGTCGACGCCGCCGGCCACGAGCTCAAGATTCGCGCCCGCGCCGTGCCGCGCCTGGATCCGCCCTGCATCGACGAGGTCGCCCTCGCGCACGGTGACTTCAGCGCCGGCAACGTCAGCGGCACCGTCGACGCGGCGGCCGGTCCGGTGGCCATGATCGGTCGTACCCTCGACCTGCGCGGGCCCTACGGCCTGGTCGCCGTCGAGCTGCGCGACGTCGACTCGGGCGCGCAGGTGGGCGCCGCGCGCGGCATCTACGCCAGCTTCCACTACTCCGCGGGCGGCGTGCTCGCGGCCCGGGTGCGCGACGGTGCGGACGACCTGCGCGGCGTGCTGGCGGGTAGCTTTGCCGGGGACGGAAGCTTCGCGGCGCGCGTGCTGCAGCGCTGCCAGTAGCCCGCCCGCGGCGTGGCCTACTGCCTGAACGTGTAGATCATCGTCGGCTTGCCCACGCCCTTCACGATCACCTCGCCGAGCGGCACCAGATCCTGCATAGGCCCCGCCTCCGCGGCGCAGCGCTCCGAGACCACGATGCGCCGCTCGCCCGCCGCCGCCAGCGCCTGCAGGCGCGCCGCCCGGTTCACCGTGGCGCCGATGGCCGCGTATTCCAGGCGATCCTCCGAGCCGAGCGCGCCCACGACCACGTCGCCGGTGTCGAGGCCGACGCCGATCTTCATCAGCTCCCAGATGCCGCCCGCCTCGCGCAGCTCGGCGGCGGCCACCTGCAGCTGGCGCGCGGCCTCGCAGGCGGCGGCGGCGTGGCGCGGGTGGTGGTCGGGCGCGCCGAAGAGGGCGAGCACGCCGTCGCCGAGGAACTTGTTCACGTGCCCGCCGTGCGCGTCGATGATCTTGACCGCGCGGGTGTAGAAGGCGTTGAGCAGGGCGAGCACGTCCTCGGGCGACTCGCGCTCGCACAGCCCGGTGAAGTCGCGCAGATCGCAGAACAGCACGGTCACATGGCGGCGCTCGCCGCTGCCCACGGTGACCCGGCCCTCGAGCACGAGCGGCGCGACGTCGCGCGAGACGAAGCGGCCCAGCTGCTGGGCCAGCTGCTGGCGCTGGTACGCGCTGACCCGGCTCGCCATCGAGGCGGCCTTGATCTTGTACGTCGCGTAGGCGGCCGCGCCGCCGACGAGGGTGATCCAGAAGGCGCGCTCCCACGCCGCCCAGGGTGCGAGCGTGGGCAGGCTGGCGATCTGCTCGGGCAGCAGGCGCGGGCGCAGCACCGTGTAGTAGAGGACGATCCACTCGACGGTGCTGACCAGGCTCACGTAAAGCGTCAGGCGCGGGCGCATGCGCATGGTCGAGCCGACGATGGCGAGCGGGAAGAGCAGCAGCAGCGGGCTGGTCATGGCCCACGCCGCGCCCTGCACGTGCAGGCAGATGAGCATCGCGACGTTGACCAGGCTGGCCTCGAGCGTGGCGCTCAGCCAGCGGAAGGCGGCCACGCGCGGCAGGCGCCCGCGCGCGAGCAGGTGGCTGACCAGGAGCAGGTAGACGATCGCGATCACGCACAGCACGATCTCGGGCGCGGCCAGGCGCATGCCGATGGCCGGCGCGAGCGCGATGAGCATCGCGATGGCGAAGCCGACCAGCGCTGCGAGCACGCGGTGGGCCGCGACCTCCCAGGCCAGGTTCTGCCGGTCGACCTCGGCCTCGATGCGCCGCAGGTCCACCGACATGATGACAGGATCCCCGCCCATGTACGTCAGGCTCCAGGATAACGGGCGGCGACGGCGGCGCGAAGAAGCATCGCGCGCAATCGAGCCGCTCTCACATGTGGTTGGCGGATATTGCGGTACGGCTGACTACCCGGATGACGACGCGGGCAGCGACTACTTGATACCGGCGACCTTCTTGGCTTCCTCGAGCGCGCGGTCGGCCATCTTCTCGGCGGCCTTGTCGATGATCTCGCCCGCCTTGCTCTGGAACGGCGCCGGGATGAGCGAGTTGGCGTGCTTCTTCATCTCCTCGGCGGCGAAGCTCTTGATCTCGTCCTTGGCCTTCTCTTCCCCCTTTTCCTTGATGAGCTTGGTGGCCTTCTCGATCACCTGAGTCATCACCTTGTCGGAAAGCAGCTTCTCGATCTTCTTCTTCGGGTTCAGAAAATCAAACAGGCCCATGACGGTGTCCTCCCCAAGGATGCGTATGGTGTAGCCATGCGGGCACAATGCGCGCCTGCATGAGGCAATCACCATACGCCAATTGCCGCGTTGCGTAAACAGCCGTGGTCAAGGGGAAAGCGGGCAGGCCTCGCCGAGGGGCGCGGGCGCCGGCACGCTCGCCACTCCCGTCTTCAGCATCGACACGAAGAAACAGCCGTACTGGTACTTCACGTCGTCGAGCTGGGAGAAGATCGCGTGCGCGTCGTAGATGCCGTCGCCGCGGTACTGCACGACCACGCCGGTGTACGGCTGGCCCGAGGCTGACGCGAGGTTCTCGCGCGCCGGATAGGCGACCACGCCGTCGAGGTGCTCGAGCGCCAGCGTCTCCTGCATGCTCGGCCAGATGACCTCGCCCGCCTGCTCGTGGCCGTAGGCGAGCGCGACCGCGTCGTAGATCGTCGACGAGAAGTAGGTGTCGCCCAAGCCGACCGGCTCGTACACCGAGCGCGCCGGGTAGCCGGGCAGCGGCCGGCGCGACAGCCGCGGCATGTACGCGAACGGCTCGGCCGGCTCCCAGGCCAGCTCGAGCAGCGCCAGCCCGGGATGCACGAAGGACAGCTCCTGGTCGGTGCCCAGCAAGGGCGGCAGGAGCGCGGTCACGGGCGCGAACATGCTCGACTCGAGCACCATGAAGCTCCAGTAGCCGCCCGCGCCCGTGGGCACCAGCGCGCGCAGGTGTGGCTCGACCGCGCCGACCAGGTTGGTGTACATGCCGCCCATCGACTGGCCCATGGCGTAGAGGTTGCCGGCGTCGAAATGGAATGCCGGCGCGCCCGCGGGCAGCGTGGCGCCGCTGCAGCCGGCCAGCGCGGCGGGCGGGATGACCAGCTTGGTCAGCGCGGCCAGGAACATGCGCTGCTCGATGACGCCCTGGCGGAACAGGCCGGGGAAGGCGGCCAGGTTGTCGAAGTTGATGTACTCGATCTCGCTCGCGCCCGGCACGCGCTCGGGGTTCACCGGCAAGGCGCAGCTGGCGGCGGCGAAGCCGCGCGCGGCCAGCACGTGCGCCGGCCCCTCGCCGGGCGTCTCGATGCCGCCGGGCACGAGCACGGGGCCGCGGTCGACGACCTGCGCGGACAGCCCGGCCGAGCCGTGGAAGTAGAGCGTGAGCGGGTAGCCCGTCGCGGGCATGGGCAGGCGCGGGATGGTCACGACCGCGGGCACGTCGATCAGCTTTTGCAGCACGGGCAGGCCGTCGACAGCACCGCGCTGGAAGCGGCCGCCCGTGTCGTAGGGCTCGTCGCCGGTCAGGTACTGCGGCAGCGTGATGGTGGTGCGCAGGGCGCAGAAGCGCGGGTGCACGTCGGCGGGCGCCAGCGCGCCGAACCTGGCCACGGCGCCGTCGCGCGCCAGCAGGCCGCTCGACGTCGCGGCGGTCTCGGCGACGACGTCGCCGGTGGTGAACACGGTGGCGGCGGCGACGTCGTCGGCGGGCACGGCCAGCCCGGTCTGCGCGAGCGTGGCGAAGAGCGGCGCGTAGAGCGCGCGGGCGGCCTCGCCGCGCGCGCCGGCGGGCGTGCGGCCTCTGGCCAGGTCGGCGAGCGCGGCGGGCACGCCCAGCGGGCGGCCCTCGCCGTCGCCCAGGCCGCGCCGGACGACCACCGCGTAGGTGCGCCCGCCCACCAGCACGATGCCCGGCCGGGGCGCGATGGCGAGCAGGTAGTCGGGCGCGTAGTCGTCGAGGCCGAGGGTGACGGCCACGGTGGGCACGAGCTGTCCGCGCTCGGGCGAAGCCGGGTCGACGTCGACCAGCAGCACCGGCGCGTCGGCGGCCGCCGGGATCACGTCGGCGAGCGAGCGCGGCGCGAGCGGGCGCGAGAAGCGGAAGTAGGCCACGGGCATGACCGGCCAGCCGGGCCGCTCGCCCGCGGCGTCGCGCAGGGCCTCGAACAGGGTCGCGCCCTGCTTGATCGGGTAGCCGCGCACGTCGGGCGTGCCATCGGCGCGCAGGCGCAGGTCAGAAGGGAAGGGCAGCTCCCAGAACGTCGCGGGTGTGGACAGGTCGGCGGACAGGTCGAACGCCACCACCGACTCGCTCGAAGGCGGTGGCGGCGTCTCCGGCTGGTCGTGGCACGCGGCCACCAGCAACACGAACGCGACCAGCGGGAGGCGGTGCATGCCGCGAGTCTACGGCGTGGCAGGTGGCGATTTCAGCTCACCCGCGGGCGGTGCCTTGAGCTCGTCGGCGGGAGCGTCCTTGGGCTTCTTGCCGCCGAAGCCGGCCTTGCCGCCCGCGGCGTCGGGTGCCTTCTCGGTCGTCTCGGGCGTCTCGACGGCCGGCGCGGAGAAGGCCTCGTCCTTCTGGCTGCCGCGCAGGAAGACCGTGGTCATGGCGCCCGCCATGACGGCGGCGCCCGGTCCCAGCACCGGCGTGCCCTCCGACTCCATCCGGGCGCGCTTGCCGATCTTGCTGCCGGCGTACTTCTTGGCCACGTCGGCGAGGGCGCTCTGGTAGCCGGGCCGGTCGCCATTGTGCCGCTTGTCCAGGGCGGCCATGTAGGCCGCGCGCGCCTCGGGCGGATCGCCGGCGAAGGTGGTGACGCGCATGACGAAGGTCGCGCCATCGGCCTGCACGGTGAAGGCCGAGCCGATCTCGTACACGCTGGCGCCGAGCCACGAGACCGTGTCGAGCATGACGCTGACGGCCTCCTGCTTCTTGAGCTGGGCCAGGAACGGGCCGGGCAGCGCCTCGAAGTCGGTGTCGAACGCGCGCGACCAGCCCACGAAGGTGGCCGGGCCGGCCAGGAGCGCCCGGGTCTCGGCGCTGGCGGCGTCGTCGGCGGCGTTGCCGGCCAGGCGCGCGGGATCGACGTCGCCGATGCCGAGCACGAGCAGCTTGCCGTCGACCTTCAGGTCGAAGGGCAAGAGCGGCACGGTCATGTTCACGCCCTTGGCCATCTCGGTGAAGTCGAGCGTGCCCTTGCACCCGGCGTCGCCGATGTCGAGCTTGCTGAGCGGATTGCCCTTCTGCCCGATGGACGCCTTGCCGATGGCACACACCGCCTTGAGCGCCTCGGTCACCTTGGCACCGTCCTCGATGCCGAGCGTGATCACGCCTGCGACCAGACCCTTGCCCGCCGAGACCAGCTGCAGCTCGCCGGTCAGCTGGTTGAGCAAGTTGGCGACCAGGTCGGTGCCGCCCAGCATGAACGAGGGCGGCGCCTGCTGGCGCAGCAGCTTGGGATCCATGGTGAAGCGCATGACCGAGGCCGCGTTGCCGGTCTTGCCGGTGAAGTCGGCGCGCGGCGCCGCCGAGCGCAGGCTCTGGCCGATGGGACCGTCGACCGCGCCCTTGCTCCAGCCGCGCATGACCACGCCGTCGTTCTCCAGGCGCACCGACAGGCCCGCCGCTTCCATCTTGCCGAAGGGGGCCATCTTGGTCAGCTCCTCGCCGGCGTCGGGGATGCGCGCCAGGTCGGCGTACAGCTCGAAGTCACCGCGTGCGTCGGCAGGCAGCGCCTTGACCGCGGTCGCCAGCGCGCTGTCGTGGGCCGCGGCGGCCACGTTGAGGTCGGCCACCGTCTTGGCGCAGCCGTAGCGATCGCCGACCGGCATGCACACCAGGTCGTGCTTGATGCGGTCGACCTCCTTGCCGTCGACGGTCTCGGTCGTGCCCTTGGTCATGGTGCGGAAGGCGGCGCGGTCGATGACCGGCAGCACCATGAAGGGATGCTCGTCGTCGTCCTTCACGCCCGGCTTGCGCATGGTGACGAACACCGCGAAGCCCTTCGATTCGTCGATGCCGACCGACTTCCAGCCGGCCGGGTCGAGCGGGTCGAAGCCGAGCTCCTTGCGCGCCTCGGCCAGGTGGCCCTGCAGCGCGGTGCCCGCCGGGCGCGAGCCCAGGTCGTCGAGAATGGCCTTGGCCGCCAGGCGCGCGCGTGAGCCCACGCCGTCGCCGATGACCAGGCCGAAGGCGGCATCGGTGGGCGCGAACGCCCAAAGCGCCGAGGTCACGTCGGCGTGGGCTGCCGCGGGCGGCACGCCGCCCTTGTCGGCGGCCTTGCCCGTGTCCGTCGCGGCCGGCCCGTTCTTGCCGTCCTTCGGCTTGCCCTTGCACCCGACCACGCACGTCACGACCAGCGCGGCCAGAACCACACCTGAGGCAGTGCCCCATCGCTTCATCATTGCGCTCCCCCCAATACGTTGCGCCCGCACGCTAACACGACGGCGGTGCCTGCTGTTACCATCGTCCCGGCCATGGAGCGCGTCGAGCCCACCGTCGAGTCGGACCCCGCGCTGCATCGGCCGCGCCGCTGGACGGTGCTGGCCGCCTACGTCGTCGTCGCGGGCGTTTCGCAGATGCTGTGGCTCAACTTCGCGCCGCTCCTGTCGCTGGTGCAGGCGCGCTACCGGGTGAGCGAGCTGACCGCGAGCCTGCTGGTGCTGGTCTTCCCGCTGCTCTACGTGCTGTTCTCGGTGCACGCGGGCGCGCTCACCGACCGGCGCGGCTACCGCTTCACCGTCGGCATGGGCGCCTGGACCATGGCCCTGTTCGCGTGCGTGCGCATCGACGACGCCTCGTTCGGCGCGCTGCTCGCCGGCCAGGTGGGCATCGCGGTGGCCCAGCCGTACGTGGTCAATGGCATCTCCAAGCTGGTCACCGACTGGTTCGGCGAGGAGCAGGGCGCCGTCGCCACCGGCCTGGGCACCATGGGCATGTTCCTGGGCATGGCCGCGGGCATGGCGGCCACGCCCGGGCTGGTGGGCGCCCACGGTTTGCGCGTCACCATGATCATCTTCGCCGCCATCGCCGTGGCTGCGGCGCTGGCGTTCTCGTGGCTGGGGTTGCCCAACAGCGCGCGCGCGGCCGCCGCCACCGACGCCGCGCCGGCCGGCTTCGCCGCGCTCCTGCGCGACCGGCGCCTGCTCGTCCTGTTCACCCTGGCCTTCCTCGGCCTGGGCGTGTTCAACGGCCTGACCACCTGGCTCGAGGCCATCCTGGCGCCGCACGGCATGGACGCCGAGAAGGCCGGCCTCGTCGGGGGCGTGCTCATCATCGGCGGCATCGTGGGCGCGGTGGTCATCCCGCTGCTCTCCGACCTGACCCGGCGGCGCCGGCCCTTCCTGATCCTGTGCGTGATGGGCGCGCTGGCGACGATCTACACCCTGGGCACGAGCCACAGCTACGGCCTGGTCCTGCTCGTGGGTGGCCTGCACGGCTTCTTCTTCATGCCCGCGCTCGCGCTCCTGCTCGAGATGTGCGCGCAGCTGGCGGGTGCGCGCTCGGCAGGCGCGGCCACCAGCCTGGTCATGCTGACCGGCAACGCGGGCGGCGTCGCGGTGATCCTGGCCATGGACGCGGTCAAGGCGGGCAAGGACTACCACCCGGCGGTGCTGCTGATGCTCGGGCTACTCGCCCTGACCCTGGTCATCGCCGCGCTGCGCGCGCCCGAGACCTTCCCGCCGCGCGCGGGGGCCCGGTGAAGCGCACGCTGGCGGCGCTCCTGCTCGGCTCTCTCTGCCTCGGGCTCTGCGTCGGGGGCGCCGGGGTCGCCCACGCCGACTGCGACACGCGCCTGGGCTGGATCGACGCGCGCCTGGTGCGGACGGCGCGGCGTGCGCGCATCTGGAGCTGGTCCTGGGGCATCGTGCTGGGCGCGTCGACCGTGGGCAGCCTGGTGGTCGTGCCCTTCGTGTCCGACGAGGAGCGCCCCGACTGGTACGTCAACGTGTTCACCTCGGGCGTGGGCATGCTGCCGCTGCTGATCGCGCCGCTTCCGGTCATGCACGACGGCGACACGCTGCACGGCAAGCTGGCTGGCTTGCCCGCGGGCGGCGATCGCTGCGCCCTCCTCGCCGAGGCCGAGATCATGCTCGCGCGCGACGCCGAGGGCGAGGCGGCCGGCCGTGCCTGGTGGAACCACGCGCTCAACCTGGTGCTCAACGGCGGCGCCGGGCTGTTCCTCGGCCTGGTCTACGATCGCTGGCAGAGCGCGCTCTTGACCGCCGTGGGTGGCACCGCGGTCGGCGAGGTCATGATCTTCACCCAGCCCGTCGATAGCGTCGACGATCTGCGCGCTTACCGGAGCGGTGCCATTGCATTGACGGTCAGGCCGATGACGTCCCCGGGGCATATCGGCCTGGTTCTGATGGGGTCCTGGTGACTTCGGTCACGCATTTCTTGGTAAGCTGGACGATGCACCCGAACCATGTCCGCCCAGTATTCGAGCTTCACCGGTACGCCCCGCTTCGAGCTCCTCCGCCCTCTCGGTGAAGGAGGCATGGGCGTGGTCTACGAGGCGTTCGACCGCGAGCGCAACAGTCGGGTCGCGCTCAAGACCATCCGCATCGCCACCGCCGAGGCCCTGGCGCGCTTCAAGAACGAGTTCCGGGCGCTGCAGGATCTGCAGCACCCCAACCTGGTGCGCCTCGACGAGCTGCTCGAGGCCGACGGCACCTGGTTCTTCACCATGGAGCTGGTCGACGGCACCGACTTCATCAACCATGTGCGCGGCGACGTGCTGGTGACCAGCCGGACCATGGCCACGCCGCTCGCGGCCGGCTCGCAGCCCGAGCGCAAGGGTGAGCGGCCTACGCCTCTCTCCGCCGACGATCCCACGCAGAACACGGTGCCGTCGGGCAACCTGAGCGTGCGCGGCCCGGCCCTGCCCGGCACTCCCTCGCTCGCCAGCGACGGTCCGCGCGAGCCCGTCGGCTTCGACGAGGCGCGCCTGCGCCTGGCGCTGCGCCAGCTGGTGCTCGCGCTCACCGCAGTGCACGACGCGCGCAAGGTCCATCGTGACGTCAAGCCGGGCAACATCCTGGTCGGCCACGACGGCCGCGTGGTGCTGCTCGATTTCGGCCTCATCACCGACGCCTTCCACAGCGAGGCCGACTCCCAGGCGCTCGGCACCGTCACCTTCATGGCGCCCGAGCAGCTGGTCGGCGAGGCGATCGGCCCGGCCGCCGACTGGTACGCGGTGGGCACGACGCTGTACCTGGCCCTGACCGGCAAGCGTCCATTCGTGGGCTCCGCCGACCAGATCGCCGAGCTCAAGCAGCACATCCTGCCCGTCGCGCCCGACGCCCTGGTCGAGGGCGTGCCCGCGGATCTCAACCAGCTGTGCATGGACCTGCTGGCGCGCGAGCCGCGCAAGCGCCCGGAGGGCCGCGAGATCCTGGCCCGCCTGGGCAGCGAGGCGCGCCAGCGCACCGGCCCGGTGCCCCGGCGCGTGCCCTTCGTCGGTCGCAGCGAGGAGCTGGAGGCGCTGCGCCAGGCCCACGCGCGCGCGCAGGACGGCCACGCGGTCACCGTGCTGGTGCACGGCGAGTCGGGCATGGGCAAGAGCGCGCTGGTCAAGCGCTTCGTCGACGAGCTGGCCGGGCCCAACACCGTCCTGCTCAATGGCCGCTGCTACGAGCGCGAGTCGGTGCCCTACAAGGCGGTGGATCAGGTGATCGACGCGCTCGCGCGTCACCTGGCCGGGCTCGCGCGCCCCGACGTGGACGCGCTCCTGCCCGAGAAGATCGGCATGGTCGCCGAGGTCTTCCCCACGCTGCGCCAGGTGGCCGCCATCGACGAGATGGCGGGACAGATCGCGAGCACGAGCACGCGCAGCGTCGATCCGTTCCAGACCCGCGTCGCGGTGTTCGCGGCCCTGCGCGACCTGTGGACGCGTCTGGGCAAGCGACGCACGCTGGTGGTGACCATCGACGACCTGCAGTGGGCCGACGCCGACAGCCTGGCGCTCATCGCCGGCCTCATGCGTCCGCCCTTGGCGCCGCCCTTCCTGCTGTGTGCGACCGTGCGCACCTCGGTCGAGGTGGGCGCGCTGGGGCCGCGATCGCTGCGCTCGTACGTGGGCGACGACGTGCGCGAGATCCAGGTCGGGCGCCTGCCAGCGAACGCGGCGCAAACGCTGGCGGAGAGCCTGCTCGGCTCGGCCGGGCGCGCCGGTGCGCTCGCCGCCGAGGCCGCCGGCCCCCCCCTGTTCATCGAGGCGCTGGTGCGCCACCGCCTCGAGCACCCCGACCAGAGCGGCGCGGTCCGTCTCGACGAGGCCCTGGTGGCACGCCGCGACTCGCTGGGCGAAGCGGCCGGGCAGCTGCTCGACGTGGTCTGCGTGGCCGGCGGACCCATCCAGCAGGAGGTCTGCGCGCACGCGGCCAGCGTGCCATTCGGCGAGTTCGTCACATTGGTGGGCACGCTGCGCGCCGCCAACCTGGTCAGGACCAACGGGGTGCGCCGGGGCGACTCGGTCGAGCCCTACCACGATCGCGTGCGCGAGTCGGTGGTCGAGCGGCTTCCGCCCGAGCTCAAGCGCGAGCTGCACGCGCGTCTGGGCCGCGCGCTCGAGGATTCGGGGCGCGCCGACGCCGAGGCGCTGGCGCAGCACTTTCGCGCCGGTGGCGACGGCAAGCGCGCCGCGCGCTACGCCGCGCGCGCCGCCGAGCAGGCCCAGGGCGCGCTCGCCTTCGAGCGCGCCGCGCGCCTGTATCGCACGGCGCTCGAGCTGGATCCCGGGCCGCCCGCGCAGCTGGCGCGCCTGCGGCTGGGCCTGGCCGAGGCGCTGGGCAACTCGGGCCGCGGCCAGGAAGCGGCGCAGGTGTACCTGGCCGCTGCCGAGGACGCACCCGCCACGGCGCAGCTGGACCTGCGCTGGAAGGCCGCCGAGCAGCTGCTCATGTCCGGGCACACCGACGACGGCGTGCGCGAGATGCGCACCGTGCTGGCGTCGATCGGGGTGAAGATGCCCGAGACGCCCGGGCGCGCCATGGTGCCGCTGGTGCTCAACCGCCTCCGTCTCATGCTGCGCGGCAAGACCCTCGACATCAAGCTGCGCCCGGTCGAGGACATCCCCGCGGCGGAGCTGGCGCGCATCGACATCAACTGGTCGATGGCGGTCGGGCTCGCCATCGTGGACCCCATCCGCGGCTGCGACTTCCAGACCCGCCACATGCTGCTCGCGCTCCGGGCCGGCGATCCCTACCGCATCGCGTGCGCGCTCGCCGCCGAGGCCGGCTTCTCCGCCGCGGGCGGGCATAAGACCTACCAGCGCACCCTGTGGCTGGTCGAGCGGGCGGAGCAGCTGGGCGCCGAGGCGGGCCATCCCAACGCGCTCGGCTACGCGGCGTTCTCGCGCGCCATGGCCGACTACCTGACCGGGCGCTGGCGCAACGCCATCAGGCTGTGCGACCACGCGGAGAAGATGTTCGTCGAGCGCTGCTCGGGCGTGACCTGGTGGATCGACTCGCTGCAGCTGTTCGCGCTCGAGGTGCTGTGGTACCTGGGCGAGGTCGCCGAGGTGCAGCGGCGCACGCGTGCGCAGCTCGAGGATGCGCTGGCGCGTGGCGATCTGTACGCGGCGACGAACTTCCAGATTGGCGTTCCCAGCGTCACCTGGCTCGCCGACGACGACCTGGAGGGGGCGCGCGAGCACATGCGCACCGCCATGTCGCAGTGGTCGGCGCAGGGATTCCATATCCAGCACGAGGGCCGTCTGCAGGGCGAGGTCAACGCGTACCTGTACGCGGATGAAGCCGTGCCGGCGTACGAGTACCTGGCCCGGAGCTGGAAGCAGCTCGAGAAGTCGCCCATCTTCACCGTGGTCCTGGCGCGCATCGCCGGGCATCATGCGCGCGCGCGCACGGCGCTCGCGGTGGCCGCGCTGTCGAGCGGGCGCGAGCGCAAGCGCCTGGTCGCCGAAGCACGCGCCTCGGCGCGACGGCTGGTCAAGGAGCGCGCGCCCTGGGCCGAGGCGTTCGCCGTGCTCGCTCGCGCCGGCGCCGCACGCATGGAGGGCAACGACGAGGCCGCCGTGGAGCAGCTGGACCTGGCGATCCGCAGCTTCGATGCGCTCGACATGGCGCTCTACGGGCAGCTGGCCCGTCTGCGCAAGGGTGAGCTATTGGGGGGCGAGGCGGGTGCGACGCTGGTGACGGTGGCCAACGCGTGGATGCGCGGGCAGGGGATCGTGCGGCCGGAGCGCTTCGCGGCGATGCTGGCGCCCGGCTTCTAGCGGCGGCCTACCAGATCTTGCAGACCTGCTCGGCGGGCGGACGCATCTTCGCGCCCACCTTGCAGCCGAATGCCTTGCCGAACTCGGGCATGTTGGTCAGCGGACCGATCACGCGGAACTTGCCGTGTGAGTGCGGATCGGTGACCACGCGCCGCTTGATCGACTCCTCGCGGCCCTTGAAGCACCAGATCTGGCCCACGCCGAGGAAGAACTGCTGGTCCTCGGTGAAGCCGTCGGCGACCACGGTCTCGGGCGCGTCCTTGCGCAGCGCCTTGTAGGCGCGGTAGGCGAGCACGGCGCCGCCGTTGTCGGCGATGTTCTCGCCCAGGGTGAGCTTGCCGTTCAGCTTGAGGCCGGGCAGGGGCTCGTACTGCGAGTACTGCTTGTCGATGCAGGAGGTCTTGGCCTGGAACTTCTTGACCGCGTCCTCCGACCACCACTTCTTGAGGTTGCCGTCGGGCGCGAACTGCGAGCCCTCGTCGTCGAAGCCGTGGGTCAGCTCGTGGCCGATGACCATGCCGATGGCGCCCAGGTTGACCGGGATGGACGCCTTGGCGCTGAAGAAGGGCGGCTGCAGGATGGCGGCCGGGAACACGATCTCGTTCTTGGTCGGGTTGTAGTAGGCATTGACCGTCTGCGGGAACATGCCCCACTCCTCGCGGTCGACCGGCTTGCCGATGCGCGACATGCGCCAGTTCATGTCCCAGCGGCTGCCCGCCAGCGCGTTGGCGAAGTACTGGCCCTTCTGCACCTTGAAGTCGTACTTCTTCCACTTGCTCGGGTAACCGATGTGGGGCGCGAAGGTGGCCAGCTTCTCGAGCGCGTGCTTGCGCGTCTCTTCGTCCATCCAGGCCAGCGCGGGCAGCTCCTCCGAGAAGGCCTGCTCGATGGCCTTGACCAGGGTCATGGCGATGTCCTTCGAGTCGCCCGCGAACATCACCTTGATGAACTCCTGGCCCACGTCCTCGCCCAGCGCGTTCTCGGTGGAGTGCACGCAGCGCTTCCAGCGCGGCTCCAGCTCGGCCTGGCCGGTGACCGCCTTGGTCCAGGCGAAGTTCTCGTCGACGAACGCCTTGGACAGCGCGGGTGCAGCGTCGGCGACCACGTGGTAGCGCAGGTAGCTCTTCCACTGCTCGACGGGCACGTTCTTCTGCATGTCGGCGAAGCCCTTGAAGTAGGGCACGTCGTGGACGATGACGTCCTTGGCGCCCTTGGCGCCGGTGGCGTCGAGGAAGGCCGACCAGTCGAAGCCGGCCGCGTCCTTGGCCAGATCGGCGCGGCTCAGCTTGTGGTAGGTGGCCTCGGGGTCGCGCATCTGCACGCGCGTGAGCGACAGCTTGGCCAGCTGGGTCTCGACCTCCATCACGTCGGTGGTGGCCTTCTTGGCCTCGTCGGGCTTGAGGCCGGACAGCTCGAACATCTTCTGCACGTGCGCGGTGTACTTCTCGCGCAGCGCCTTGGAGTCGGCGTCGTCGTTGAAGTAGTAGTCACGATCGGGCAGGCCCAGGCCGCCCTGACCCATCTGCGCGACCACGCGCGTGGTGTCCTTGGCGTCCTGGTCGGCGCCCAGGCCGAAGCCCACGCCGACGGTGTTCTTGTGCAGCTCGATGATCATCGCCTGCAGGCCCTTGACGTCCTTGAGCTTGGCGATCTTGTCCAGCAACGGCTGCACCGGCTTGATGCCCGCCTTCTCGATGGCCGCCTCGTCCATGCAGGCCGCGTAGAAGGTGCCCAGGCGCGCCTTGATCGGCTCGTTCTTGGCCGGCGTCTTGGCCGCGTCCTCGAGGATGGTGTGCAGCGCGATCTCGATGCGGTCGTTGATCTCGTGGAAGCGGCCCCAGTTGGACTTGTCGGCGGGGATCTCGGTCTTGGCCAGCCAGCCGCCGCAGGCGAACTGGTAGAAGTCCTCACAGGGGTTGGCGGTGGTGTCCATCGCCGCCGGGTCGAGGCCGACCTCGGCCAGGCTCATCTTGACCTGCTTCTTGTTGGGGTCGGGCGGCTCGGGCGTGGGCGCAGCCTCGGCCACGGGCGCCGGCGCCGGCGGCGACTCGGCGGTGCCGGACGTCTCGGGCGGCACGGGACTGGGAGTGGGCGAGGCGGACGACTTGCTGGAGCCCGCGCAGGCGGCGAGTGCGGACGTCGCGACGAGTGCGACGGACGCCAGGACGGAAGTGATGACTCTTCTCATGAGGACCTTCTCCTAGACGGTCAGGCCAACCGATCGGCGCGGAACGTAGCACGGGACGACCGTGATCCAGACTGCAGACAGACCCGGGCTGGCGTCGTGATAAACATATTCGATGCGACATGGCTCCCGCGTTCCGGCCATCCTCCTCGCCGTCGCCGTGCTCACTCCATCCGGGCTCGCCTTCGCCGATGCGGAGATACAGGCCACGATCGCCGCCTCGACCGGCTGGACCGACAACTACACGGCCGGCTCGGGCACGACCAGCGACTCGGTGTTCACCTCTCTCGAGCCGGGCGCGCAGGTGCTGTCGGCGAGCGAGAACACCGTGCAGCGCCTGTCGTACCGGATGGGGCTCAACTTCTTCCTCGCCGGCGGCGGCTCGACCTCGCTGTCCAACAACCTGGCCTGGGACCTGAGCCACACCATCTCCGACTTCACCGAGAGCCTGCTCTCGGCCTCGATCAGCCACATCACCACCGATACCGCGACCCCGGTGACGACCGACGTGGGCGGCGGCATCAACGCGCTGCCCGCGGGCGCCAACCAGTTCCTCGGCTTCAACCTGGGCGCCGGCCTGTCGCACCAGATCTCCGATCTGTGGCGCACCACCCAGGGCGTGAACGGGTCCTACACCACGCCGGTGAGCAGCGACGGCTTCCTGGTCGGCAAGACCTTCACCGGCACGGCCGCGCTCGGCCTCGACCGCGACTTCGAGAACAGCAACGCGGGCATCAACCTGGGTGGCACCTACACCTTCATCGAGGGCCTGGGCATGGGCGCGGTGGGCGCCGGGCCGCTGACCGACCAGAAGCAGGTCCTGTTCACCGCGGTGGCGCGCTACACCCGGCCCTTCACGCCCGAATGGACGCTCGACGTGTCGGCGGGCGCGGCCGGCGCCGCCCCTGCCGACGACGTGGGCAACCTGGACATCTTCCCCACCGGCGGCGGCGTGCTCGGCTGGCAGGTCGAGAAGCACAGCGCCGGCATCAGCTACAACCACGGCGTGGTGCTGAACCCGTTCCTGCGCCAGAACATCGTCGCCGACGACGTGGTGGTGCGAGGCGGGATCCCGCTGGCCGACTCGCGCTGGCTCATCACCGGGGCGATCGGCTACCAGCACGCGCGCACCCTGACCTTCGACAGCGCCGAGAACACCGCGACCCTCAACCTGTTCTCGGTCGACGTCGCGCTCGCCTACGAGATCTCGCCCCTGGCCAACCTGGGCGCGCGCTACCAGTTCGCCGACCAGAGCTCCGACGCGGTCGCGGGCACGATGACGGCGGTCGTGCCCGACCTGGTGCGCAACTCCATCTCGCTGGTGTTCACGGCCAAGTACCCTGACCAGACCAAGACCGTGATCCCCTTCCGCCAGCCGCTCAAGATGCTGCGCGACCCGACGCTGGGCGAACCCGAGCGCCCGCGCGGCCGCGGCTTCTGATACTATCGATGATCGATGCCGTCCAAGCGCGAGTGGTTGGCAAGAACCCTCGACCGCTTCGGAGCCTTCGAGACGGTGATGAGCCTGCGGCGCATCACGCGCCTGCCCTGGCTCACGGTCATCTCGTACCACCGGATCGGCGCCCGCTCGGGCGACGGCGTGGGCAAGGACTTCGATCCCGGCGTCTTCGACGCCAGTGAGGAGGAGTTCGATCGCCAGATGGCGTACTTCGCGCGCCACTTCACGGTCATCGGCATCGACGAGCTGTGCGGCGGGCTCGCGGGTGGCCGGCTGCCCGCCAACGCGGCGCTGGTCACCTTCGACGACGGCTACCTGGCCTGCCACGACACGTCGGTGCCCATCCTCAAGAAGCACGGGCTCAAGGCGGTCTTCTTCATCGCCACGCGCTTCGTCAGCGAGCGGCGCATGTTCTGGTGGGACCGGGTCGGCCGCGCGGTGCGCCGCGCGCCCGGCGCCAGCCTGCGCATCGATTATCCCGAGCCGCTCGAGCTGCCGGTCGGGGACGACGCCAAGAACGACGTGGCGCTGCACCGCCTGCTCAGGATCATCAAGCGGCGGCCCGGCCTCGACATCGAGAAGTACCTGGCCGGCCTCGAGGCGGCGGCGGGCGTGCCCCTCTCGCTCGAAGAGGAGCGCGCCACCGTCGACCGCCTGATCATGACCTGGGACCACATCCGCGCCCTCGCCGACGAGGGCATGGACATCGGCTCGCCCACCCGCACGCACCGCGTCCTGCAGACGCTGTCGGCGCCCGAGCTGGACGACGAGCTGCGCGGCTCGCGCCTCGAGCTCGAGCGTCAGGTCGGACGTCCGGTGCGCTCGCTGGCCTACCCGGTCGGTTACACCGTGCTAGACCGACCCGAGCTGGTCGCGGCGGTGGAGCGTGCGGGCTACCAGGTCGCCTTCTCCAACGCCACGGGGTTGAACACGGGGATGCGTCCGCACCGTCTCGACGTGCGCCGTGTCGCCACCGATTACGGAATGCCCGACGCGTTGTTTCGCGCCGAGGTGACGTTGCCACGCATCGGTACGCAGTAAGCAAGTCGGGCGCTGCCCGCAAGGAGTCTGTTGATGTCCAGCGCCTACCGCGCCACGCCGAGACCCGAGGTCCTGGTCGTGGCCTGCCGCGGTGGCCAGGCGCGCCTGGACGTCCAGCCCACCCAGGCGGTCCTCGAGCTGGAGGGCCGCGTGCGCCTGGCCATCGCCGCGCCCTGGGTCGAGCTGCGCGTGGGCCAGAGGCGGACCGCGCGCGTCATGTCCTCACGCCTCGACCGCGTCCGTCTGGTCCTGTCGCGGACCTTCCCCACCGGTGACGTGGCCGTGTGGCTGGCCGACCAGCGTCTCCTGCGCGCGGTCGGCCTGGAGCCCTTGCGTCCGCTCGACGACTGCGCCCTGGCCTCGGCGCGTGCGCTCGACCAGCTGGGCGATCGGCTGGCCGAGGCCCTGGAGGACCAGGGCGTGCAAGCCGGGCGCGCGGTCGAGTTCGGCCGGGGCGAGAACCGGGCGCTGGTGGAGATCGGAAGCGACTACCTGGCGCTCTGGCTGCGGCCCTTGTTCAGAGAGAGAGTCCAGCGCCGCCTCTTGCTGCAGGCGGACGGCCGCGTGCACCTCTTCGGCATCGGCGCCGAGCGCGTGCTGCGCGTGCGCCGGCCGGAGGAGATCCTGGTGCGCGGCGACTTCCTCGCCTTCGAGCCGGAGGACGGTCCGCAGGTGGAGATCTGGCTGCCGTGGATCGGCCGGGCCGAGCGGGTCGAGCTGGCCGCCATGTGCGCAGGCATGATCGCGGCGCACGCGGCATCGCTGAGCATGGCGGGCGAGCCGGGCGACGCACGCTGACGTCAATCAGGTCTACCCCTGAGCCGATCGCACTCCCGGCGCGCGCGCAGCGCGACGAGACGCACGCAGGCAGGATTCGTCCGTAGACGACCGCGCCTCCGCTTCTCTACGATGCGTCCCCTCGGGAGGCTCCTCCGCAATGCTGCAGACTCGACTCCGGCCCGTCGCCGCCCTCGGCGTGGCCAGCCTGACGCTCGCTCTGGTTTCATCCTCCACCGCTCACGCCACCGTCACGCAGGCTGACGGCAGCATCATCCCCCAGACCAACGCACTGCAGGTCTTCGTCGACGCCGAGGGCGAGAACAACCCGCTCGCGACGCGACTCGACGCCGTGCTCGACGCGTCGCAGTTCCCCGAGCGCTTCCTGCCCAACACCGTGGCGCCGGTCACGTTCAAGGACGTCGGCGAGGGCGCCGGGTTCGAGAACACCTTCGGCTGGTACAACATCGGCGACGACGTCACCACCGCGGCGGGACGGGCGCGCAACCTGCATCCGATCTTCGGCTGCGACACGCCCGTGGTCACCAACGTCAACCCGGCCACGCTCACCGATGCGCAGCTGCTCGCGGCGCCCAACAACCAGCGCCAGCTGGTGTTCATGCCGCCCGCGGCGCCCACGCCGCCCACGCCGTACGTCCTCGGCGCCGAGCCGGGCGCCACCATCCTGGTCGACTTCGCCTACGAGCTGACCGCGGGGCGCTACAAGGGCGGCTTCATCGGCTTCTACCTGGTCACGCCCGAGGGCAATGCCTACGGCGACGCCTGCGGCGACATCAAGCAGTCGGCGGGAGGCGTCAACAAGTTCGGCAAGATCTACTTCTCCGAGGCCGACCTCAACAACGACGGCGACTTCGTTCACAACCTGGTCTACACGTCGCACAAGACCACCGACCGCTTCTACTTCGGCTTCGAGGATCTGTTCCGCGGCGGTGACAACGACTTCGAGGACATGCTCACCCAGGTCACCGGCCTGACCCCGCCGTGCGTGCCGCAGACCGAGGTCTGCGATGGTCTCGACAACGACTGCGACGGCCTGGTCGACGCCGCCGATGCATCACTCTCCGGCGCGGGTGCCGCGTGCACCTGCAACGGCGTGGGCCTGGCCTGCCAGGGCGGCGCGCGCCAGGGCGCCTGCCAGACCGGCGTGACCGTGTGCACCGCGGCGCTGCTGCAGTGCCAGTCGACGGTCTCGCCGCACAGCGAGACCTGCAACGGCGTCGACGACAACTGCAACGGCAACGTCGACGACAACCCCAGCGGCACGGGCGCCGCCTGCGATGGCTCGGACGGCGACGCGTGCAACGAGGGCACCACCGTGTGCAGCGCCGGCACGCTCACCTGCAGCGACGCCACCGGCACCAACGTCGAGACCTGCAACAGCATCTACGACGACTGCGATGGCCAGGTCGACGAGAATGCGCTCGGCGTGGGCGTCGCCTGCGACGGCCCCGACGGCGACGCGTGCAACGAGGGCGTCACCGCGTGCGGCGGCGGCGTGCTCCTGTGCAGCGACAACACCGCCACCAACGTCGAGACGTGCAACGGCGTCGACGACGACTGCGACGGTCAGATCGACGAGAGCCCGGTCGGCGTGGGCATCGCCTGCAGCGTGGGCGTGGGCAGCTGCCACCGCAACGGCGCCACCGTGTGCACGGGCGGCATTCCCGTGTGCAACGTGAGCCCGGGCGCGCCCTCGTCGGAGCTGTGCAACAACCTCGACGACGACTGCGACGGGCAGGTCGACGAGGACTACAACGTCGGTCAGACCTGTGACGGCGTGGGCGCGTGCGGCCCGGGCGTGTTCGAGTGCCGCACCCTGACCTCGACCGGCTGCTCCACCGACGTGGGCGGCTCGATGCCGGGGGCCACGCCCGAGACCTGCAACAACGTCGACGACGACTGCGACGGCCAGATCGACGAGGGCCTCAACAACCTGGGCAGCTGCGGCATCGCCACCGGCGAGTGCACCCAGGGCAGCTTGCGCTGCATCGCGGGCGCGCCGGTGTGCGTCGGTTCGGTCGGCCCCACGCCCGAGGTGTGCGACAACCGCGACAACGACTGCGACGGTCACACCGACGAGCGGACCGGGCAGGGCGGGGACGTGAACGGCGGCCTGGTCGATGAAGGCGCCACCTGCGGCAGCGACACTGGCGCCTGCGAGTTCGGCGCCAGCGTGTGCCAGGCGGGCGCGCTGGTGTGCCAGGGCGGGCAGGGTCCGCATGCCGAGATCTGCAACGGCCAGGACGACGACTGCGACGGCATCATCGACGACACGCCCACGGGCGTGGGCCTGGCCTGCGGCGCCACCGACGTGGGCGCCTGCCAGCGCGGCCTGACCATCTGCTCGGGCGGCAGCATCCAGTGCAACGGCGAGGTCGGCCCCACGGTCGAGACCTGCAACGGCGTCGACGACGACTGCGACGGTCAGATCGACGACGATGCGCTGCTCGTGGGCACGCCGTGCACGCTGGGCGGCGGCATGGTGTGCGCGCCCGGCGCGTTCGCCTGCGTGGCGGGCGGGCTGGTGTGCCAGGGCGCGTCCACCGGCATGCCCGAGACCTGCAACGGCATCGACGACGACTGCAATGGCTTCATCGACGACAACGTGCCCGGCCTGGGCCTGGCCTGCGGCCTCAGCGTGGGCGAGTGCGACCCCGGCCACACCGCGTGCATCGCCGGCACCGTGCAGTGCGTCGGCGGGGTCACGCCCATCGTCGAGACCTGCAACCTGCTCGACGACGACTGCGACGGCAGCGTCGACGAGGGCGACCTGTGCGCCGAGGGCGTGTGCGTGAACGGCGAGTGCCTCCTGCCCTGCGGCGGGGGCGAGTTCGACTGCCCGCCCGGCTACGCGTGCATGGACAACCTGTGCGTGCGCGACAAGTGCTTCGACGTGACCTGCCCGCCCGCGCAGGACGGCACCGGCATGGCCTGCAACCCCGAGGACGGCACCTGCGCGCCCATGTGCGACCTCAACCCGGCGTGCACGGGCGGCCTGGTGTGCCGGCCCTCCGACGGCGTGTGCGTCGAGGACAACTGCCTGGCGCTGCCCGACAAGTGCGCCGCCGGCGAGCTGTGCGCGGCGGGCACCTGCGTGCCCGACCACTGCATCGGCGTGACCTGCCCGGGGGCACAGTTCTGCCGCGACGGCGCGTGCGTGAATGCCTGCGGCTCGCTCGACTGCCCCGACGGGCAGAGCTGCCACGACGGCGTGTGCTCGGCCACCGGCTGCGGCGCCGACTGCGCGCCCAACCAGGTGTGCAGCCCGAGCACGCACGAGTGCGGGCCCAGCCCGTGCAGCCAGGTGACCTGCACGGGCGGCAAGCTGTGCGACCCGCCCACGGGCGACTGCGTCGTCGACCCCTGCCTGGGCATCGTCTGCCCGGGCGGCCAGACCTGCCGCGGCGGCGACTGCTTCGCGCCCGTGCACGTGACGCCCGACGCGGCCCCGCCGCAAGGCGTCTACGCCACCGGCGGTGGCGGAGGCTGCAGCGTGGCCGCGGGCAGCGCCGCCGGCCGCGGCGCGCGCGGCGCGTGGCTGCTCGTGCTGCTGGTCGGCGTGGCCTTCTGGGCCCGCCGCCGCCTGCGCTTCGCCGCCCTCGCCGCGCTCCTGCTCGCCGCCTGCAGCGTCGACCCGTACTACCTCGCCCGCGACGGCGGCGGGCCCGACGACGGTGACGCCTCGTCTCACGACGGCGACGGCGGCGGCCCCGGGGACATCGACGCCCGCGACGGCGACGGCGGCGGGCCGGTCGCGTGCACCGACGGCGGCGTCGAGATCTGCAACCACCTCGACGACGACTGCGACGGCCTCATCGACGAGGCCTTCGACCTGACCCAGGACGAGCTCAACTGCGGCAGCTGCGGCAACGTGTGCAGCAAGACCGGCGCGCGCACCCAGTGCGAGGCCTCGACCTGCGTGATCCTCGGCTGCTTCCCCGGCAACGTCGACGTCGACCACGACCTGGGCCTGCCCTTCGATCAGACCAACGGCTGCGAGTACGCCTGCTTCGTCTCCAACGGCGGCGGCGAGGCCCGCGGCGG
>OBEQ012024150.1_pt1 | contig 25211 bp, 19 predicted proteins | sample 1670901 | NCBI WGS metagenome assembly OBEQ01 (sample SAMEA104232315, study PRJEB22302) | groundwater metagenome | biome: forest; feature: aquifer; material: groundwater | place: USA | collected 2011-08-07 | depth 5.4 m | reverse complement strand
TCCATCAGGCAGCCCCGTTCACGGTTTTCTGCACCGATATCACCTATGTACCATTTCGAGGCGGTTTAGCTTACCTTTCGGTGATTAAGGATATTGCCAGCGGTGAGGTGGTTGCCTGGAACAGCTCGCTTCGCCTTGAGATGTCTTTGGTGATTGAGACCGTTAAAGGCTTGTCATTAGCCCGATGCCAAAATACCCTGATCCATTCCGACCAGGGATTCCACTACACGAATCCTTCGTACATCAAAGCGATTAAAGAGCTGAAGATGGTTCAATCCATGTCCAGGAAAGCAAACTGCATCGACAACGCCCCTATTGAGTCTTTCTTCGGCCACATGAAAGACGAGCTGGAATATCGGTCGTGTACAACCTTCCAAGAATTACGTTCAAGGATCGATGCTTATATGCAATACTACAATGACGAAAGAAAACAGTGGACGCGAAACAGGATGACACCTGTTGAATACAGGAATCATCTCTTGACCCAGGTCGAGGGTTAGGGGGTTCCTAAGTGTCTATCAAATGGGGTACACTTCACCAAACTAAAATACCAACCACAGAAGAATCACAAAGCTGAGGACGAGGCAGGAATCGATGGCGAGTCTTTTGGGCAGATACCAACGGCGAAGACTGGCGATCGTCGAGAAAATAAACAGAGCGAGCATAATCTGCTTGAAAAGAGGCGCGTCGTAAATCCGGACCATGAAGAGATCGCTGCTCAAGTCTCGCTTCAGGTAATAGGCTATGCAAAGGAAGACGAGGTAGAAACCCATCAGCGCGGTTGAAAAGCGCTGGAGCTCAAGCCAAACCGATTCGTACTGCTGCTTCATAAGAATTTCTTCTTCCTTGTTCTCATCCGGGTGTTCGAGGACGGCGTACCAATGTTTCAAACGGCTCAAAAGCTGAGGTTGAGAAAAAAGTCTTCTCTTTTTCACAGTCTCTCCAAATTCCGTGTAGGACATCGATGGATTTTCCGGCGCCTTGCCTTCATATTCTCGCCATTTTTTTTGATGAAAGAGAGCGATCTCGCGCCCGGCTCGGGAAAGCGCTCTCCAGAGCTGCCATCGAAGCCAGAGAAATTGACTCCAGGAAGCATAGTCCTTGAGAAGATCGATCTTGCCATCCAAATGACGAAGCTGAGCTTGAGTGGAGTCAGAAAGGAGAGAGGCATTGGAGCTCAGCATGGCAGCAACACGATGGTGAAGCAAGTCGAGCGTTTCGTCGGAAACCTTTTTCCTCACTGCTTCTTCTTTCGGTTTGCCTTCGAAAAGAATGGGCTCTTCTTTTTTCTTCTGCGCTTCTTCAGCAGAAGATGCAAGAGGACTTGCTCGAGAAGCGTTGAATTTTTCACGGATATCGACCACCTTGTAGCCAAATTCTCGCTGAAGACGGGACCGAACTTCGTCTTCGTCCTTGCCCTGCGCTGTTCCAGAAACCCGCTCACCAAGAGAATCGATGGCATTGAAAAGGAAAGGACTTTGCTGAGGGTGGGAGGAATCCATACGAAGCATTGCTGCTTCATTCTAAACCTTTCTATATTTTTGTCATTCCGACCGAAGTCCGCCTCAGGCGGACGAAGCGGAGGAATCGCTTGGAGAGGGTTCTGGAGAGGAATACGTCAAGATAGCTGCGGCTTGCCATCATTGATATCAAACGTGAATTTCAACGACTCCCATTCCTGAGCAATCATTTGCAGTGCCAGAGGATCCAGCAGCTCCGACTGAATCACGCGCTTCAGTGGGCGGGCGCCAAAGGCCGGATCGTAGCCTCGTGCCACGAGATAATCCTTGGCCTCATCGGTGATCGTCAGCTTCACACCTTTTGTATGCAGTCGAGCAGTCACATCAGCTAGCTGGAGGTCGACGATCTTGCGCAGATGCTCCTTGCCCAGCGCCTCGAAGGTGACGATATCATCCACGCGGTTGAGGAATTCCGGTCGGAAGTATTTTCCGAGCTCGGCCCTGAGGCGAAGCTCGAGCGCGGTCTTCTCGATCTTGCCTTCGGCGTATTCATGGATGAAGTGTGAGCCGACGTTGGAGGTTATAATAATGATCGTATTTTTGAAATTCACCGTTCGACCCTTACTGTCAGTGAGCCGACCATCATCAAGAATTTGAAGCATGATATTGAAGACATCGTGATGGGCCTTTTCAATTTCATCGAAGAGAATAATGGCATACGGACGTCTGCGAACTGCTTCCGTGAGCTGACCGCCTTCTTCGTAGCCCACATATCCGGGTGGAGCGCCAATCAGCTTCGCGACCGCGTGACTCTCCATATACTCGCTCATATCGATGCGAACCATCGCGTGCTCGTCGTCGAAGAGCGTTTCGGCAAGTGCTTTGGCAAGTTCTGTTTTTCCGACTCCCGTGGGACCCATGAAGATGAAGGAGCCGATCGGACGCTCCTCGGATTGAATTCCTGCACGGCTTCGTCGGATAGCATTGGCAACGGCCTTCACGGCCTCATGTTGACCCACCACGCGCTTGTGAAGCTCGTCTTCTAAGTGCAGCAGACGTTCCTTGTCACTCTGCAACATCTTGCTCACGGGCACACCCGTCCAACGCGCCACCACCCGAGCAATGTCTTCTTCGGTCACTTCTTCCTGAAGGATCGAGCCGTCTTTTTGAATCTTCTTCAGTTTTTCCGAGAGCTTTTGCATGGCTTTTTCCTTGCTGGGAATCTCGCCATAATTGATTTCAGCAACTCGTTGAAGATCGCTTCGACGCTCCGCTTTCTCGGCCTCCATTTTCAGCTTCTCGATCTCAGACTTCAGCTGACGAATCTGGACAATCACTTCCTTCTCAGATTTCCAGCGAACTTCAAGCTCATTTTTATGCTCTTGAATTTCTGCCACTTCTTTATCGATTTTCTTGAGACGGTCCTTGGAGCTTTGATCGCTTTCTTTTTTCAAAGCATTTTTTTCGATTTCCAGCTGGATCAGCTTTCGCTGCAAGCGATCGATCTCCACGGGCTGGCTATCGATCTGCAGGCGAAGCGCTGATGTTGCCTCGTCGATCAAGTCCACCGCCTTGTCCGGAAGGAATCGGTCGGTGATGTAGCGCTGGCTCAAATTTGCCGCTGCCACAATGGCGCTGTCTTGGATCCGAACACCGTGATGCACCTCGTACTTTTCCTTGATGCCGCGCAAGATGGCGATCGTCTCCTCAACGCTGGGTTCGGTCACGTACACCGGCTGGAATCGGCGCTCAAGGGCTGCATCTTTCTCGATGTATCGCTGATATTCCTTCAAGGTCGTAGCGCCGATCATGTGCAACTTGCCTCTCGCGAGCTCGGGCTTGATGAGGTTGCCCGCATCCATCATGCCCTCCCCGGTGGAACCCGCGCCCACGATCAGATGAAGCTCATCCACGAACACGATGAGCTTCCCCTCGGCATCCACGATCGCCTTGATCACGGCCTTCAGCCGATCTTCAAATTCCCCGCGGTACTTGGACCCCGCCACCATGGAACCGATATCGAGCACTATGACTTCCTTATTTTTGAGCGACTCGGGCACATCCTGCGCCACAATTCGCTTCGCGAGGCCCTCGACGATGGTCGTCTTCCCGGTACCGGGTTCGCCAATGAGCACCGGATTATTCTTCGTGCGGCGAGAAAGAATCTGCATCACGCGGCGAATCTCTTCGTCTCGACCGATCACCGGATCGATCTTCCCCTGCCTCGCCATCTCGGTGAGATTCGTGGAGTATTTTTCCAGAGCCTGATATTTCACCTCTGGATTGTCATCTGTCACCCGCTGCGTACCGCGAACGTCCTTCAAGATCTCCAACACTTTCTTTTTTTCAACCCCATGGGCTCGGAGGATCTTTCGAACCACCGTATCCATCTCGAGGAAGGAAAGGAGCACATGCTCCGTAGAAACATATTCATCTTTGAGATTCGAAGCTTCTGCGGAGGCCTGATCGAGAACTTTTTGCAAATCTTGGCTCAAGTACATTTGCCCTCCTCCGCTGACTCGGGGAAGCTTCTCAACTTCTTCTTCGAGCGCTTGGCGAATCTGATCCGCATCCACCTCAAGCTTTTTCAAAATCGTCATCACCAGACTTCCTGCCTGGGCGAGCAAGCTGAGGAAAAGATGTGGCGTATCCATGGCCTGCTGCTTGTTGTCCCGCACCAGTTTGCTGGCGGCTTGCAGGGCCTCATTGGTTTTTTGAGTGAAATTATTGGCGAGGGGCATTTTTTGAAGATGTTGTTAATCTTATTTTAGCACTCTTGAGCATAGAGTGCTAGATAAAATTTATTCCGATATCCCCTGTTTATTGCCAAATACCGCCTTACTCATAATGCTGATCATCGTCTTTACTTGTTCTGCTCTTTTTTCCTCATCATCTCTTCGACCTTTGACATCAAGGACGTAATCATATCTGCTTGGAAAAATATCATCAGGATGATTTTTAAAAACTTTGAGCATGGAAAGCACCGCTTCACCCGTTTTTTCTCTACCTCCACAACTGCGATCGAATCCCCCAACAATATTGACTTTCCATTGTTCCCCATTCCAATAAATGCCATGACGTGAAGCATGATCTGGGGTAAAAAAATTCTGAAGAGATGAAAAATCTGGACTACTCTGATAACCAAAAAATTTTGCTAATTCGTAAATGCCATTAATTGCTGCTGATTTTGGTTCAAATTCTCCTTTCAATGATTCATAATTTTCCGCAGGATCAAAAAATACATTTTTAAAATTCTCCATTTCACTTTTAACCTTCTCAGGAGTTTCATTACAAATTTTTTCTTGTTTCAAGCCTTTAAATTTTAAATATTCTGAGACAACGTTCTCAAATTGAACCCATGTTTTATTTTCTTGAGTGTCGGTATTATCAGTCTTTAAAGCTTGATATCGATGAATGATGCTTAAGGCGTAATTCAAGTAATTAGTATCCAAATGTCGAATTCTTGAAAATAACTTCTCTCCATTTTCTTTAAAATGAAAACTAAAAAAATCTTCCAATTTTTGTGAATTCACGGCTTCGGCCCCAAAAAATATATTTCTAACTTCTTCTTTTGATATCAATTGGGGATCGAATTTTTTATCTCGAAAACCCATTCCCCCTCGATCACTCATCATATCCGCAAAAATCTTTGATTTCGCAAGAAGCGTTCTCCCCTCTTCAAGATTTGAAATATTGAAACTTCCATTGGTGTAAGCTTCAATAAATTTCATTCGGTATTGGCGGTATTCTTCAGATTCACCGGATGATTCAAAAAAAATGAGCGCATCAATGATTTTTGTTTTTGTCCTCGTTTTCTGCCATTCATAATAATTTTTTTCTGGGCCCAAATACGTGCTATGAAGACGATCCGATAAAGCAAGATCATCGCCTGTCGTAAACCATTGATGAATGAGCTCTTCATGTCCTTCTTTTGGCTTCATCGCCATGATGAGATAATCATCGCGCTGCATTACATGTTCTTTTGTGGCATCAAGAGCAGTGGTCGTCATGTACTCAAGCCCAGAAACCAATATGGCAAGAGGAAGAGCCACTTTTGAACCGATATTCAAGAGACGTGAGCTTGCTCCGTATCGCGCTAAGACAGCCTTGTCTATTTGCGACGCGATGGGTCCTTCTACCGTAAAAAATAATCCTGTTGAAGCCGCAATTTCTGCTTTTTCGACCCCTACCGCTTTTAATCCCTCATTGTCTCCTTCTACATTCAACTCACTCAAGGCTGATACTATGCCTGCCACAGCAGGGACTCCATATCGAAGTCCATATGAGAGCGCCTTGGGGGCGTATTTCGTCCATGCCAATAATTTCCACATTCCATTTTTTAATCGAACAATTTTCGATTCTTTAATGACTTCACCGATCACAGATACATTTCTTGTTTTGAGCGCAATAATGAATTTTTCAATAGCTGATTCTTCGACTTTTGCGGCTCTCAATATTCTTCCTAATTGAAGAGCCTCGCTTTCATCTTCGGCTATTTTGACAAGAGTATTCATTTCACTTAATCCAATTTCTTCAGGTAAACTTCCGGTTAATATCTGATAGATTCTTAAAATTTCAGGATTTTTCGGAGCCGCTCGAACGAATGCGAGAATGTCCTGAATCTGCTTCGACCAGGAAGATATTTTTCCTGCATGTACCTTTTCTAAAGCCGTAAGTACGTGGGAAAATTCCCCCTCGGTCATCGAAACTTTCGAAAGAGCCTCCACAACGCCACTTCCATGAATTTTTATTAGCCGCACAACTTGGTCAGCATTTTTGTCGACAAGCTCGAAGAAAAGCTTCATGTCGGTGGACTGGTATCCAAATTTCATTCGAAGGAAGGCAGCGCCCTTCCTCAGCCTCCCTGGCTCGGCCAAGATCCTTTTCGCACTCTTTGCCCCTGCACGAGATTCTTCAAGCGCTTGAAAAACACGGCCAACTCCTTCTTTACCTTCCGTGACTTCTCGAAGTGCAGGAGAAAATCTGGCATCAAGAAGACCTCCTCGCATGAGCAAGCGATTTTCTCCGGCGAAAAATCTCCCGATCATTCCTCTGGGCTTAAATTTTTCTACGATTTCTTCTGCTGCATTTACCAGCTCTTCGGGAGTGCCACTCGGTGCCAAGCCTCCCTGACGCAAGATTCGAAAAATTGCCTCTTCTTCAAGAAATTTTGCATCTCGAACTTTTTTCATGGCAAGGAGTTTTTCACAAGCCGGTTGCTGAGCATGTTTACCTTTCCACCATCCGGCTAGTCCCTTTCGATCTTTTTCAAGTCCTAAAATTTCTTCTGCTTTTTTGAGAACCTTTTCTTCCACCTGTGGAAGATCACCGACATTTTCTAAGAGCCCTTCTGCCTCCCCTATCTTCCGGACTAAATCCAGATAGGCCTTATTTCCCTTCTCGATTTCCGCCCGAAGTCCCAGAAGCTTCTGGCACGGACCCAGCAAGGACCAGTGCTCGATCTTTAGACTTTGTTCGATGAGTTTCGCAGCGCCGGAAAGATTTCCATCTCTCATGGCAGCAAGCAGAGGCTTGTTGGTGAGCCTTCCGCGTTCATAAAAAACTTCAAAGAATTTTGAGATAATCCATCGCTCTGTCGCCAAGCCGCTTAACACGGTAAATCCAGTCTGGAGATAATTCAGAATTTTTTCGCCATATTCTTCGAGCATACTTTTATTGTCCGGATCCGCCGCAAAAGGCGCTGCACGAGCAATTCTCTTCGCATACTTCTCTTTCACTTCTGGAGTTTCATTCGGGATTTTCTTCAGAACCTCTTCCTGAGCCTGTATGGCATCTCTCAACACAGCACGGTCTTCGGGAGCAGAGCTTGCTGAATCGTCTTCGTACAATGGCTGAAGAACGTCATCGGCCTTTCTTGCCTTTTCATCGGCTTCTTTCTTTGCCTGTTCCAAAGCATCGATAGCTTTCTTTTCTGGTGAGACAGCGGCTGCCTCTGGTGCTGGAGCTGGAGGAATAGAACTCACAGCAGCAGGAATAGTAGCTGCTGGCTTGTCAGCCTTCTCGGGCTCCGCCTTCTCACTCTTCGGCGCAGGTGCCTTGGAATCCTTGTAATCCTGATACGTATTCCAAAGACCATAGCCGAGGAACCCCAGACCGAGGGTGTTTCTGACCGTTCGCAAGGTCTTTCGAAACCAATTATTTTCGTCCAGCACGAGCGAAGAAGCCAGTGAAAGAATCCCCGTGCCGATCATGACCGCCGAGGCTGGATTCTCCTTCACCCAATCGGTGAAACTATGGGAGGATAATTTTTTTTCAAATTCTGCCTTGGCGGCCTCGGCCAGGTGGATTTGTGCTTGTTGAGATTGCTTCGTTAATTCTGCAAGCTTCTCACTCAGCTTTTTTAATCTTTCTGCACAGGCTTTTCCGAGTTCATAGTCCTTGGCATTGTCAGCCTTTTCTTGAACTTTTTTCAGTAAGACCTTGGTATATCGTTGTTCATTCTCAAGCGCATCTTGTGTCTCGGGAAGAGGCTTTGGAATGAGCTTCGCTATGGAATCAAAACCTGACATGATGAAAATTTATTTTTGTTTTGGAAGAGCGGTCTCTACGAGGCCTTCAAATACATTTTGCGGAATGAAGGCAGCGGTGAGCATTTTCATATCATTGATATTACACTTGGCTTCTCGTGGATTTCCGTTCTTCTCCACGGTCATGTAAAAATCTTCTTTTTTTTCAGGAAGATTCGCGGGAGGGGTCGTAAGGAAGCAATTGAAGAGCGGAAGGTAGAGGTAGGTCACTCCATCAACGGTACGGGTGTAATAACCGTATTCGCTTTTACCTGCACTTTTCTTCTCTTGACGCTGCCATGCTGAATCAGAAGAAGGAGCAGGAGCTTCCCGCCAGTGGCCTCCAAGAAAAACAAAATACGCATTTTCTTTTTTCCGATGGAGTAAGAGATCGGTTTTTCCCTTCCAATATTCAACTTCACCTTCTTTCACGGTTTCACTGGTTTTTAATTTTTCTTCCAAAGATTTCACCTTCTCATACTCCACCAGGGCGCTGTCTTTTTTCTCTTTTTCTTTCTTAAAAACTTCTTGAAGATCTTGAAATGTGAAGTCATTCTTTTCCATCCCCACGGCCCCCAGCTCATCGATTGTTCCACCAGTGGAAACTTCGATAAAAGCTTTCACAAATTCCACAGTTCCTTCCAAAATTTTCTTTTGTTCCGGCTTATTGCCAGCGTGATCTCGAGCAAGAACACACATTTGGTAGAACTTCAGCATATCTCGAACATTGCCCTTAAATCCCTCCATCACATATCTCAAGGCAGGCTCTGCTTGAGCCTCGTCTATTTTTGACTTTTCACTCATCTGACGCTGGAGCCCGAGTGTTTCAATATTTTGTCGCTCTTGATCAATCCTTGCTTTCATAGCCGCATGGTTCGAGTCGAGGCGAATATCAGAGCCCAGGACCCTTGCCTTCACCAATTGGGCATACCAGATCGAATAGAAGAGGACATCGCGATCTTTATTCTCATCATAATTATAATTACTTCCTTCTTTCGCGTACTTTCGATAATACGGCAGCATGGATGCATTGACGTCCGACTCATCAAGTCCGCCCAATCTTTTTCCCAACTCTGCGAGAATCTTTCCTCGCATTTGTCTTCGAACATTAGGTGCAATGACTTTACTGAAGTACTTATCAAGTTCTGTCGATCGTAAAAATCCGTTGACCAAATATTGAGGCCAATTCTCCTGATACAGAGCAAATAATCCAAAAAGCTGTTCGCTGTCGACCTTTTCGAATGCTTTTGGGTCATTGAGCTGGCCATTCATGGCCAACCTTGCCAAGGTCTCATCGACCGTGGCAAAAGCAGCTTCCAAACTGGCTAAGATCAAAAGATTGACGCCCCATTGCCTTCCCCAATGAGCGTCGCCATGCTTCCTGATGTGATAGAGGTCATAACTTCTCCACGCCAAGGCATTCACGCCGATAGCGCCTGCCGCCACTCCGCTGAGTCCGCGTACTCCAATTTGCAAGGCGCGAAGAGCATTTGCTGTCGTGGAAAAATTTTTCGAAAAAGTTTGATATTCATGGCACGCATCACGAAAGTGATAGCTCGCAAGGGCTAAAGCCAAGCCTCCAAAAAGAATGTTGGGGCCATACGCGCGAAGTTTTGTCATATCTGCAATTTTGTCTACATCGAGACCCGCCACATTTGTTTCGTGACCATATCCTGCAAGTGAAGCAACAAGGGAGAGAGGCTTATACACAACCTCCTTGGCGGCAGAAAATCCAAAAGCGAGACCAGCCCCGCCATACAGCGAGAGGCCAGAATAACCAGCCACGCCAAGGATTGCCTGCGTCGTGAGCTCCGACTTACTTCCTTCTTCATCATCTTTTTTTGAAGCCTGTGGCACGCGAGAGCTCGCATCCTCCATGGATTTCATGATCAAACAAAAATCCGTAAAGCGATCGACTTCTTCATATCTTCCCTGGTCGACCTTCTTCGTATCTTTTTCTTTCAAGATTCTTTCCGCCCCATTATTCAGAGTGCCGATCATCGTATCAAACATTGCCGATCGAGACCCCTGACTCAGGGCCTTCTCGATATCCTTGGTTGCCCTTTCGATGTTCCCAACAATTCCGGAAAGTTGTTTCAGGGCCTTTCCTCGCTCCTCCGGATCGATGTTCTGAAGATCCTGCTGCCGCGAAAGATGATCCGCAAGTGCCTTCTCATCATCCTTGGCTTTTTCTTTCAGCTCTGTCATCGCCAGATAATCTGCCGCCATTCTGCGGAAATACGCTTCGCTTTTTTCTTTCGCGGCCTGAATTCTTGCCACCGTACCTTTTTTGAGATCGTCAACGGTCTTGCTGAAATTTTCCTTTGGCCTTCCATTTTCTTCGCGAGGGATATCATTCGTGTCAGAACGAATGCTCGAAAGGAGCACATGCTTGATGCGAAGTACTTCGAGAACACCCTCAGGAACTTTTCCTTTGTAGATTTCTCCCAACTGGAGCTTATTCAAAGCTTCCAAGAGTGAATCAGCTTGTTTCTTTTTTCCTTCAGGCGTTTTTTCCCTTTGGAGGGTTTCCAAGATTGCTTGAACTCCTCTATTCTTTGAAGTCTTGAGACCATCAGCCAGATAGAGAATCTGCTGAAAAAGATCATCAGAATCCCGGAAGGTCGTACCATCGTCATCGACGTGCAAACCTCCTCGGCGGAAAAGAGCGAGAAGGGTTCTGAGGCGCTGAATCTTCGCCATCTCTTCGACTTCGGGTGAAGCTGATAACGCTACTTCTTTTTTCAAAGCCTTTTTTTGAAAATGTCCGGCAACCCCGGGGATCTGTTCAAAAAGACTCCAGACCTTTTGGCCCGCTTCTCCAATGAGACCAGACACATCCTTCGCCGCGTATGCTGCGAAGCCAATACCGGTGACAGCTCCTCCAGCGAGGAAGGTGTGCCAAGCAGCTTTTGAAAAAGATTCGGAAAAATACCAGTTGATGGCAAAGAATCCGAGAGCGCCGGCGATCACCGCTTTGTTGCCGGTCGTGAGATCTGCCGAGTACGAAGGGACAAGCCTGGCATATTCTCTTTCGATATCTTGCTTGAGCTCAGCCAGGATAGCGGGACTGGTCATTTTTTTCTCACTCACCAAGCTTTCCACCGTCTCGAGAAGAGCCTTTTTGTGCTTGATGGCTTTTTGCTCGGGGGTCAGCGTGGAATCCTGGAAAAAATCCGAAACGCCTTTCCAGAGGCTCCCGGCAGTATCCTTCAGCCAATCTCCCCAATCTTTCTTCTGCTCATTTTCTTTGGTTGGTTCGGCGGTTTTTTCCGGTGGCTTTTGAGATTGGGCTTTTCGATACATTTCAAGAAGACTCGTATCGTCCTTGAGTTTGCGCACGAGTGATTCGGCGATTTCCTGGGTTTTGCTTGTTTCATATTTCAAGAGTCCTTCCAGCTGCCGCACCGACATGGTCTCAATGGTCTGGCCCCCATCTTCGGCTTTTTTTGTTTCTTCCTTTTTCTCTTTCATTTCTCGTGTTTTTTGAGGCTTGGAATCGTAAGGATTTGGGATTACTCGAGCTTCAGTGGCAGCATCTTGAAACACGGTCCTTTTTGGCAGGAGAGAAGCATCGATCGATCTGGGATGCTGCAGGAAAGACATGGCAAAAAATTACTGCTTCGGGAAAGCCTTCGAAATCGTATCGAGATCATGGATCACTTGGGTAATTGCCTTCTGCTTTTCCTTCTCCAGCTTGATCTGCTCGAGGAGCTGCTCACGTTGAAATTTTTCATCAATCTGATTCGCCGTCTGATACATCTCAGCAGAAAAACCTTTCAATTTTTCCACCGTGTCCTTGATGTCCTTGGGATCAAAATGCGCTCGAGGATCGGCTTCCAGGCGTTCCACAGCCTTTTCCAAGCGAATGAGTTCCTTGGGCCCCATGGCAATGAGCAGCTGTGTGAGCTTCTCGAGATCCTTCACGATCTGCTGGATCTGCGCTGGAGTCAGGGTTGTTCCTTTTTCCTCTTGTGCGACTTTTTCACGCTTCGTACCCATTTGCTCATACAATTTTTCGAGCTCATGACCGGATCGCTCGTCTCGAGCTACCTGGGCTTCCAGCTCTTCGTGGAGCCTTTGAATTTCTGCCTTTTTGAGGGCTTTTACTTTCTTCATAAAAAAGGGGTTAAATTGCCAATAATCCCTTTATTATAGCAGAAAAACGACCTTTTTTGAAGGGGCTAGAGTTCCCAAAACTCAGAAATGGTGATGCCGGCTGTTGCTCTTTCCCCGAGTCGAAAAGAGGCGATTTCGCACGAGACTTCCGGGTACAAGGCCTGAAAGCGTTCAAAGATTTTTCGTTTGAAGCGGTTCGGGTTCACTTTAACTTCAAGAGCTCTTGTTCCGTTCACGATAAAATCGATTTCTTCTTTGTCCTTTGTCCTCCAAAATTTGATTTCTTCTTCTTCCGTCACGTCAGCGAGACAGCGAAAGACAGCATTTTCGAGCACCTGTCCTTTGTCTTCTCTCCGTTCGAAAGGAAGGAAGTTGTTCACCAGAAAATTGCGAAGGCCAAGATCAAAAAAATAGTATTTCGGCATTTTTGTGAGTTCCTTTCGAAGATTTCGAAAAAACGGTCTCACCACGCCAAGATGAAAGGACTTGCGCATGACTTCAAGATAGTGATCAATGCTGGTTTTCGATAGGCCAAGCGTTGAAGCCAGTTCAGAAGCATTGGTCAATTGCCCCGTCTGCTCGGCAAGAATTTTCAGGAGCTGATAAAAGCTCTGATCAGAGCGAATATGAGCATCATAAATATCTTTTTTGATATACGAATAGGCAATATCCTGAAGCACGTCTTTTTTCTCTTCCACTGCCGCCAGCACAACTCTGGGATAACCGCCAAACGTCATGTACTCGTCGGCGTCTTGTTCGAGCTGGCGACGCTCGTTCATCGCATCCGGACGTTGGAGTTGGAGCAGATTTTCCCTCCCCTTAAACCGCAAAAATTCTGCAAAAGAAAGCGTTCGTACTTGAAATATTTTCTTTCTTCCGGCAAGAGAGTCGTGAAATTTTTTGTCCAGATAGAAGGCGGAAGACCCTGAGACCACAAGCTTTATTTTCCCCTGATATTCGTCGTACCAATACTTCAGGAAATGCGAAGGATCATCGAGATACTGAATTTCATCGATAAAAACGATAGTTCTTTGGCGTTCATCATAAGGAAAAAGCCGAAGAAGATTCTTGGGGTTTTGATTCAAGGTCTTGAGAAAATCCGGATCTTCGAGATTGAAAAAGAAGGTTTGGTTGGCCTCCTTCACCCTTGCCCTGAGTTGTTTGAGAATGGTTGTTTTCCCAGCCTGACGAGGGCCTATCAAAAGAATGACTTCCGGAGTCTCAAGAAAAAGAGTTGCCTTTTCGGTGATCAATCTGAGAATACTCATATTTCTTATTCGATAAATACATTTTATCGTACTTTTTGTATTTTTCAAAATAAAAATGAAATTTTTTCCGTTATGTCGCTTTTTTCTCCGTCTTGAGTAGCTTTTTTCCCTCCTTGATCACGCCATCCAATGCCTTGATTGCCTGCTCTTTTTCTTCGATCTCCCGCTGCATCGATTGTTTCTCTTCCTCCTTTTCTTTTCTCACGAACGCGGCCTTCTGGAGGCGGATTTCTTGAAAGAATTTTCGGAAGACTTTCTGATGCTGGGGGTCGTTCTTCAAGACCTGAACGAGGAAATCCTCAATCTGCCCGAGCAAGACGTCATCACTAGCGGCGACGAATTGGGCCAGCAAAGTAGGGGCGGTGAACACTTCTTCCAAAGTCTTCAGCATATCTTGAAGCCGCTCTTTCGTCACCGGTGCAGCGTTTGCTTGGGGATCGAGAGAGCGAAGCTGATCCTTGAGCACTTTCACCCGATCGGCTTTTTCTTCGATGATGCCTCGAGCTTCCTCATCGTGCTTTGCGACAAGCTGCGAGAATTCTTCCAACTTCGATTCATCGAGCGTCTCGAGCTCCTGAAGCAGGCGAGATTTTTGAGAGTTTGAGATAGCGAGGCGAGAAACTTTCTTCGCGAGAATTTGTTTTTGAGTCAGCATGATATGCTTTTACAATCCTTTAAAAAGTCCGATGATGGTTTCTTTTTGGCCCAAATTGTTAGTATCTAATTCTTCAATTACTGCCATGGGGTTATTTTTGAAATATGATTTGGCAGTATCGACCCAAAATTTTGGCCAATTATTTTTCAAAATCTGTGCCATATCTTTATGAGGACCTTGCTTTGCATTCTCTTCCTTTTGAAGCTGAAGAATGAGCTGCATCAGACGAGGGGTTGTTCTTGTCTTTTTTTCGACATCTGGTTCCCCTTTGAGATTCTTTTCTACAACCATTCCTGAAAGTTCGGAGGCAAGCTGATAATGTGTTTGAAGATATCTTAGGAGTGGTTCATATCTTTTCTTCCAATCGGGATTGAGATCTACAAAACTCTCGCCTTCTTTCACTTGGATATTGTCCCCCATGTAACCAAGCCTATATCTCGTACTACCCTCAACAAAGAGTATTGAATCATTTCGAAAGTCGACATCCTTGGAGTCTTTGACCATTTCAATTGTTGATAAGTTTGGGAAATCTGACTTTTTCTCCTCCTCTTTGGCCTTTTCTTTTTGGCCATCTTTCTCTCCATCTCCCCCCCCCTTCTTCTTTTCATCTTTTTTCTCCTCTGGTTTCTTTTCACCTGCTGCTGGAGCAGCGGGAGGGGGGGTCGCACTGGCGGTCTCCGAAGGGAGATCGGGGTCGAAGTTGGGATTGAACCAGGCGCGGATGGCGTAGTAGATGCGGGTGATGTTGTGAATGAGCCTTCCAAAATCCTGTTTATTCATTTCTCCACTACCTTCCACTGCCTTGTTGACGCTTGAAAAGCTTGATTTGAGATCAAACAAATACCCTCCGGCGAATTCGATATTGCCCCCCAGGGCCTTGGCCTGCTTCAGGGTCCGGGCTTTGATCACATCTAGGCTGTACACGTGCTCTTGCTTCATTCCTGGTGTTTTTTCAACACCTTCAACAAGCTCTTTGATTTTCTTTACAGCTGCTTTTGCTTCTTCCCCGGTCTTCCCACTCAATTCTCTTGCCAAATCTCTCGCTTCCTTGATTTTATGGTTCAAACCCTGCGTTACCTGATCAACTGACTGAGGCGTAGCTTCGGTTGTTACTTCACCAGCTGGAGGAGTTTCTTCTTTTTTTGCTGGGGGATCTTCGAAGACTTGCCTCTTGGGCAGCAGCATATTTTCTCGGATGAAGGTGGAACGATAAACGCAGTTCATGGTTGATAGTTGATGGTTGAAGGATCCTGCAACCGAACAATAGCTTGATCGTAGACCTTGATAAACTGGGTGTCGAATTCTTCAATGAGACTGAGAAGTTCTTTCAACTTGGCTTCATCGAATGCCCTGAGGCCAGCAAGGATTTCCCTCTTCAACTCAGCTGCGATGTGAGGATGATTCGCAATGCGATCGGAGACGGTGCTGAGAAGGTCTTGCTGAGTCATGGCTTTTTCTTTTTAAAGACAAATGGGATGAATTTGGAAAGCTTTTCTCGAACCGTATCTCTCGCTTGTTCTGGATGAGTATTGAATTGTTCAATCAGGCCAGAGACCCTCCCTCCAAAATCCTTCGCCATATTCAGAACTTTTCCCGGCGCTGTTTTGATGAAGTCAATAAGTTTCACTTCAAATCTGCTCTCTAAATCTCTTATCTTCCTATCTTTTTCTCTCGCTTCTTCACCATCCAATGATCCTACCACTTGAGCAAAAAGCTTTTGATACGCTGCCGCTTTGACCTCGAGTGGAGTTTTTTGGTGCGAAACCTGAGAAGGTATTTCTACAGTTTTTGACATAATTGCTTATAAATTCCCTCAATGGGGACAGCGCTCCCCTCGACAACAATAGTTTACGCTATTCTTGCCTCGGAGTGCTTCGCTTCGGATCCAGCTTCGCTGGCTCCTTCGCTTTGCACCGCTCGTCTCGCCATTTCGTTCCATTATACCAAAAAATGTTCCTTTTTGAAAGGGCTTCGACTATATTCATCCTATGAACCTCTCCGCCTCCATTTCGACCCTGCTTTCGACCTTCATCGTCAGTCTGATCTCCTTCGTGGGGGTCCTCACGCTGGGATTTAATCGAAAAAAGCTTGACAGTATGCTGATTTTGCTCATTAGCCTCTCAGTCGGAGGGCTTCTCGGCGATGTTTTTATCCACCTGCTTCCGGAGGTATCGCAGGAGCGTGGAGGATTTACCCTGAATGTATCGCTCATGGTTCTTGCCGGGATTCTTGTCTTTTTTGTCCTGGAAAAATTTATTCTCTGGCATCACCATCATGAAATCGAGACGCCGGAGGAGCATGCCAAAGAGATCCATAGTCATGACGTTTGTAGTCTTCGCAGCATGCGCACGATGAATTTGATTGGTGATGGCTTGCACAATTTCACCGATGGGCTCGTGATCGCAGCCAGCTTCCTCGTAAGTCCAACGCTGGGCATCAGCACGACGCTCGCCGTGATTCTGCACGAGATTCCGCAGGAAATCGGGGATTTCGGCGTGCTCATTCACACGGGTCTTACGGTGAAAAAAGCGCTGTTTTTCAACTTCCTGAGCGCGCTGGCCTGTATCTTCGGAGCGCTTGTGGTGATCACCATCGGCCATGAGGTGAGTGGACTCAATCAATTTCTTATTCCTATTACTGCCGGAGGATTCCTCTACATTGCCGGCTCTGATCTCGTTCCTGAGTTGAAAAAAGCTCCGGGTTCAAAATCGTCTTTTACTCAACTCGTTTTCATCCTGATCGGCATTGGGCTCATGTTTGGACTGAAGTATTTGGAATGACTGGCCAGCTCGTTAGCTCGTTAGCTTGTTAGCTGGTAGTATAAAAACGCCATTCTATCGAATTCATGACTATGAATAATCTTTATGTTTTCGCCGAAGAACTGAGCCCTCAACCTTCGCTCCAGAAACGATTTCAGCACGAATTTCCCCATCTGAAAGGGGTCGTGAGTCAGCGCATCGCCCGAGTTGAAACTTCTCGAGCTCTTTCGGAGGAGGAGCAAAAGCTGGCCCATGAGCTTCTGCTGAGTAGTTTTGGGCACAAAGTGAGCAGCGCCCAGCACCTGCACCTGAAGCTTTTTGAGATCGCCTACCAGCCAGCGATCTCAGATCCTGAGCATCCGGCTATTCAGAAGATCCTGAAAACAACGGATTTTTTCAAAGACATTCAGGCCGTGAAGCTCTCGACAGTCTATGGCTTCGAAGGCCTCGTGGAAGCCGAAGCAAGGAAGCTGACGCACACTTATCTCTTCAATGAGCTGCTGCACGTTATCATCCCGGAGCAACAACAGCCTGCTACTCTCACGATCACAGCGAAACCTGAGCCAACGGAGATCATCACGGGATTTGCCAAGATGAGCCTGGAGGAACTTCGAGCCCTAAGTGATGAACGCAGCCTCTACATGGAGGACTGGAGTCTGCTCGAAGTGCAGCGATATTTCCGAGATGAACTCAAGCGAGATCCCACGGACAGCGAAATAGAATATCTCGCCCAGCGAACGTCGGATCACTGCTTTCACACCACCTGGAAATCCCTCGGACTTTTCAAGAAGCTGAAAATAGAAGTGGAGAAGGTGCTGAAGAAGAGAAAAGACATTGTCTCGGTCTTCGTGGACAATGCCGGGGTCATGGCATTGACCTCCTCCCCGACCCTCCTCCTTGGCAAGAGGAGGGAGAAGAATGAGGTCACGTATCTCATCAAAGGCGAGACGCACAACAGTCCCACGGCCATTGCGCCGGTTGGCGGAGTCGAGACTATGCATGGCGGATGCATCCGAGATATTCTCGGTACCGGCCAAGGGGGCTTCCCCACGATGGCTTCGGAAGTTTTCATCGTCGGCACGCAGAGCAAAGAAGAGATGGGGAAAGAATATGAGGTCGGAAGCTTTCTCGATCCATTGGTCATCCTGCGAGGGATGATCCAGGGCGTGCAGAACTATGGCAATGCCATGGGCATTCCGAATTTCTGTGGACGTGTGTTGCTGCATCCAAAATTCTTCGGAAAACCTCTGGCGCTGGGTGTGTGTGTGGGTACTGGGGAAAAGAAATTTTCGAAAAAAGGAAAACCGAAGAAGGGGGATATCGCTCTCCTTATCGGATCACCAACCGGACGGGACGGCATCCACGGAGCCACAATGAGTTCGGCAGCCAACACCGAGACCATGATCAAAAAAGAAGGTGCGACCGTGCAGATCGGCGACCCCTACACGGAGCGCCTCATCATGGAGGCCACTCCTGAGCTTCGTCCCCTTCTACGCGCGTATGGTGATTTGGGCGCTGGGGGCATTGCCTCCTGCTTCGGAGAAATGGGTGAAGGAGTCGGCATTGAACTGGATCTCACGAATATCCCGACGAAGTACGAAGGCCTCTCGGCCTGGGAGAAGCTCGAGTCCGAATCACAAGAACGCATGGGAGCGGCCGTCTCGCCGGATAATTTAGAAAGAGTCATGGCCATCCTGAAACGCCACGAAGTTCCTTCGTGTGTGATCGGAAAATTTACTGGAAAAAAACAGTTCGTCGTTCATCATGGGCAAGAAAAAATTGTCGATCTTCCCTACGCCTGGCTCGAAGATTTCCCGGTACCAGAGAAGAAAATAAATCCACATTTTTCTGCTCACGAAAAAATTCATCTTACTTTCCCTCCCCTTGCAAGGGGGCTGGGGGGTCTCTGCGACACCCTTCTTTCTCTTCTCTCCCAACCCAACCTTGCCGACCAGTCCCTGTTTCTTCGCCGTTGGGACTCCACGGTGCAGGGAAAATCATTTCGAGAATCCCTCATGCCCTTCACGAATATGCCGTATGACCAGGGAATTACTGTACAAAGAAATGAGATTGCTTCGTCCGCCCCACACCAAAAACCAACTCCTGCTCCTCGCAATGACATAACACAGGTGCTTTCGCTGACCATCAATCCCTGGTGGGCGGGGAATCCTTCGAATATGGCGAGAGCTTGCGTGGCCGGATCGGTCAGCAAGCAGATTGCTGCCGGCGTGAAGCGCAACAAAATCGTGCTTTGCGACAACTTCTACACTCCCAAGAGTCGACCTGAAATCGATTTTCAGCTCACAGAAATGGTACGCGTGATCACGGATATGATGCTCGAGCTGGAAACTCCGATCATTTCCGGCAAAGATTCCTCCAGCGGTACGACGAAGATGAGACCAATTCCCTCCTCCCCCTCTCCAGCCAAGGAGAGGGGGCTGGGGGGAGAGGTCTTGGAGGTGCCGCCCACACTTTGCATGACGGCCATGGGCATGGGAGAAGATTTGAAAAAAATTCCTCCTAAAGAATTTCAAAAGGCTGGCAACCAACTTTATTTCATTCCAGCAGGAATTTCGAATGACGCCAGCGGCTCAGCGCTGCTCGCTCCAGAGGAGCGAATGAAGGCTTTTAACTACACCATTGATATCGCAGAATACCGAACAACCATTGATGCCTTGAGTGAGCTCATCCAAGAAGGAAAGATCAAGGCCATCTCGGTGGTCGATGAGGGAGGGATTTTTCACCGGCTGTTTGAGATGATGGTGGGGTCGGGATTGGGCGTGGAATTGAATACACGAACGCGATCAATCGCGTCCCTACAGGAATTTCTGACGAATACCTTGCCTGGATCTTTTATCGTCGAAGTTGAACCAGGTGTAGGGACGCGATTGATCGCGTCCTCCCTTGGAGGAATCCTTCTCGGCGAAGTGATCAAAGAGCCGGAGATGCACATCGGATCTGATGTTCTCAAACTTGAGAATATGAAGAAAGTGTGGCAAGAGGCCTGGTACAAGATTTTAAAAATACCCCGAGAGCATCATCCCGTCGAGCTGCCAAAAAGGTTTACAAAATTTAAAACTTCTCAGCTCCAAAAAAGAACCGTCTATGTCGTCTACACGCCCGGCATCAATTGCCATCAGGAAATGCTACGAGCATGGCAGCTGCTCGGGTGTGATGTGAAGCTGGTCTCGGTGACCGACCCGCAGGCGAAGTTTGCCAATAGTGAAATTGTCGTTTTTCCCGGAGGCTTTGCGGATGGCGACTACCTCAGCGCCGCGAAGGTCTGGCATCGAGTCATGGAAACACAATTTAAGGATCAAATGGATTATCTGCGCAGCGGCAAAATACCGGTGCTGGGGATCTGCAATGGATTTCAGCTGATGACCCGCTCGGGCTTCTTCGGAGGAAGTCTGCGACTCACCTTCAATGAATCTGGCGTCTTCGAGCAGCGATGGGTGAAGGTGAAGCTCAGCGAAGCATCGAGAAACTCGATCTGGACCAAAGGCCTGGAAGGGCAAAGCTTTTCCTTCCCGGTGGCTCATGGCGAGGGACGATTTGTGATGGATGGAGCGATGACGAAAGCTACGATAGGTATGACCTACGACCCGAATGTGTATCCGAATAATCCCAACGGGTCCGTGCACGCCATTGCCGGTGTCTTCAGCGGAAGCCACGGACAATTCTTTGGCGTGATGCCCCACCCCGAACGTGCCATCGAATCGTTTCATATGAACCAGGATGGACTTCTCCTCTTCGAGAATATTCTCAAGAATCTGACATGACCCTCAAGAAAAAAATCTGGCTTCTGAATCTTGCGGAAGTGTTTATCTTCTTCCATCTCTTTAGCGGTGTTCTGATTCCATTCTTTAGCATCCGTGGTGGACTCAGCTTGACCCAAATCATGCTCATTCAAGCCTGGTTCTCCCTCGTGGTGGTGCTGCTCGAAATCCCGACCGGAACGCTTGCAGATACCTTGGGCCGAAAAAACACTCTCCTCCTTGGCGTTCTCGCTTTTCTGTCTGCCGTCTTGATCTACGGAACGACGCGTTCCTTCGGCGTATTTTTCATTGCTGAGGGCCTATGGGGTCTTTCCACCGCGCTTTTTTCCGGAGCGAAGGAAGCCATGGTCTATGACACCCTCATCGACCATCATGAGGAATCACGTTCCAAAAGTGTCTTTCGCCAGCTTTCGAGCATGGGGCTGGTCGGGCTGCTCATCAGCGCTCCCATCGGAAGTTTCATTGCAGAAAAATTCGGAGTGCAGTGGCCTTTTCTTGTCATGAGCATTCCCATTCTGCTCTCGGGGGCTTTGCTTTTTCTGGTGCCGGAGCCAAAGGCTCATCGCCAACGGAACGAAAAACATGACTTCAGAAAAAAAATAAAAGAAGGGTGGAAAATGTTTAAGGATCATCCTTACCTTTCGCTCATGAGCATCGACATGGTGCTGATCTGGACCTTCGCGTTTATGATCGTGTGGTTTCAGCAGCTGGTGCTGACCAATCTCCATGTTGATGTGAAAAATTTTGGCTGGTTTGTCAGCTTTTCACTCGTCATGCAACTTATCGTGCTCGCACTCTACCCAAGGCTTGAAAAAATGCTCGGCAATAAAATCCGTGTCCTTTTTCTTTCGGGGATTCTCCCGGGGCTTGGGTTTTTGCTCCTCGCCTTCTACCCCAGCATTCCCATGCTCCTGCTGGCACAGGTTTTTTGCAGTGGATTTGGGCTCTCGAGAAGAACGCTGTACTCGAGTTATGTGAACAAATTTATCCCCTCTTCCCATCGAGCGACCATCAATTCTTTCATCAATATGGGCATCAATATCGCCGGAGTTTTCGTGAAACCCATCATCGGTGCTCTGGCCGACATCAATATCAGCACGGCCCTCATCACTCTGGGGGTCGGATGTTTGACGGTCAGTATCTTCTCGGGGGTTGAAGAAAAGATGCTGATGGACTAGACTGCTGACACCTTTATTTTTCTATGAGCTGCTGCAAGAATTGTGAGTGCAAAGTCGTGCAGGTCGGATCCCCTGCGCCAGCATTTCGCTGCGAGGCCCTTGTCAAAGGCCAATTTGAACACCTGAGCCTGGAAGACTATCGTGGCAAGTGGGTGGTGCTTTTTTTCTACCCCCTCGACTTCACCTTCGTGTGCCCTACAGAGATCCTGGAATTTAATAAGAAAGCTCCGGAGTTTGTCCAAGCAAATGCGGAGATTCTCGGGATCAGTACGGACAGCGTGTACAGTCACCAGGCCTGGGCGAAAGAATTGGGGAATCTTCATTTCCCTCTGCTGTCGGACATTACGAAAAAAATCAGCAAAGATTACGGCGTGCTCCTAGAGGACAAAGGTATCGCGCTTCGCGGTACATTCATCATTGACCCGCAAGGCATTCTGGTAGCTGCCACGGTCCACGATCTGCCGATTGGACGAAGTGTCGTTGAGGCGCTTCGCGTGCTGCACGCTGCCCAAAGTGGAGATCTGTGTCCGGTAGGATGGGAGAAGGGACAGAAGACTTTAGGTAAGGCTTAAAAATGGCGAAACTCATCTACAAGGACGACAACGGAAACTCGCGAGAAATCCCCATCAATCCCGAGAAATCCATCCTGGAAATGCTCGAAGAAGCCGGCATTGATTATCCTTTTTCGTGCATGGCGGGCGCTTGCTCCACCTGCAAGATCACCGTGCACAAGGCGAAGGACAAGCTGCAGCTCGATAAATTTGGCACACCACTCATGCCCGTCGAAGAGAATGAATTCTTGACCTGCGTCTGCGGGATTGAAGACGCCATCGCGAAGGATGCTGAGGTAGTGATTGAATTGGAAAAAGCGAAGGAATTCTAGCTTTTCCTCATCTCTGGTGGAATATAAGAAAGGCCGAGAAGCTGGTACACCTCCTCTTCTGTTTTTCCTCCAAGTCTTTTCCCTTTTTCACCTGAACTGGTTAAGGTGAAAACACCATATTCGTTGATGGTCATTCCCTTTTCCCGCGCCAACGAGCGAAGGTGCACATTGTGATCCTTCGAACCGGTGAAGTACTGCAGCGCAGCGCCCCACTCGTCTGCTTTCACCACGCGAAGGTCTATCTGGAGATTGCCTTCTAAAATAATCGAACCCTTGGTGTCGCCATGAGCCAGGATTTGCTGAGTTTTCGGGTGCTGCACAAAATAATCGATGAGCGCTCGAGGGTTTTTGCTGATCGCCAAGAAATCCAAGTCCCCGATGGTTGCTTCCTTCCTTCGAAAAGACCCGGCAACTTCTACCCTCTTCGCATATTTCGATGCTTTCAAATAGCTCATCATCATCTCGACGACCGGTACCATATCTGCAAAGAGTGCTCGTTTCTTTTCCCCCTGTGGGATCTCCAAACCTCGCAGAATATTTTCCACCGATTTCTGACCAAAGCCCGGAAGCTGCTCGGCCTTCCCATTGCGCAGCACCTCCCTGAGACTTGCGCGATCAATCACGCCCAGCTCTTTCCACAACAGTGAAACTTTCTTCGGACCCATCGACGGAATATTCATGAGGTCAAGAAGGCTCTGTGGAAACTCTCCCTTCAGCTTATCGTAGGCCTTTATCGTCCCAGTCTTCAGAAACTCGTGGATCTTGTCCGCAATCGCCGGGCCAATACCACTGATGCCCATCAGGTCGCCACGCTGGTCATACTCCGCAATATCATGCTGAAAAGACCGCAGCGTAGTACTGACGCGGCGATAGCTCGAAATGCGGTAGCGATCCTCGTCACGCCCCCGCAGCAGATAGAGGTCCGCCAGGTGGTCGAAGATCTCGCTGAGGGCATTATTGTTGTCCATGTTGTTTCACGTAATCCTTGATCGCTTCCTCCGTCGTGACCCAATTGCGATTTTGCTTGTGCGCATCCAGGCGGCCCTCCTTCGCCAGCTTGCTGAGGTATTCCTGAGAATAGCTGCAGAATCGCGTGGCATCGGAAAGCAAAATAAACGCCGGCTTTTCTCGGCTGGAGACCAGCGCATCGAGATAGATATTGAGCGAGCGAATCGCCGCTTGAGCGATGAATTGAATAATGGCTTTGTAGCGACCATTGTCTGCCGCCCGCAAAGCTCGGTAGTATTTCTGCCGATCATTTTTGAGAATGATCACCAGCGGAAAACCAGCACGCATCAGGAGCACATTCATGAGCAGTCTCGCCGTGCGACCATTGCCGTCCAAGAAGGGGTGAATGTGCACGAAGCGGTGGTGAAACAGCGCCGCCAGTTCGATCATGTGCAGATCTTTTTGTTGATCTCTCGCCCAAGCCGTCAGGTCTCGGAGTGCCTTGGCAATGTCCGCAGGCTTGAGGGGCTTGTGCTCCGACCCTGCGATGAAGACATCGGTCTTGCGATAGTCCTGATCATCCATTTCCTCCGAAAGCTCCACCACCGCATGGTGCAGATCCTTGATGAGGTTCTCGGTGAAATCCAAAGCAACGGGTGATTCGACAAGCTGGTAGAGCCGCTCCAGGGCTTTCTTGTGATCCTTCACCTCCAGGTGCTCCTTGAGCGATTTGCCCTTGATGGTGATGCCCTCTTGAAAAACCCAATACGTTTCATTGAGCGAAAGGGTGTTGCCTTCGATGGCATTGGAGTTGTAGGTCATCTCCACTTGAAATCGCTCCTTCAACTTTTGAAGGAGTACTGGAGAAATCGGTCGCATCTTGCTGAGCTTGGCGAGCTTGTCATCGAGGAGCTCCCGAAGGGTTGGTTTCAGTCGATCGGAAGGGCGGAGGGTGAACATAAGAAACACGGATAATGACTATCGAAATCATATCCGATATTGGTGTGCAACAACAAGAGCCCGATTACTCCTGCGACGCAGGAGGTTGGGGTCGCCTCATCCGGACAGCGATCGCTGCTCGGAAAACTGCTGTAGTAGCCCTCGTTCCATCATCGTTTGGGACGCCTCTATTTCTAAGGTTACTATCTTCCAAGGCTGCTAAGGTTACCGTACCAAGCGTAAGACCGAGTTTGGCAAGAAGATCCTGGCCCGCACGAGCATGGTCACCTAAATCTTTCCATTGAATCCCTCCTGGAATTTCTCCTGCAGCAGTGCTCAAACCTGCCTTTGGAATATGTTGGGCATCACGACGACCTGGCCCTGTTTCCCGATTAGGATATGAACCTGCACAGCCATTTACTGACATAAGAGAAAATTAAGAATAACGTATGATACCAATAAAACTAAAAAAGTCAATAGTTTGACACTCTCGCTTCTTTTGTCTAGGCTCATAAAGCTTTTTGCATGTGTAGTATAGCGGCTATTACATTGCCTTGCCAAGGCAGGGATACGGGTTCGACTCCCGTCACATGCTCCACGTCAATTTGATCACTCCATCTACGGATCCCACTTCGTGGGCTCCCTCGATTTCGTGATCAAATTTCCATTTCCAAAACTGTTCATCGCATGCCAATA
>OBEQ010318051.1_pt1 | contig 25214 bp, 21 predicted proteins | sample 1670901 | NCBI WGS metagenome assembly OBEQ01 (sample SAMEA104232315, study PRJEB22302) | groundwater metagenome | biome: forest; feature: aquifer; material: groundwater | place: USA | collected 2011-08-07 | depth 5.4 m | reverse complement strand
TGAGGGAGAGCTAGAAGTCATGCTCAAGGACGATTACAAGTTTGTCGTTGACACGGACGAAGCACGTCGACGCGTGGCGCCGCCAACCGTGCGTTTCATGCGTCCTGATGCCGACCTGCCGCCCATTCCTTTCCGCGTGCTTGAGGCAATTCTCGTTGACCATCTGTTCGTGCAGAGCGTGAACAAAGGTCCGCTCACCGTTGCCGTGTCCAGCATGGTTTTTCTGTGGCATTGCGGGAGCAACAACAATGTACGAGCGGCACGGCTCGCCCTGCAGACTATCGGACTGTACGAACGGACACAGGAGTCGGGTTCAGGTGGAGTGACCGAGCTTGGCCGTGAACTTGCCGCAACGCTTGATCGCAAGCCGAGCTTCGGCAACGCCACCGCGAAACAGCTTTTGCTCGGCTACGCTCCCATGGTCATTCCCTTCACCCCAGAGTGGCAGCGCAAGCCGCCGGAACAGGTCGCTCATGTGGACGAGGCAGAGCTAGAAGCGGTTGATGCTTCGCTTGTCGCTCCACCGCACCTGTTGCCAAATCGTACTCGCCCCGCTTCCATGATGATTCCTCCTGCCTGGCGGCAAGTGTTGGTGGACCATCTTTTCCTGGAAGAGTTGAGCGGCAACTCGCTGAGCTCGGACGTTTCCAACATCGTTTTCAGTCGTCATCGGCAGGAGAATCCAAAACTCAATCGATCTCAAATCAAGGCCCGCGGATTTCTGGTGGCCTTCGACGCGAGCGGTCGCCAAACAAACAGGAAAGGCGTGAAGCCCCACGCGTGGAGCGTTGAGAGCGCAACGCGTCATCAGCTCGCAGCCCTAGGCATCAAGCCATCGATTCCCGAGGCGGAAGGGAGGACAATCCTTCACTTCATGCAGGGATAGACCACTTCGAACAACACCTCAGGCAATACAGCCTGAGGTGCTTTCTTTATTGACAGACACGCCTTTTTGATGTTAAGTCGTGCACGGGAGAGGTGCTCTTTGGAAAAACTTCCTGTCCATGACTATCGCGTGCCGATCGTGACGGCAGTGCAACAGTCACGCGTGACGATTCTGACGGCAGAGACCGGGGCAGGGAAATCAACCTGTGTTCCGCTCTATTTGGCCGATGCCGGCTTTTACGTGATCGTGACCCAACCACGCAGATTGGCCGTGCGGTCCTTGGCAGAATACATGGCCGAGGTGACGGACGGCTACGTGTGCGGCTACGTTGGATACCACTTGTCGGAAGAACAATTCTCGGGCCCTGATACACGTATTCTTTTATGCACGGACGGTTTGCAGTTGGTGCGCGAACTTGTCGGTCACGGCATTCGTGGAACAGAAACGATTCTCGTGATCGACGAAGTGCATGAATGGAACGTACAGTTGGAGACGCTCATCGCATGGTCGCGATTTCGTCTTGAGCAGGGAGCCGGGTTTCGCCTCCTGCTCATGTCTGCGACGATTGACTTCGAGCTGCTGAAAAAGTATTTCGGTCAAGACACGCCTGTGATCACGGTTCCCGGTCGTCAATTTCCTGTTGAGCGGCGTCAGACGCACGCGGCGGCTTTGATCGATGAGGTGCAGCGATTAGCAGAAAGCGGCCGCAAGATTCTGGTATTCCAACCTGGCAAGCGGGAAGTTCGTATGCTTGTGGAAGAGTTAGAGACAAGATTGCGTCATAACGCAATCGTTCTTCCCCTGCATGCAGATTTGGAACTAGAACAGCAACGAGCTTGTTTTGAAGCTCCACCACAAGGCTGGGGTAAAGTCGTTGTGGCGACGACGATCGCACAGACTTCGGTGACCATTCCGGATATCGACGCGGTGGTTGACTGTGGATTTGATCGTTCTACAGACACGGTTGATGGAATCGAAGGACTTTACATGCGGCTCACATCGCACGCCGATCTTGATCAACGCGCTGGCAGAGCCGGCAGAACCAAGCCAGGAACGTATGTACTGTGCTCTGATCAGACGATGGAGGAGCGGCCGTTGTTTTCGCAACCGGATATCCTTCGGTCTCGACTGGATCAAGTGGTTCTGCGGCTCGCCTGCCAAGGTGTCGACGCCTCAACCCTGCAGTTTGTGCATCAGCCGGAACCAAGTTCTATCCTGGAAGCGCGTCGGTTGCTCGTTTTGCTTGGCGCGATGAGCGAAAAAGGAAAAGTGACGGTGATCGGTCAGCGTATTGCAGGTCTACCTGTTTGCGTGCGCTATGGCAGAATGCTCGTGGAGGCCGAGCGTCTCGGCGTTGTTGAAGAGGTAATGATCATTACCGCCTGCTTGGAGAGCGGTGAGATGCGACTTGCGCGTCAGCCTGGTGAGCATTTGGCCGCATGGAGACACCGTACTCTTGAAAGGCGCTCTGATCTGTTGGCCATTCTCGACTTGTGGAGGCTCGCTCATCGTCTTGTGAGCCATGGCCATGTCGGGCAAGGAGGTCGTGAAGGCGATTTGATCGCCATCGGCATCCAACCAAAAAATTTCTTTCGCTCAAAGGAATTGCGGCGTCGCATGATTGAAGTGCTTGGACAAGATTTTCGGCAGACAAGCGCTACTTTCGAAAGTGATGACGCGCGGCGTAAAGTCATTTTGCAGGCATGCCTGTCTGGGCTTGTTGATCTGCGTTTCCGTTGGAATGGAAAGGCGTACGTCGGGTCAGGTGGTGAGGAGCGCAGCCTCTTTGGCGCGAGCGTTGTGCCAAATAAAACCGCAGAGCTCATCGGGATCCCCTGGGACATGGAAATCAACAACGGAACATCGAAAGTTCGTCGGCAGCTCACCTGGGCTACAGCAGTTGATGCTGACTTACTACAAGACAGCGCGCCGAAGACCGTTGTTGAGCCACCAAAAACGTTCTGCTCTATCGCCGATCGTCCCATTTGGGAGATTTTGGCCGATGCAAAAAAACTTTTGAACGGAAAACCGTGACGTACTAACGCCGAGTCCTTGCGGGACTCGGCGTTGATTTTTATTTTTATGAGGTTTACGCCTTTCCTGCGCATCCAAACAACCGCATTTTTTCACGAACGACTTTGGTGATGAGGTCGCGTGCTGGAGCGAGATATTTTCTTGGATCAATATTTTTTGGATCAGCGGCCAGGGCTTCGCGCACCGCGGCGGTGAAGGCCAGGCGCAGATCCGTGTCCACGTTGATTTTGTTGATTCCTGCGGCAATGGCACGTTTGATGTACTCGTCACTCACGCCATGTGCATCTTCAATGTGACTTCCCGCATTGATACAGCGGCGCTTGAGCCAAAGTGGCACTCCCGAAGCGCCATGCAGGACAAGCGGCACATCCGTTGCCGCTTTAATTTCCTTCAGTCGCGCAATGTCGAGTTGTGATGCTTTTCCGCCGTAGGCGGATCCGCCTCTGGCGGAGAATTTGTATGCGCCATGGCTTGTTCCCACCGCCACAGCCAGGGCATCGCATTTTGTGCGTTTTACAAACTTCGTCGCTTGTTTTGGATTGGTGAGATGTGCATCACGCTCGCTCACCGAGACAAAATCTTCTATGCCGGCAATCGCACCAAGTTCTGCCTCAACAAACATCCGTTTGCGATGCGCAAGCTGGACGATGGTTCTCGTTTTTCGCACGTTCACCTCAAATGAGTGACTTGATCCATCATACATCACACTCGTATGCAGACCGAGGCGGATCATCGCTTTAACGAGCCGTTCATCTTTTCCATGATCGAGGTGAAATGCAACCGGCACCTTTGCCTTTGCCGCCTCGTGCACTAATGCGGACAAGTATTCGACGCCCGCATACTCCAAAGCTCCTTCACTGGTTTGCAAAATAACAGGCGACTTTTCTGCCATCGCCGCCGCCATAACACCTTGCACGATTTCAAGATTGTTTACGTTAAACGCTCCAACGGCATACTGGCCGTGGTGCGCTTGCAAAAGCATTTTTTTTGGAGAGACAAGCATAGTGATGCGCCCCATTATACGCCTTGACGGGCAGGATCCAAAACCGTAAGCTCCAGCTCTGGAGGACTCATGGAAGGACAGGCGGACAGCCGTCCTCACATGAGGACGATCGGACAGTGGCAAGGGGTGTTCAGGGAACTGTTTCGTCGTGCCTGGGGTGGATACGAACATTCATCCGCTGGGCGCTGGGCAGGTGGTTTCATCGACCTGCTGATGATCGGCAACTTTCCACGCGTTGATGACTCCTGTTTTGCTGGGGAGCACGACGGACTCTCAGAGCCATTGGCCGACTGTCTCGTCGATCTCTTCGTGATCTGCGATCGGTTGGGCATCGATCTCGATCACGCGATCGCTAGCAAGTGGCCGGGAGTCTGCTTCTACTGCGGCAAGGCCAAAGATTGTGACTGCGTGGGAAGGCATGGCGGCCCAAAGCTCGACGGTTCCGTGCGCACTGACCTTCTCGCCAAGTCGCTCCGTGAGTGGCAGCAGATGCTTGGCGGACTCTTCGGAGCCATCAATCAGACACAAGGCCTCATCGCCGTGTCCGAGCATCTCGGCAGAGAGATTCATGAGCTTGATGAAGCGATCACGGCTTACGAAGCATCTGGCGGTGACATTGAAAGATTTGCTGTGATGCTCGAGTGCGCCGACGTACTCGCCTGGCTGATCGCCGTGGCTAACTTGCTCGACCTTGATCTTTCCACAGAACTTCTCGACACCTACCGCTTTGATCGCTGCCCGTCTTGCGAACAGGACGTCTGCAAAGACGAAGCGAACTGCCCACTTCAAGGCTGGAGTAGGCACTCTTAAAACGAATCCGCCCTTCTCAAGGCGGATTCGGCTTTTTTAAATATCCATCACCTTAAACTTTGGATTCTTTTTGAGCCGCACTTTGATTTGTGTCGTCGAGAGCAACCCTTTTTGCGGACCAACGAATTCAATAACGGAAGCTGCATTTACAGAACCCCAGCGCAGTGCCTCTACAGGCGTTTGCTTATTCAAAATTGCGCCTAAAAATCCGCTGGCAAAGGCGTCGCCTGCTCCTGTTGCCTCCACGAGCTTGCTAGGAAACACGCCACAATGTCGCGTCTCTTTGCCATCAAAACTGTATGCGCCATTTTTTCCATCCGTGATCACGACATGTTTTGCGCCAAGTTTATACAGCGACGTCGCAAGCCGATGCACTTCGTTTGTCTGCTCACCTGTAATCGTTTGGGCCTCCTCCAAATTTGTGAAGAGTACGGCACTGCGTTTGATAAGGTCGAACAATATTTTTTTTCGCTCCTTAATTTGTATGGCTCCCGGATTAAACACGAGCGAAATTTTTGTGCGATCCACATGCTTGGCGATTTGTGTGAAAAGTCGTTCGTATCCAACGCCCAGCTCGGATAGATAGAGCCACTTGGTTGGCAAACGAGCCGGCAAGACATACACACAACGTGTGTGTGCCGCTAGAATTGTTCGCTCGCCATGGTAGTTGAGCACGACCGAGTAACTGCTTTGCGCATCTTTGTGTGTTTCGATGTAGCGTGTCGCGACGCTTTCACGTTTCAACACTTCATACGCCAGTTTGCGCGTGCCATCGCTTCCCATAATGCTCGCCACAGCCGTTTTAAGTTTCATGCGCGCGAGTCCAACGGCGACGTTGGGCGCCGAGCCGGCAATCTGCGAATCCACCATCTCCACGGGAATTTTTTTTCCGTAGTCAACGCAAATCTGACAGTCGGGCATTTTGAGCCGACACTGGATACTCGCTTCGGGTAGAACCACGAACGTATCCAGTTTAATGTCGCCAATGGTGATAAGATCGAACACAAGCTATCTTTCTAAGGTGAATGTTATGCTGACGTGTAGCGTTTGTTTTTCACTGCCGGGTTCAACGGTTGGAGCCGCCTCTGATGATCCACCGACGGCAGTCCTTGAGTAGGCCGTGAAGACATTCTGACCGTTGTCAGTCCATTCAGAGTAGCCGACCACACGCTCCAGATTTAACCCAAGGGAATTTGCAATTTTTGCCGCCTGCGTTTTAGCATCCGCAATTGCTACGGCGCGGAGTTCTTCTTTGACCGTGTTTGGATCGTCGAGCGCGTAGGCAGGACCGGAAATACTTGTTGCCCCATTTTGTCCGGCCGTATCGAGTACATTCTGAACAAGGTCCGTGTTGCGAATTTTTATGTCGAGCTGGTTAGAAACTGCCCAGCCTTTGGAAATGATGGTCTGCCCGTCCCACTCCGTATTTTCGTACGCATTGTAGTTACTTGTTTGGATATCTGTTGCATCAATGCCGAGCGCTTTGATTTTTTCAATAAGCGGATTCATGATCGCAGAGTTGTTCGCTTGTGCAGTCGCCACGTCATCTGCCTTTGATTCGACGCCAACCGTCACGGTGGCTATATCTGAAATCGTGGTTGTATCCGCCTGTCCTTCAATCGTGATTTGGTGCTCTGTGGGTTCTGGTTTGCTTGCGCGATCTATTTTTGTACCTAGATAGACAATTCCGTACGTGAGTAAAATGAGCAGGAGCAAGGCAAACGGTTTGTTGTCCTCCCAGCGTGGCCAGAAGGATGGATGGTTTGTAGTAGCCATAATTTTTTAAGATTTTTTTCGTTTTAAAACTTTGAGCGCGGCTTTTACGATTGCAGGAGCGGTCAGGCCAAATGCTTCCAGGAGCTCGCGCGGTTCGCCAGACTCACCAAAGTGATCTTGTATACCGATGCGTTCGATGGGCACTGGCACGGTGAGCGACAATGCTTCGCAAATGCTGCCACCAAGCCCACCCGCCGCTTGTGCTTCTTCAATCGTGACGATTGCACCCGTTTCTTTTGCCGCCGCAACGATCGTTTTCACGTCGAGCGGTTTCACGCTGTGACAATTGATTACACGCGCCTCGATGCCACTCTTTGAAAGAGTTTCAGCGGCGACAAGTGCTTCATAGAGCAAGGGCCCTGCGGCGATAAGCGTGAGGTCATTTCCAAAACGGAATAGTTCCGCGCGACCAATTTTGAATGGTGTTTTTTCTGTCGTGAATACAGGAGATTTTTCTCTGGCGAAACGCAGATAGAACGGTCCGACATGCTTCGCCGCCGCGATGGTTGCTTTTCGTGTCTCGTGCATGTCACAAGGCACAACCACCGTCATGTTTGGCAGAACGCGTGTCAGAGCAATGTCTTCGATCATCTGGTGTGTCGCTCCATCAGGCCCAACCGATACACCGCTGTGAGCTCCTGCAATTTTGACATTACTGTTTTGTAGACAGATGGTCGTGCGAATTTGTTCCCAGTTGCGTCCAGGAGAAAAGCAGGCGTAACTGCTGATGAATGGAACTTTTCCCGCAAGCGACATGCCGGCGGCGATACTTGCCATGGACTGTTCAGAAACGCCCAGTTGTACGAAGCGATCAGGAAATATGTTTTTGAATGCAAGTGAGCGCGTTGATTCTGTCAGGTCTGCGCACAACACGACGACATTTTTGTCTGCATGTCCCGCCTCAACAAGGCCGTCGCCGTAGCCATTGCGCGTTGGTAGCTGTTCGATCTCTTTGTCGAACAGATTTTTCACGAGATGCATTTTTGGATTCAATCCTTTCATACTACTCGTGTTCACTTTTAATCTTCCCTCCAAGCGTCCGCAATTCTGCGAGTGCCACTTTCGCTTGCTGCGCGTTTGGCGGTAAACCATGCCAGCGATAATCATATTCCATGAAGCCAACACCTTTGCCAGGAATCGTCTGCGCAATAATGACCGTCGGCTTTTCAGAGACGCCATGTGCCCGCTCAACCGCTTTCACAAAATCGGCAATGTCGTTGCCGGCGCATTCTTCCACATGCAATCCAAAAGCCCGGAACTTATCAGCGAGCGGCTCGAGTGGCATAATGTCCTCTGTTGTCCCATCAATTTGGATGTTATTGCGATCAATGATGAACGTGCAGTTGTACAAATGGTTGCGGCCCGCAAACAGCATCGCCTCCCACGTCTGGCCGCACTCAAGCTCACCATCAGACATGGCGCAGTAGACTCTCCATGGAGATTTATCCATGAGCGCCGCATAGGCAAGTCCAACGGCTTGTGAGGAGCCAGAGCCAAGTGGACCAGAAGTTGTTTCGAGACTTTCAAGCTTCATGCGCTCTGGATGACCTTGCAAAGGCGATCCAAATTTGCGAAGCGTTGACAACCACGCTTTTGGAAAATATCCGGCATGCGCCATGGTCGCATAGCGAATGGGGCAGATGTGGCCGTTTGAGAGGATGAGGCGATCGCGATCTTTCCACAGCGGTTGCTTGGGCTTGTGAACAAGCACGTGAAAATACAGCGCTGTAAAAATGTCTGCCATGCCAAGCGGGCCCGCAGAGTGACCAGAGCCAGCCTTGAGCAACATTTTGATGAGGTCCTGACGGATGAGATTCGCACGCTCCTCCAGCTGTTTGAGTTTGCGATCGTGCAGATGAAGATTGGGAGCGCGAGGAGACATAGTCACAATATTGTATCACAAAGGCGGAGCACTGTTGCCCCGCCCGTGTTTTTGGATTTAAGATCGCCAGGGACCTCTGCAAAACCGCGTCTTTTCGTTTCACAGGCACCCGTCCACCCCATTCAACGTACCAGCTGTACGTCTCATGGGGATGGACAGCCCGTTCAACGAAAATCCATCAGTTTTTCAGAGGTCCCGCCAGTTTATTAAATCCTATCGAACAACGATCGTCCCCTTCATGCTCGGATGATAACTACAGGTAAAAGCGTACGTACCAGCTTTGTCAAAACGATGGACCCAGAAGCCTCCGCCCGCACTGATTGTGCCGCTCCCCCAGTTCCCGTCGTCTCCTGTTGCGGTATGCTTGTTACTGCCATTGTTGGTGACGCGGACAGTCTCTCCCGCATTGATGGTCACGCTCGTAACACTGAAGGCGTTATCCATGATCGTGATGTCTGTTGCATCTGTCAGGCTCTTGTCTGCGCTGATGGAGCCGACAGATGACGTCACATCTGCTGGATCAAAATCCGTTTTGCTGCTGATCTCATGATCTGTCTTGGTGTAGTTGCCAAAAAATCCATCTGGAACATCATCAATAGATTTGTTCCAGGTTGAGCCGTACAGCGCCACGGCAGCACTTTCAGAGCTCACCCACCACAGCTCACCTCCCTCACCAATCGCGTAAACTTTTGGATCGGTGTTAATTTTGATCATTTTTACGCCTGGTTTGTAGGTGACGTTGCCGCCAATTTGCAGTTTTCCCATGTCTGCGTCGCTCAACCATTTGACATTGTCAAAATTTGAGTACCAGGTGAAATAAGTACGATCGTTCGGAAAGACGTAACGGAATCCGTCCTCGCCATAATAATAAACGGCCGTAAACGATTCTCCACGGATAAGGTCTCCCGCGGTGAGCTGTGAGAGCGTTGAGAGACTAGCGGCGTGGACAGGCTTCAGGCGAACACCTCCCAAGGTAAGGGACAGGAGCAGGAACACGAAAAACGTTTTTTTCAACATAGTGCGTAAATGTTAGTGAATTTATAATAGCACAAAGTTCTTGATTGCCGCCACAGGGTCGCTTGCACTAAAAATACTCGAGGCAACCACAAGGCGGGAACAGCCGGCTTGTACGAGGCTTGGCGCAAGCTCGGGGGTGATTCCACCGTCGCAACCGATGGGGATCTGTGGATAGTGCTGATGCAGTGCGCGGATTTTTTCAAGAACAGACTCGCCAATAAACGGCTGTCCAGATTTGCCGGGATGCACACCCATGACAAGCAAGCTATCGAGCATGGAGACATGATGTTTTACTTCCTCAATCGGCGTTTCAGGATTGATCGCAAGGCCCGTCTCCAGTTTGTCCCATTGCTTGATGTCTTCGATGAGTGTGGAGATGGGTCGGTCGAGTTCAACATGGATGATCGCGCGTTTTAGATTTTTCACCTGCTCTTTCCATTGCTTGATGATGGGCAAGGGATTTTCCACCATCAAGTGAAGCTCAAAAATGACCGGCGTGTCGATCGCTCCCACGGCGCGAGCATCGAACCAACTCATTTGTGGAAACATGGTGCCATCGAGTACATCAACATGCACCGTCTTGACATGGGTGTCGACCAGCCGCAAGCGCCGCTCGAATTCTTCTTGCGAGCTGACGAGGATAGATGGAATGAGCTCAATCATATGTGTGCAATCCTCCTTTTATGTCGCTCTTCGTTTGAAAACTTCGTTTGCAAAAATGTTTTTGCGATTTCGACCGCGTCATCCATAATCGGAATGCGTCCTGGGATGCACAGGATGTTTGCGTCATCATCACTGCGCATGGTGCGAGCCGCTTCGATGGAGAATCCAACGCCTGCACGAATGCCTGGAGTTTTGTTTGCGACTACGCACACGCCAACCGCATTAGCACAGCTCAAAATACCAACACTGCCCGGCTCTTTTGCAATAGCCTCAGCAACCGCTTTTGCGATTGCAGGATAATCATCGTCAGGAATAAGCGAGGTGGGGCCAAGGTCGACAATGAAAGGAGTCTCCCCCTCCAACTCCCCCTTGAAAAGGGGGAGAGAGGACTTCAGTCGCTCCTTGAGTTCAAATCCTGCGTGATCTGCTCCGATAAAAACTTTCATACTAACCTGCTCCTCCCTTACGCAAGATTTTTGAGTCGACACAGTAGCGATCAAAATCTTCAGTCTCAAGCGTCTCGAGCACTTTGTGCACGAGCGTTTTTGGATCCGTATCAAAAATCACGTGCGACTTTACGGACTTGTGTGCCGTGTGTAGCAAATGTGTGATCTCATCTGCAATACCACCAGAGTCGAGCAGGACACCGATCAGCTTTTTATCCTCAAACGCAATCGTGAATTCGTTGAGTGTGCCCATGCGTCCTCCAATAGTGATTACGGCGTCAGCGGCACGTGTAAGAATCAAATTACGTCCCGCATAATCAAAGCCGGTGTAGACGATCACGTCATGGTAGTTGCAAGGCAGTTTGTAGGACTTCACATGAGCAAGTGCCGTTGCGGCCGGCGAAAAGCCAATGCACAGCCCGCCATGCTCATAGTTGCCACGCGCCGCTTCGTAAGGAAGGCCGGTGGTTGCACCTGTCACAAGTACCGCTCCTTCCAGAGCGATGTATTTGCCAAGTTCATACGCCTTTGGTCCAGCGCTTTTAACCAAGGGTCCCGCCGCCGCGCCAGAGACACAAATTTTGAACGCGCCCTCTAGGCCATAACTCAACTTCTTTTTCGCGAGCCCGATCATTCTCAGGTTGGTTTTCTTCGTTGCCATAGTGGGGGAATTATACTAACATTCGCTCTACTATGTCACGTCCAAATTTCTCACAGCGAGAACTTGAGGTGCTCGCATTTTGGGAGAAAAACGAGATTTTCAAAAAGAGCTTGCAAAAACCTTCGCCAAAAGGCTCGTTTGTCTTTTTTGAAGGTCCACCAACAGCCAATGGCCGTCCAGGAATCCACCATGTTGAGGCTCGTGCCTTCAAAGATATCATCCCGCGTTTCCGCACCATGCAAGGATATCACGTGGATCGCCAAGCAGGTTGGGACACGCATGGTCTTCCTGTTGAGCTTGAAGTGGAGAAGCAGTTTGGCTTCACGGGAAAGAAAGACATTGAGGCGTTTGGTATTGAGAAGTTCAATGCGGAGTGTAAGAAAAGTGTGTGGAAGTATTTAGAGGATTGGAAAGCGATTACCAAGCGTATTGGATTTTGGGTGGATTTGCAGCATCCGTACATCACCTATGAGCCGCGGTATATTGAAGCGCTGTGGGGGATCGTCAAACAGATTTGGGACAAAGGATTGTTGTACAAGGACTATCGCGTGACGCCGCATTGTCCACGTTGTGGGACATCGCTTTCAAGTCATGAGCTCGCTCAAGGATATAAGGATGTGAAAGATTTGTCGGTGTATGCGAAGTTTAAAGTTGTTGGTGAGGAAAATACTTTTTTTGTCGCGTGGACGACGACGCCGTGGACGCTGCCGGGAAATGTCGCGCTCGCGGTTGGCGCTGACATTGATTATGTGAAAGTGCAAGTTGCCGATGAGTTTTTGTGGCTGGCAAAAGCGCGCCTGTCTGAAGTTGTAAAAGGTGAATACGAAATCGTCGAAGAGACAAAAGGCGCTGGGCTTGTCGAAAAAAAATATCAGTCGCTGTTTCCATTTTTAGGTGATGTTTTGGCGAGGCCTGGGTGCCCCGCCTATAAAACGGTTTATACCGTCGTTGCGGCCGATTTTGTTTCAGTCGATGAAGGTTCTGGCATTGTCCACACGGCGGTCATGTATGGTCAGGATGATTTTGAGCTCGGACAAAAGGCAGGACTCCCAAAACAGCACGTGGTCAAACTCGACGGGACGTTTATGGAGGGCATGGATTTTCTTTCCGGACGCCTGGTGACCGACGAACAAGTCGCCGTGGACATCATTAAAGATTTGGCGCATCGAGGTTTGTTGTTAGCCAAAGAAAAATACGAACACTCTTATCCGCACTGCTGGCGTTGCAAATCAAAAATAATTTATTATGCCAAAGACAGTTGGTATATTCGCATGTCGAGTTTGCGCGAGGAGTTGCTGGCGGCCAATGAAACGATTGCTTGGGAGCCAGAGCATATTAAGGAAGGACGTTTTGGCGAATGGCTGCGCGAGGTTAAAGATTGGGCGTTTTCGCGCGAGCGCTATTGGGGCACGCCGTTGCCGATTTGGGAGTGTGAGGAGTGTGACCACAAAACATGCATCGGTTCGTTTGCAGAACTCAAGGCATTAGTCTTATCGGACCTATCTGACCCATTTGATCCGCACAGGCCCTTTGTAGATGAATTACAAATGAACTGTGCCAAATGCAACGGCACCATGCGTCGGGTTAAAGAAGTCTGCGACGTGTGGTTTGATTCTGGAGCCATGCCGTTTGCTTCAGGCGCTACGGGTTTTCCTGCTGACTACATCAGTGAGGCCATTGATCAAACACGCGGCTGGTTTTACACACTGCTCGCTGTCTCGACCCTGCTTGGAAAAGGTGCGCCGTACAAGCACGTGATTTGTTTGGGACACCTCCTTGACAAGGACGGCAAAAAAATGAGTAAGTCGCTCGGCAACATTGTGGATCCAAACGAGATGATCGAAAAATACAGTGCCGATGCGGTGCGATGGTACATGTATACGATCACTTCGCCGGGAGATTCAAAACGGTTTGATGAGAAGACACTCAACGAAATGGTGCAGAACGTTTTCATGATGTTGTGGAACGTGAAAGCGTTCTATGAGCTTTACGCCGCCTCGTCCCCAAGGGATGGGGCCCTATCCCTTGTTGATAAGCCGCATGTCCTCGATCGATGGGTTCTAGCAAGCTTGGGTTTGCTTGTAGAAGAAACAACCAGGAATTTGGAGAGATATGCCGTCACAGAAGCGGCTCGTGAAATCGGGGAATTCATTACTGATCTTTCCACATGGTATGTTCGTCGATCTCGAGATCGCATGAAAACAGGAGACGGCGTTGCTGTATTGCACGAGGTTCTAGTCACACTTTCGAAATTGATGGCGCCATTCACACCATTCTTTGCCGAGGCATTGTATCAGGACCTTAATGGTGAAAAAAAATCGGTTCACCTTGAAGATTGGCCGGTTCGTAACACCAAGTTGGGAGATGTTGTAGAAGGTTTGAAGCTAGTTGAAAAAATGGAATATTTGTTTTTAGCAGTTTCACAAGCGTTGAAACAACGTGCTAATGCGGGAATTAACGTACGTCAAGTTCTTTCAAAAGCCACCATTAGAAGTATTGGTGATATTACGTTTGAATTTCAGGAACTTTTTAAAGAAGAAGTAAACGTTAAAGAGGTCATTATTGAGGTGGTAAGTACAGTTGCTGAATCTGGCGTCGAGCTCGATACAACACTCACGCCAGAGCTCAAACGCGAGGGGTTCGTTCGTGAAATGATTCGTGCGGCAAATGCGGCACGCAAGAATGTAGGACTCACCATTGAAGATCGGATCGTGCTCACCATTATGAGTTCTAACGAACAGGTGAATGAGGCCGTTGAGGAACATCGCGACACACTCCTTGAAGGAACGCGAGCAGATGAAGTGCGCCTTGAACCTGGCGCTGTTTCTCCGTTTGAATTGCGTATTGAAAAAAAATAACGAAGATTTTTATGATAGAAGGCAAAGGCCGTGAAGGGCTTAGCGTGCCAAAAGATTTAGCAGAGGAGTGGGAAGCAAAACTCGCCGCAGAGCACATGCCCGCAGAGCTTCCACCCGACAAAGCAGCCCAAGCGCTCGGCGAGCTCATTGATTTTGAAGCCGTGCGTCAAATGCATACAGAGATGTTGTCGTATCTCGCACAACGAGAAGAAATTTATGGCAGTCATGATCATATGATTCGGCGTCTGGCAAAGGAGTTTGCCTTGCAAGGGCATGAGACATTGATTGAGTCTTATTTGCGTAGTGCAGAGGAAGAAATGACGCAAATTCAAACGGCAATTGACGCGGCTCATGCAGGTACAAAAAATCCGAAACGCTTGGAGCAAATAGTGTGCGAGCAGTTTCCTGATGTTGATGCGGACGTAATTGGCATTCTCATCATGCGCATTGATGAACGAAAATCTGGAGCACGGCGCCTGAAGATGTCCGGAGGTCGTGATGGAGATTAAGTATGAAACTAGATCGCAACAGTGCTGTCCTACTTATTCCGCAAAATGACGCAGAGGCAGTGCAAATTTTACGCATTGCCGAGGCGCTTGGCATTGAAACGCTTGTTTCGGATCAACCGCATGGTGCGCGGCTTGAGAACGAGCCACACCTATTAGAGAGATTGCAACAAACAAGGAAGCACAACGTTGTGATTGTAGAAATGCCTGGGCCTGTGGCTGAAAAGGCTGTGCTTGAAGCGGGTTTTGAACTCACGATCATTGACCATCATCGCTACGACGACCTTGATCGCATGAGTGATGAGCAGGGAAATCCTAAACCGAGTTCGCTTGAACAGTTTTTTCTGCTGTTTGATGTTCGTGATGAAGAGCTTGCGGCACATGGATTTGATGTGCGGCTCGTGCGCGGCGTTGGCATCATGGATCGCGGATTTATTTGGGCCTTGCAACGCGACGGTTATAGCGAAGAGGAAATCAAAAGTGTTTCGCGCTATGTGTATGAGCTTTCGCGCGAGGCTCGAGGGGATGAACTCACAGAACTCAACGAAAAAATTGCCCGTGAGGCATGGACAACGCGCGAGCAAGTTGGTGAGTATCTCGTGGTGACCAGCGACGTGCCCAAAGCGGAGATTCGACCTTATTTAAGTCTGGTGGCGGCGCAGGAATTTGGCCGGCCAACGCCGATGGTCATCAGCTCGCGTGGAGGTTTGCTTATTTACGTCCAAGATACACCAAAAGCGTTGGAGCTTTTCAAAAAATTTGGCGGGTTTACTTTTGGCCAAGATACCTGTTGGGGGTACAATAACGCGATCGCGCAAAAAAAATTGACCCAAAGCGAGGTCCTCGATTTTCTGCTACACTAGAGCCACTATGGCTCAGACACCTTATCTTTCCGAAGCGCTCAAATTGTTAGAGCATGACGCCTTGTTGTGGGAGCGAGCGGACCACGCGATTAAAGAGTGGGAGCATGAAGTGTTGATCGCTTCCATGCTTGAAACGCCACAGACGCCGCCGCATCATGCAGAAGGAAAAACGGTGCGCGATCATGTGCACCGCATGTTGTTTTTTTTGTATGCCATCACGGAAGGGAAACTGCATCTTTTTGAGATTGAAGAGTTTTGTCGACACAAAGAGTTGCGTGACGAAATTGATCAGCTTGAAGAAACAGTGCGCGAGCACGCCGCAACGTTCGAGGCGTTTGCTCTGTTGCATGACATAGGAAAATCATTTTGTGCAAAGACAGATGCGCAAGGGCACATGCATTATCTTGGACACGAGAAAGAAATTTTTCGACCCGAGGTGATGGAGCTCGTTTCGCGTGTTGCGGCCCACTTCAGGCTCACCGACGATGACGTGAATCATCTCGTGCCGCTCATCTCCATGCACCTTGAACCATTGAAGCGCTGCAGCCGCGGCGTTGACCCAAAACACATTCATTTTTTTACGCGCTTTGCTGTTGAGAAACGTCTTGATCCTGACGCATTCATTTATTTGCTGTTGGGCGGAGCTCTGCTCGACCAAACGCTCGGCTCTATTCCAGCCTCGCCAGAGCACTTGATCAACTTCCTTTTGTCCGAGCTTGCGTATGCGCCGTGGAAAAAAGAAGAGAAAGAGCGACAGAAAGCTTTTGTGCGCAAACGAGAGGAAGAAGCGATTTTTCATGAAGTGGGATTGGATGGCGGTGGCGTCATGAAGCTCACGGGCATGCATCCAAGTCGTGACCTTGGGACTCTGCTGAAAGCCTTGCATGCGGCGGCGAAGGGGCAAGGGGAGATGGACAAAAACTGGTCGGGTGAGCTACAACAGCGGGTGCAAGAGGCACAAAAGCGTCTTTTATGATCAGTTCGCTCACTGGCACCATTAGCTATCACGGGATTGGGTTTGTCATTCTCACGGTTGAGCATGTGGGTTATAAAGTGACGCTTCCAGAGGATATTTCTCATGGACTCTCTGGCGAGTTGACGCTTTACACCCATGAAGCTCAACGCGAAGATGGACGCGAGCTGTTTGGTTTTACTACGATCGGGGGACTTGAGCTTGCATGGAAACTCATGACGGTTTCTGGAGTTGGACCAAAACTCGCACAGAAAATTGTGTATGGTGGCACGGCCAAAGAAGTGTCTGAACGGATCACCGCCGGCGACGTGACATGGCTTTCGACGATTCCCGGACTTGGGACCAAGACGGCGCAGAAAATTGTACTTGAGTTGCAAGGGAAGCTTGTGGCCGTAGGAAGTGGCGTGGATGCAGATGCGCTTTCAGGTCTCATGGGTCTTGGATATCAAAGATTGCAAGCGGAAGAAGCGCTGCGTGAAACCCCGCAAGGGACGACCGAAGAGCGCATCCGCGCCGCTTTGAAGATGCTGGGAAAACAGAGGTCTTAGAGGACCCATACGACCTATGGAACGCAAAACATGGAATCAATTTGTCATCGAGCATGGCCCGCAATCCGGGTCGTTTTTGCAGTCGTGGGGATGGGGACAGTTCCAAGCGTCTCTTGGAAAAGAAATAAAACGCACGGAGCATGCGCAACTGATTCGCCACGAACTTGGATTGGGAATGCATTATTGGTACGTGGGAAGGGGAGCGATGGTCAAAGCGCCAGATGATGCTGTTTTTTTGCGTTTTGATTTGGCCTCTGAACGGATGCAACATTCAACACCTGACCCCATCCGGTCCGCTGCTCATTTCGTTCAACCTCCGACGACGCTTCTTCTTGATCTCATGAAGTCCGAGGAGCAACTCCTTGCGCAGATGCACGAAAAAACACGCTACAACATTCGTGTTGGTGAGCGTCATGGCATTGTGGTGGACACAGGCACGATTGAGGAGTTTCTCACGCTCATGCATGAGACATCGGCTCGAGACAAATTTCGAGCGCATCCGGACGCCTATTACCGAAAAATGTTGGGAGACCATGGCGATCCAGATTTGAAAATTTTTCTGCGCGTTGCGCGAGCGGAAGGCAAGCCGCTTGCCGCGGCAATCGTCTGTGATTTTGGAGACAGACGAACGTACTTGCATGGAGCGAGCCGTTACGAAGATCGTGCGATGATGGCGCCGTATGTGCTGCAATGGGAACTCATCAAAGAGGCGAAAGCCAAAGGGATGCGTGCGTATGATTTTTGGGGGATCGCTTCAAGCGAGAGCTCGCACGATCCGTTGTTTGGCGTGACACGTTTTAAACGAGGGTTTGGCGGGGAAGTGCTACGCTATCCCTCAACAATTGATTTGATTTTGAAACCATGGCATTATCGCGCGTATCGCTTTGTGCATAGAGTATTAGGGCTATTGCAAAAGGGCCTCTCTCAAAAGTGAGATTTCTGAAAAAGGATGAGATACGAAGTCCTGGAGCTGAACAAAAGCCGAGGCGTACATCTGGTACGGTGAGGCTTTTGTGAGGTGAAGGACGAGTAGATCGCCTTTTTCAGAGATCTCATAACGATCCCGTAGTTTAATTGGATAGAATGTCTCCCTCCGAAGGAGAAGATTGCTGGTTCAAGTCCAGCCGGGATCACCACTATCCTCCCACAACCCCTTTACTCTCTGCTCCAGGATCATTCACGTTTGTCGTTAGTGCAGAAGCAGAGCGGTCCATGGTGCCATGCGTTTCTGTGTCCGTTGCTGTGACGCGCGTTTCGTTTAACAACTTTAGAGAATTGCCAATGTCGTCGCTCGTTGGCGTAACGGAAATATCAAATGATGTTGAGACACTCGATTGTTCACGCGAAAGGGCATTGATGACCCACGTGAGTGTTCTCGATGTTTTGTCATAATCAACCGTGCCGGTGGAGGTTTCACGCGTAAGTTCAAAATTTGCGGACGTGGGCACCGTCGCTTTCACAACAATATCTGTGAGCGGATGCGCCGAGTTTGTGAGTTCCCAGTACACGCGATACGTCGTCTTTTTTCCGACCGTTGGCGGCAGCGGACCTTCGCCCACCGGTGCATCATCGACAAAATAATGTGCGCTTGCCGAAAGCGACAAATCTGAATTCACTTGCACCGTCATGGGGCTACTGCGTATGGTAAGTTCCCCTACCGTCACAATAGCTGTCAGAGTAAATTTTGTACCGCTGGTGGTCACGGGCAATGACAGGTCAGCTTTCGTTGTATCTGCCCAAGTGATTGTTCCATTTTTTTTCGTGCCCCCGTCTAGTTCTGCGCGACTCCAATTAATGGGGATCGTGCTGTCTGAAGCAAAGACGAGCGAAAGCGACACATTTTTTTCCGCTCCAACATCTGCCGACACGCTCACACGCAACGTGTCGGACGGATCAATCGTCTGATCCGTTGTTGAACCGTTTGCAATGAGACTCACTTTTACGTCCGACGCTTCCACATCTGTCTGCGCCACTACGAACGCCTGTTCCAAAAATGACGTGTCGCGCATATAGCCGACGTGCCCCATGATTCCCTGCAACCCAACAGCGTCGGACGTAAACGATCCTGTCACTTTTACCTCATACGTGCCTTGAGGATCGATCGAACCCGTGATCCACTCTGCTCCTGCCCCAGGTGGCGTCGGCTCGGCTTTGCTCACGGTGAATACTTCCGGAATATCAAGCCGCACATGCACACCAGAAACAGCCACCCCGCCTTCATTTTTTACACGAAAGATGTACGTCATGCTTACGCCAACTTTTGCTTTATCTATGCCTTCTGTTTCCAGAGCAAGCGTTGAGGTAGAAACATTTACCGTTTTCGTTTTGATATCCTGAAAGTCTGCGTTGAAATTTGCCGGTCGGTAACTGCTCACCACTTGCAACGTCTGCACACTTGGAACGGGATCGACCCATGTCCCCTCTACGACAATCACGCCATCAGAGCCGTTCGTCACAGAACCCACGAGCCACTCCTTCTGATCATTCGTTGGTGCAGGATTGGTGGAGGTAATGGTGAGTCCGGCTGGGGTGATAAGGTGCAATGAGAGTGAGGCGATCGGAAGCCGTCCCGTATTCGCATAACGAATTTCGTATTTCACGGGCCTGCCGCTTACCACCTCATCTGCCCCCTCAATCGTGACATCCAATTTTTCTGTATCGTTTGTGAGGAACGGATTTCCAAATTTCAAATAGCCGCCCCAAGCGAGACCTGACACAAGAACAAGAATGCCAAGTGTCCAACCCAGAACGGAAGTAAGTCCACGGCGGCCGCGTCGTTGCACATGGACAAAATCTGTCTCGTATTTTTTATTGAGCGTGTTACCGTAGATGATTTTCAAATCGTCGTCGAGTGTTTCCGGTTCTTTTTTTTGTTTTTTACGCAACATACATTACTCAAAGAGTAGCCCGAGGTAATTATCGGTCAGATTGTCAAACGTCACTCCCTCACTCGACCAAATTCCCTCATCCGACGCCCATAGCTTTTTGAGTTTGTCTGAAGCCTGCAGCGTGACATGTACCGTACGATTGAGCGCCCCTGATTGTTTTTGCACCAGGAGCGAGTAGCGTTCAACGTGAGCAATTCCGACTGCCATTTTCACGCGATCAAGCAACGACTGATCACTCGAGAGTGAGGCGATGCGGAACGGAAGGCGATAGGTGTAGGTGATCGTGGAACGACTCCCGGGTTTGGTTTGCATCCAATTGCCGAACACTGTTTTTCCAAATTCATCATTCACCCGCGTGCCGCTTATCGGCTCCTGCTGCGTGGCCCCACTCACCAAACGCACGGTGTCGTCGGCCGCGAGCGGAACATTGCTTTGTTTGAAAAGTTCAGTTGCAGGCGCGGCAAAATCTCCGCTTGCTGAAATGAGCGTACTGCCTTGCGGGACATATAACCGCACATAGTCTACGTTGTTGACGCCGGTGAACAAGGCTCCTGTAAGACCTTTGTGTTCTCGCGTGATGGAAACGGTGTTGTCAATGGTGCCGTCGTCGTTGATAAGGATGTGTGCCTCTATATCTTCCTTGATGACGAGGTCAGTCTTGCCTCCGCCTAAATTGCTGTCGACGGTCATCAGATAATCTCCTTGCGTTGAAGCGACGCGTCCAGACCAACCAAGGGCGTCGATGAGTTTTGCCAGTTGTGGGTCGCGCAAATACACTTGTGCTTCTTTCGTTTCAAACGTCCGCGCAACGTGTTTCAATACATGAAGAAGCGTCATTGTGTCGTCACCTTCAACACGGTCCAAAAGGCGCGGCGCTAAATCCGCCAAAAATTGTTTGGGACGATTTTGCGTTTTGTCATATTCGTTCTCGACGATTTTTTGTGTTTCAAACAAAAAATTTTCGCTATCAATCGTGCGGTCATATTCCGGCATGTCGATCGCGCCGACGATGGAAAGCAGATCCGCTACGCTCGTCGCATTCACGGCGATCACGCCGTCCACCGTCGGGCCTCCCGCATGATCGTAAAACCATAACAGCTTCTGGGCGCTGGTGGGAAAATCCGGAAACCAATTTCCATCTTGAAACTCAAAACGCGCATTGATGAGTTTCAGCGGATCCGGCGCCTGCACAAACTCCGTCAAACTCCCTTGCAGGTCATAGGAGCCGCCGCCCGGGATATTGATCTCGTCAATGGCGCCATCTCGGAAAGTGATTTCAGCGTAACTGCCAATAAATCCGCCTGTCGGCCGCAGCTCTGTATTGTTTTGAAACAGAACAAGGTAGCGCATGGGACCGTCTGCTCCGAGCAGGGTGCGAATAGCGCTGTAGGACGTTTTAATTTGCGTGAGCGTCTGGGTGAGTTCCGGAAGTGTTGATTGCAGAAGCGTAAATTGAGTTTGCATGGACGCGGGAACTTGCTTGGCGTTCACGGAAGAGAGAGTTTGTTGTGCGGCGGCAATTTCTGGATCAAGTCGCACCAGATATTGCGACAAGATGTCGAGTTTCGTTGTCAGCGAACCGCTGGTACTCCCACGCACATCATTCATCGCGGCGCTAAGCAACTGCGCGGCGTTGGCCAGATGTTCGCCCGTGGCGATAAGTCCTTCAGCCGATGCGCCAAGGGTCGTCGCCAGCACGGAAAGCTGGTTCAACGCATCTTGCGCGCTCACAAAATCTTTTTGGGCTCGGGTAAAATCGTCTTTAGCCAGGCCATAACTATTTTCGCTTAGCGCCTGTGCGCCCAATTGTAAATCAGACAGGGCGGCCACCCCGGCCATTTGCACTTGTGCGCTTGTTTGTTTGGCGCGCTCTATCTGTTTCATTGCTTGGATCGGCAGGACAAAAATAAACGACATGCCTACGAAACTGGCCACGGCGCGTTTCCAAGACGGATGTAGCTGTAAACGTCGACGCGCTTGGACAGGTTGAGGTTCAATCGGCCGCTCGAATACATCATCGAGTGTGTAGAGAGTTTCTTCGGGAGTTTCTGCCGTCGTGGAATCGGATTCAGGGAGCTGCAATGTTTCAAACTGTTGCTTGGCGTCTTGGGTAATCTCGTCCCATAAAATGGCGTGGGCTGGTTTGGAAATAAGTGGAACGACCGAAAGCAAGGTCATGGGATGGCGTTCTTCTTGTTCAAGCTGTTGCGCAATGTCTTCAAACGAGACATGAAGATCGTTCAGCAAGCTAAGCGGCGAGCGATCAAAAACTGGGTGGACAAGCGTGACGGGTGGCGCAGCAGGGCGACGCGAAAGATCAATGACAAAAGGTGAGAGTGGGGCATTTTTTGTCACGAGAAGTTTTGGTTCACCCACAAGAGCCCTTTGTGCGTTTGGCATTTCTGGTGTTTGCATCAGAAGCAAGCGTGACACAAACAACGGCGAGGAAGATCGCCTGTTTGGAAATTTCTTTTTACCTCCAGCTTTCATAAAGTTGATGAATCTCACGCGCCATCGTGTCCCAAGAATACCGTTTCACTTGCGTGTCCCCTTTTGCGATTAAGTTTTTTCGTAAGTCATCATCGCGATGCGCTCGCTCCATGACCGCGACCATTTCTTCCAAATCGTCTGGGTTGAAGTAGGCCGCGGCGTCTCCAAGAATTTCTGGCAGTGGTCCACGATTTGAACTTGCAACAGGCACGCCATGGGCCATCGCCTCCAAAGGCGGCAAGCCAAAGCCTTCGTGATGCGAAGGGAAGACGTACAAACTTGCATGGGCATACAGCTCTTCAAGCACGGTGTCTGGCACAAAACCCGTGAACACAACTGCATCATTTTTGATATCAATTTCTTCCAATTCCTTTTGTAATTTTTTGTAGAACACATCCTCCTTTCCCACGAGCACAAGTTTCACGTCTGGGTATTTCTTTACAAAGAAAGAAAAAGCATGCAGCAGGCTCTCAAGATTTTTGTGCGGGTAAGCACTACCGACGTAGAGGAAATAGGGTGTGGTAATGGCAGGGATGGGGTCAGGCCGAGAATCGAGAATTCTCGATTCTCGGCCTGACCCCATCTCGTTGCTCGTCACTCCTTCGTAAATCACATGCAGTTTCGTTGCAGGCACATCAAAATGTTTCAGAATGGAGTTTTTGACAAAATGCGAGACAGCGATGATCGCTTTACTCTTTTTCATCGCGTGCGTGAGAACCGTTTTGTAGCCAAGACGTTTGACAGCATAACGAACAGGACCAAGCGTTGTCGCGCGCGCCGAGTTTGGATCCTCAAGCAGAATTAAATCATGAATGGTCACCACAAATGGCGTCTTGGCAAAGAGCGGCACGTTCCAATGCGGATAGTGGAAAAGGTCGAGTCCAGCGCGATCGATGAGTTTTGGCATCACGAGCTGCTCTTTGGCTGTGTACCAGTGCACATCCGCAAGCACTTTCTCAAAACGAGGATTCGTGAGTTTGCAGGCATCGAAATTTTCACGTTTGAGAAACAAAACAAAGCGATGTTCCGTGTCGATTTTCTGGAGTTCGGTCACAAGCTCCTCCACATATCGACCAAGTCCACCGCCCCCCCACTTTGGACCGTACATTCTTGCGTCTATTCCCACTTTCATGGGTAAATTATAGCACGAAGACGCATTGTGGGGTTGTGGATGAGAATCAGGAACGTCACCAGGTGACGTTCCTGAAGGTGACGTTACTGAAGACTTCCAGGGTTTTTTGTGCGGTTTTGTCCCACGAAAAATCTTGCGCACGCTTGAGTCCTGCGGCTTTGAGGGTCTCGCGCAACTCTTTTGATCGCATGAGTTCCATTATGCCGACGAACAGATCGTTCACGTTGAACGGATCAATGAGGAGAGCGGCGTTGTCAGTAAGCTCAGGGAGTGAACTCGTGTGGCTTGTGATCACAGGGACGCCATAGTTCATTGCCTCAAGCACGGGCAACCCAAAGCCCTCATAGAAACTTGGAAACACAAAAATTTCAGCTTTTTTGTAGAGCTCGATTTTTTGCTCCTCGGAAACGTAGCCGATTAAGTGGATGTCTGAAGCGTATTTCGATCGCTTGGCTGCTTTGGTCAGACGCTGTGATTTCCATCCTGCTCCGCCGCCGATAACAAGATGAATCTGATCACGCGTTTGATCGCGATACGCCTCGTAGGCTTCGATGATGGAGATCTGGTTTTTGCGTGGTTCAAGCGTGGCTAAGGAAAGAATAAATCGTTTCGGAATTTCTAACGTTGTATAGGCGGGGCCGCCGTGCCCCACCTCGGTTGTCGCCAAAGGCGTCACGTGAATCTTGCCTTCGTTGATTTTATAAATCTGCATCAAATCCTGTTTGGTGCTCGTGGACGGACAAAAAATGGCGTTGGCGTTTTTAATAATGCGTCGCGCCAGACGATGTCGCAAGCGACTCTTGAGTGTAAAAAACTCTGGAAAAATCTCGTAGGACAAATCATGCACCATAATGGCGTAAGGGAGCTTCGTCGCAATAAAATTGTGATTAGGAAAAAGCCAAACGTCGATTTTTTCTTTTAAAATATTTTCTAAATATGGCCGTTCCGTTAATGCAATACGCGCGTTGAGCAATTTATTCGGCATTGCTACCGCCACCATCTGTACATTTGGAAAATCAAATTTTGGCAATCGTGCCAGCGTTCGTCGAGACCCTGTGGCAAACAAAATATATTCGTTCGTTTGATCAAGACGAAAAAGGGCCTCGAGTAATTGCCTCGTGTACCCCCCAACTCCCGCCGGCTGCGGATCCGTTAAATGTCGTATATCGATCCCAATGCGCATAATTGATTGTCTAAACCCTATCATTCCCTTGACTTTTTTGCTATTTTGTGTTATATTTCAACACTACTGAATGGCTGAAAGACTGCGAATATTCGTTGTTTTCCAGCTGTTCAACAGCAAAACGTTTTGCCTGGGGCCCTGCATAGTGCGGGGTGAGGGGCGAAACAAGCACACGGAGGCCACCATGGCCGGCAAGAAGAACGTCAGTGAAATCGAGAGCGGTGCGGGTCTGTTTCAGGGTCTCGTCACCGGGATTATGGACATCGTCCGCGAAATGGAGTGGCCGTTCGAGGCAGTCTACCGTTTGGCCAAGCCCGAGGGCCGCAAGACCCTCAAGGCGATGGTCGAGCTCGCGAATGCCGACTACCAGGCGAGCATCGCTCCGCCCGCGCCGGTCGAACCGCCAGTCCCCGAGCCGACCATCGAGGTGCTCGACGTCAAGGTCGACAAGCAGAAGACCGTCGCAGAGCTCGTCGCGGCCGGCAAGTACAGCGAGGGTTACGTCAACGGCGACATCACGGACCTGAACTTCCCGTTGGGTACCATCCCGCCGGGGAAGGAACTGGTCCGGGTGCGCCTCAACCGCTACTTCCCG
>OBEQ011923192.1_pt1 | contig 25225 bp, 25 predicted proteins | sample 1670901 | NCBI WGS metagenome assembly OBEQ01 (sample SAMEA104232315, study PRJEB22302) | groundwater metagenome | biome: forest; feature: aquifer; material: groundwater | place: USA | collected 2011-08-07 | depth 5.4 m | reverse complement strand
TCGTTTGCAGATAGCATTCCAGACGCTGAGGTTGTGTTCATCGCAGTCGGTACACCGTCTGCAGTCGATGGCTCGGTTGATCTTCAATATCTCGAGGCCGCAGCGCGGATGATTGGCGAGCAGTTGACAGACGACTATGTCGTGATTGCCAACAAAAGCACTGCGCCGGTTGGCACCACAGAAAGAATTGCGCATCTGGTGAGCGAAAGACGAGCAGCGGTATTTGATGTGGTTTCAAATCCAGAGTTTCTCCGCGAGGGGCAAGCGATTGCCGATTTTCTATCTCCCGCGCGTATTGTCGTTGGATCTTCATCCTCCAGAGCGACAGAGGTTATGCTGCGACTCTACGCGCCCATCGATTGTCCTAAGCTGGTTATGGATCAGAAGAGCGCGGAGCTAACTAAATATGCCTCCAATGTCTTTTTGGCAACCAAGCTCAGTTTGATTAATGAAATGTCGCATATCTGCGAAGAGCTTGGGGCTGATATTGAGGCAGTCGCTCAGGGTGTTGGGCTTGATCCACGCATCGGAAAGGATTTTTTACGCGCTGGCATCGGTTGGGGAGGGAGCTGTTTCCCCAAAGATGTTCTGGCCATGAAAAAATTAGGTGAGACGCTCGGTCACCCAATGCCGATTGTGAATGCGGCCTTAACTATGAATCAACTGACTCGTCATCGCGTCATAGACAGATTAACGCAAGAACTGGATGAGCTAGTAGGAAAAACAATCGCGGTCCTCGGCATCGCATTTAAGCCCCACACCGACGATACGCGTGAGTCTGCAGCGATTGAGATTATGCGCCTCTTGCGCGAGCGTGGAGTATCGGTACGTGCCTATGATCCCATTGCAGTCGTGCATCCTGCGCACCACGGATTTGAGGTTGTGCATGCCGCGACGCCATATGCAGCCGCACAAGATGCACATGCGATCATCATTGCCACGGAATGGGATGAGTTCCGCGCGCTTGATCTGGCGCTGCTTAAGCGCGTAATGCTCGGTAACGTTTTGATGGACGCGCGCAACCTGTTGCAGCCGGAACTGGCGCAACAGCACGGATTTCGCTATTTGCGTATCGGGCGAAAAATTGAATAGAGGTTCAAGGTATGCTAGCGGTGAAGCATGAGGCTCCACTTACCGCAGACAGCCAGAGCTATTTTTCAATGGAGTTTAGGGGCATATCTCTTAGGGACAGGGCTACATTCAGTCTGGCCAGGGACAAAGATACCAAGTTTTATCTGGCCAGCCGTCGCGGTCACGGGCGTGCTCTGGGGGTACGCGGCGCGTCTATCAAAGACTCAACGCAAGGCGCCGTTACAGGCACGCTCCAGGCTTGTTTGGTCGAGTTTCGTCTTGCTGGCAGTTTTTGTCCTCGGTGTTTGGAGATTCGATGCTACGCTGCCAGGCGCGCAGGATGGACTTACGCCTTGGGTAGGAGAATCAATTAGTTTCTCTGGCCGCGTTATTAGCAGTGTGGTTGGACGTTTTGGTAAAACCGCGGTCATTCGTATAGATACTGCTGCAGGACAAAACCTGAGCTGTCCAGGCTGCCAGGTTTTAGTTAGGTTAAAATTTAGGTCAGCCATAGATGTCGGCGCGCGCGTGTCAGGCGTGTGCCGTTTGGCCGCGCTCAAGCCAGTTGAATCAGGCGATGTTTGGCGCCGTAGTCTGGCGCGACGGGGCGTCTGGTTCGAATGCCAGGGGATGTCAGATGTACAACTTTTGGCACGGCCGGCCCCGTGGAACGTTATTTCACGTTTAACGACCTGGCGTTTTTGGGTCACGGCGCGTATTGCGCGCACGTTGCCGCGAGATGAGGCCACGCTTTTATCCGGTATTTTATACGGTGACCGAGCTCTGTCGGATGAGCAGGCTGACCTGATGCGTCGCGCTGGTCTCATGCATCTCGTAGCTGTCTCAGGTTCAAACGTGACCATAGTGGTCACGCTGTGCCTCGCGTTTGCTCTTAGTTTAGGCCTGCGGCGGCAGCAGACATTTTGGATCGTGACGGTAGCCGTCGCTGCATTCGTCGGATTCGTAGGATTTTCCGCTTCAGTATTACGCGCTGCGTTGATGGGCTGGCTGATCTTACTCTCACGTGAGCTCGGTCGTATCCCTTCGGCGACGCGGCTCCTGCTGATCGCGGCAGTGGTTATGACCGCCTTTAATCCGTGGAGTTTAGTTTTTGATGCAGGTTTTGGATTGTCGTTTTTAGCGACCTGGGGTTTGCTCGTCTGGACGCCGATCTTGCAACGTAAATTCACCTGGCTACCAGAACGCTTTGGTGTACGCGCATCTGTGGCTACAACCTGTAGCGCTACGCTCATGACAACTCCATATCTGGCGTGGGCCTTCGGTCGCATGTCCTTGGCTGGCCTGATCACCAATGTTTTTGCCTTGCCACTTGTGGCGTGGATTATGTTACTTGGCGCAGTGACCGCATTGTGGGGAAATTTACCGGGTTGGCAGCTTGTGGCTGTGCCAAGTTTTGGTCTGCTGCGCTTACTAACCCACATAGCACAGATCGCAGACTTTCTACCTTGGCTCGATCTGCGCGTGCCTGAGTTAGATTTTGTTTGGCTGCTCGCGATCTATGCGCTTATGTGGAGATTTTGGCGTCAGGTAAAAGACAATACTGACTTATCCACAAGATAATGCGGCAGTAACAACTTTTTCTGTCAACTCAACACGTGACATCATGCCACCGTGAAAGCGACTTTATTAATTTTTTTGTGTCATGGCGAGGAGCGAAGCGACGAAGTAATCTCAGTTTTGTTGTAGAAATGCTAGATTGCCACATCCCGATGTTACATCGGGACGCGCAATGACAAATTTTTATAGCCTCTTAGATGTGTCTATCTGGCGCTTGACACATCTTACGATTTGACCAAAGTTTTAGCTTAAATTAGCATGAATATGAGGGTCGGTCAGACCAGGTCAGTCAAGATGGTACATCATGGCGGCCTCTCATCCCGTACCTTCGACAACCCAAGAGGCTGAAATATTTCAGCAGATCGTAAGGTCATTGCATCTGGAGTGGGCAGGGAGGATAAAGCGGCCCTGTCATATTCCCCGAGCTGGTCCGGCAACTGGTTCGGAGACGAGGCATAAGGGGAAGATGATCTTATCACTGCTGCCTGCGGAACAAGTTCGTGCCGTGCCATGTCGCCTACGTGTCACGAAGAGTCGTTCCTCTGCTTTTCGCGCGCCACCCGGGCACGTCCATGGATGGCTATGCGGAGAGTATGGCGACTAGCCATGTAGCAGCCCTGATAGCAGATTCAAGTCTAGGTTCCTTCGGAGTTCAGCCTCTTGCGGTTTAGTCACATTTGATTTGGGAGTAGAATATGTGTCTATGAATCCATCTTTTTTTTCTTCGCCGCGCTTTATATTTTTGATCGCGCTACTGCTCGTGGCTGTAGCCGTGGTCAGCCTTAGAGGACGCTCAGCACCAAAGTCCTCATCCTCTAACTCATCTGCTGCTGTCGAGTCATCCAGCAGCGTGCCAACGGTAACGTCAACCAACGTATCAAAGGTTACGCTGGCTAGTGATGATGATCCGCTGAGCAGTCTGGGTCAGCAGTGGACATTTTTGCGCCAAACTTCGCTTACAGCCCAAGCCAAGGTGTTGTCTTTGTCAGATGGGATCAGACCTGTACGCGAATCGGTCGTTAAACTGATTGGAAAAGATGTCAGTCTCGTCCTCGATGAATTTAAACTTATTGATCGTGCTCAGTTGCTCAGTACGCTCCAAGCCGATGGTGCGACCAAGATCACTGTGGCAGGCCGTTCTGGATATCTGGTCGCCACAGCCGATATTTCAGGTGGTACGGGCTTGTTGTTGGTGGGCGATAAAACCGCCTTGCTGCTGCAGGTGAGTGGATCAGTCTTTTGGCCAAAAACTCCTGCACCAGAAGTCTTGAGCTACATTACCATCGTGCGCGTGCCTTGATTCCAACGTTTCTTCTTCCGTTCGGGATGCATCGCGAACGGAAATAGGAAACATCGTACCTTTCACAACTGGTGCAATAACCTGTAACCACAGGAGCAGACAACATGCACAGGATGTTCCAGCGTTTGTTGGTGGGCTTCATGTTGAGCCTGGTCTACATCATAGTGCTGCATAACGCGGCCGGTTGCGGTAGCCAGCTCGAGCAATCCAATCCAGCTGCCGAAAGCAGCGTTGCGGAGGACGAGCTTAAGCTCGATCCGGCAACTGGCGTTCCGTACGCAGCGGTCTTTCAATTCCCGCTCAAGGGATTTGATACTTCGGATTTCGGCTTCGGGTTTGGAAGCGAAAATACTTACTACTGCCTCGAACGCTCCGGTACGCAGTGCCTGGCTTATGGCCATCATTTGGCGCGTGACTCGCAGGTGCGCAAGACGCCGTTTGGTACCGAAGTGGTGGCTCCGGCCGATGGCATTGTTCGCATCACCACGACTAGTACGTTTGGTGGATATGGAGCAAATGTTGCCGCGCATCCAGATTATCGTGGCTGCGTCATAGTTCTGGAGCACGAATTTCTCAATGGTCAGGCTGTTACTAGCCTGTTGGGTCATGTGCAATGTGAAGCGAAAGATACCTACAGCGCCACGGCTAAGACGGGTAATCCTAGCGTGAGCAGCCTGGTGCGTCGCGGGCAGTACGTGGCTCACATTGGTCATTTCTGGAATGGCTCGACTACCTCGATCGACTGGCATCATCTGCACTGGGGCATGCGCAAGGGCGCCTTTTCAGTCTCTAGCGGCCTCGGGTTGTACGTTCGTGGGTATGCCAAAAAAGGTGAGTTTCATAAAGATGCGACCACGGGCGCATGGCAACATAAAGAGTGGCTCGATCCGTTCGTGGTCGTAGCGACGAATGGCGATCCAGCCTCGCTGGCTGCCATTGGAGTGCGTAATCATCCGTCCGGCGCAGTGCTTGAGGACAGATTCGGCAACTACTGGTTGGTGATTGCGGAGGATGAGCTCGCTCCAATTTCTGGCGATACCTTTGTCTCCGACCGTTTTAGCCAGCACGCAGTCGTGCGTGTGAGCGATGAAGAGTTGGCATGTTATCGCAAGAGCAAGCCGATTCTGTCGTACGGTCACGCCACGCTCTATAAGCGGCCTGGCTCTTCCACGGTCGTCATGGCTCTAGATGATCTGCACGAGCGTTATGATGTCATACGTTGGGAAGCCCTGCTCTCCTGGGAGTTTGGGACGGCAGATCTTATTACCGATGCGATCAAGATCGCATCTATTGAGAAGTCTTATGCTTCCAGAGGTTTCCGTTTGTTGCGGCCCGGTACCCTCGTGAAGGCTGATGAGGAATCCGAAGTCGCCATCGTGACGATGAAGCAAACGCGTTTGCCTATTGCCACCGGTGACGTGTTCGAAGCGCTCGGATTCGTCTGGGAACGCGTTGTGTCTGTGCCGAAAGAAGTCTTGATCAACGTGGCTGGACCGCGCGAGAGCACGCTTGTAACTTGGGACGGTATCCACAAATGCGCGCTGCCCACGCCGTGTCCTAAGGGTGATACTTGTGGCGGTGGCGGTATTTCTGATGCTGAGGTTCCTGATACGGCATTCGATGCAGGTTTGTCCGATAGCGGTATAACCGAGACAGCCTCGGTGGATAGCGTGGCGGATTCAGATAGTTGCGCTTCGAACCCAGAGATTTGCAATGGGTTCGATGATAACTGCAATGGGCTGATCGATGAAATTTTCATGTGCAGCATGGGATCGATCGGCGGCGTGTGCAAGACCAGTTGTGGCACAGCGGGCTATCTGGTGTGCACGCCACCGATGTGTACCTGGGGCGCATGCCATGTGTATCCTGAAAACTGTTCCAACACTATTGACGATAACTGTAATGGTTTCATTGATTGTGCTGATCCGGCCTGCTTCACGTCGTCCGACTGCAAGCCCAAGCCTGACACAGGTCCTATCGATACAGGTAGTAGTCTCGACAGCAGCAGTTTCGACAGCGGTGTTCTGGATACGGAAGTTTGGGATACGAGTAGTCCTGACACTGGTCCTATCGATACCACGGCGACTGAGACTGGAAGTAGTTTTGACAGCAGTGTGTGGGATACAGGGACCTGGGATATGAGCAGTTCAGATGTGAGTCCCCCTGACACCACGGTGCTGGATACAGGAATTGTCGACGCGGGACCTGCGGATACAGGTAGCGCTCCGGATATCTCGTTGACGAGTATCTCCATAACTCTGTCGTATATTGGCCCGGTCGCACCCGGATATATCTGGATCGAAGCGTGGTGGCAACCGCCTAAGACCGGCCCACGTAGTTGGGGCAAGATCACGGAGTGCGTGGACACCATGCCTGGCGACGGCAAGCTGGATTGCACGTTCAGTCTGCCCTATGGAACGTCACCCTTCGAATTTCAGATGTATCTGCCCGACGGCAGGTACTGGGGTGACAAGTCATACGACCCCAAGGGCGGGCATGGCTCGACCATTGGTACGGTTACCTTGACCAGTCCGTACGGTCTAATTATCTATACCTTGAAACCGAATAATCCTGACGGCAAGCCATACTATAACGGTTACGTAGTGTATGTGCCGTAACAGTTGATTACCCACATGTTTCTTCTTGACCTCATCTCAATTTGTAGATGAGGTCCTTTCCATTGGATCCAAACAGTCTGCGTGACGGGGTGATGGTAGGAGAGATATCCACACAGTGAGCTCTTGTCGGAGTAAGAAAAATTTGAGAAGATAGAACAAAAGTAGAACATATTAACCATATACACTATATGCCCAAGAAAAATGATGAGCGTGATGAGCGTCAAAAAGCGGCACAAGAAGCCATCGAACAAATTAAAGCACGTTTCGGCGAGGGCAGTATCATGCGTTTAGGCGAGGCTAAGAAGATGGCGGTCGAAACGGTTCCGACAGGATGTCTTTCATTAGATCTAGCGTTGGGTGTGCTGGGTGTCCCGCGCGGCCGCGTGGTCGAGATCTACGGACCTGAAGCCTCGGGTAAGACGACACTAGCCCAACATATCATTGCTGAGGTTCAAAAAGCCGGCGGGATTGCCGCATTTGTCGATGCTGAACACGCGCTTGATCCTGAGTATGCGCGTAAAATCGGCGTCAACGTCGACGAACTCCTTATTTCTCAGCCGGATACCGGCGAGCAAGCACTCGACATCGTGGAGACACTCGTTCGTTCTAATGCAGTAGATGTCGTCGTGATAGATTCAGTCGCGGCGCTCACGCCCAAGGCAGAGATTGAGGGTGATATGGGAGATTCGCACATGGGTTTGCAGGCGCGGTTGATGAGCCAAGCCCTACGTAAATTGACAGCTATCATTTCCAAGACTAAGACTGTGGTTATTTTTATCAACCAAATTCGTCAGAAGATCGGCGTCATGTTTGGTAATCCAGAAACAACTACAGGCGGCGTGGCCTTGAAATTTTATTCCTCAGTTCGCATTGAGGTGCGGCGCAGCGCGCAAATCAAGTTAGGCGAGCGTATTATCGGCAATCGCGTGAAAGCCAAGGTGGTGAAAAACAAAGTCGCAGCTCCATTCCGGACTTGTGAATTTGATATCATGTATAACGAAGGTATCTCGTTGGTGGGCGATCTGCTGGATTTAGGGACGGAGTTTGGAGTGATCCAAAAATCTGGAAATTCCTATACTTACGGCGATGTAAAATTAGGCTTGGGTCGCGAGCATGCTAAGCAGGCTTTGCGTGAACGGCCAGAAGTGTTCAAAGAACTGCGCAGTAAGGTGATTGAGGCCTGGAGGCTCAAAGAGCAATCTGAAAATGGGACGTTCATCACGCGTCCGACTGAGCCCCTGCTGGATGAGCCTGCGGCGCCCTTGCTAGAGGGAGGATGATACAGCAAGGTATAGGTATGAAGGTTATTGTCATCCTGCCAGCCTACAATGAATGTCGCGGCATCGGTACGATGGTGCGTTCAGCCTGCGTCTTGGTTGAAGAGGTTATCGTGGTTGACGACGGTTCACAGGATGAAACGGCGGTTGTTGCCAACCATGCTGGCGCTAGGGTGTTGCAGCATCGACTCAATCTTGGTCAAGGCGCGGCCTTGAGAACCGGGACTGAGGCCGCGCTGCAACTGGACGCAGATGTGGTCATCCATATGGATGCCGATGGGCAACATGACTCGTCATGCCTGCCGAGTTTACTTGAACCAATCCAACGCGGCGTTGCAGACGTGGTGTTCGGTTCTAGATTCTTAGGTGATGCTCCGGGTATACCGTGGACTAGACGAGCGCTCCTCGAAGGCGCTCGACTGTTTAATGTCCTCGGCTTAGGCATCCCGCGTCGCGTGACCGATCCACAGAGCGGCCTGCGAGCGATGACGCGAGATGCGGCGCTCAAAATCAGTTTCAAGCAAGATCGTATGGCGCATTGTTCGGAAATTTTACGTCTCGTCACTCGTTCAAATCTCCGTTGGGTTGAAGTCCCGGTCAGTGTGCGTTATACGGACGAATCGCTATCCAAGGGTCAAACCTCAATGGATGCGTTTAAGATCGCGTGGCAGTTGTTCTTAGGCGTTTTCGCTAAATAATGAGCGGCCGTCTTGGGTTGCTCCCTAATGCTATGCTGATCCAATTTGTTTTGCTACTTATTTTGCTCGTTGCGCTTAGCGTGACCTGGAAGCGTTCCAGGCAAAGTGTAATTTCACGCAGCGAAGCGCTAGTGTGGTCGTTGGTATGGATTGTGGCCGGGGCGGTTATCCTGCTACCGCAGACCACTACGTTGGTGGCGAATTTTTTTGGCGTCGGCCGAGGAGTTGATTTTATTTTATACGGATCCGTGCTGGCTTTGTTCCTGTTGGTGTTCAAACTTTTTGTGGCGCTAGATCAACTGGAGCGCAAGTTGACCGAGCTGGTACGTCGTGACGCGTTGAAAGGATTTACAGACAAACATGATTGAGCCGCGCGTGGATATTGTTACCGTGCTGTGGAACAGCGCTGTTTTTCTTCAGGCACTGTTTGAAGGCTTGGCCAATCTAGATTATCCGCGTGATCGCCTCAGACTACATTTTGTCGATAATAATCCCGGCGATGGATCGTTGGAGGCAGTCAGGCATCAGATGGCGCATTGGGGCAAACGTCTGCCCGAGATTATAATCCATGAACCAAAATCTAATACCGGCTTTGCCGGCGGCAACAATCTGGCTCTGCGTCGAGCGATGCAAGACGGTATCGAATACGCGTATCTCTTGAATCCTGATGCCTGGTGCGAACCAGCTGCTCTGCGAGAAGCTGTAGCAGTAGCAGAGTCAGACCGCCTGATTGGATCGGTGCAGTCACTTATAGTTTTGGATCAAAATCCGCAAGAAATTAACTCGCGTGGTAATGCCTTGCACTATCTTGGATTTGGATATTGCAACGGGTATCACGAGAAACGGGAAAAAGTCCAAAGTCCAAAGCCTGAAAGTCTAAAGTCTTCACCAGAGGTGAATCCGCCTTTGGTGGAAAAAGTCAAAAGTCAAATTGCATACGCGTCCGGTGCCGCGGTGCTCTATCCAACGCGCGTCTTGCAAGAGGTCGGAATGTTCGACGAGACGCTCTGGTTGTATCACGAAGATCTGGATCTCGGCTGGCGAATTATGCTAGCTGGCTATCACAATCTTCTCGCTCCTAAGAGCGTGGTGCGTCACCACTATGAATTTTCTCGCTCGATTACCAAATGGTATTGGATGGAACGTAATCGCATCGCGGTCGTGTTGAAGAATTATCGATTACTCACCATTTTGATTTTATTGCCGCAGCTCATGATAGCTGATCTCGCGCTCCTAGCCTTCGCCTTCAAAGGGGGGTGGTGGAAAGAAAAGTTACGTGCCTCAGCGTGGTTTTTTCGGCCACAGACTTGGGCATATTTGATGCGCAGTCGTGTGGAGATCGCGCGGATTCGTAAAGTCAATGACCGTCGTATCCTTGAGGTCATGACGCCAGTTATCGCCTATCAAGAATTTGCAGACCCTCTTATCACCATGTTCGTTAATCCGGCCTGGCGCTGTTTATTTTGGTTGTTGAAATTTGTGGTTGTATGGTAGTAGATAGGCAATGTTATGCGCGTCATTCATTTAGCATGCGTCGCACCGCCACAGATCGGTGGGATTGGACGTGTCGCAAGCCAGGAAGTTGCAGCCTTGAATGAACGTGGCGTAGGCGCGCAATTGATTGCGCCCATGCTTGGTGGCGTGGATTATCAGGGCGTGATTAATCACGCCCTTACGTCAGAAGATATTATTCGTATGCCTGCATATTGGGCTATCGGGAACACGGCCGCATTGCGCTATGACCGTCTACAGGAATGTGTGCGCGACGCAGATATCGTGCATCTTCATTATCCGTTTTATGGAACCGCGGGAATGGTAGCGTATCTTCGCCGTCGCGGAGTGATCAAGCGGCTTGTGATGACGCTTCACATGGATGCGACCGCGAGAGGCATGAAGGGGCTGTATTTTGATTGTCATCGCAAGCTCGCCCAGCCGCGGATTTTGAAGATGGCAGATGCGCTCCTTGTTTCGTCGCTCGACTATGCGTGCCATTCCTCCTATGCGCGGTTCGTCAATGATCGAAGGATGCATGAGCTTCCGTTCGGCGTGGATGAGCAACGCTTTACACTAGTCAGGAGAGGGGGATCTTTTACCGTTCTATTTGTCGGCGGGATGGATAAGGCGCATGCGTTCAAGGGGGTTGATATTTTGCTCCGCGCCGTTGCCATACTGCCGAGCGACGTTACTTGTTCGCTCGTCGGTGACGGTGATCTGCGCCCAGGCTATGAGAAGCTTGCGAAAGATATCGGCATCACGGATCGCGTTACGTTTCGCGGTCGCGTGTCAGATGAGGAACTTCCAGACGCATATCGCCGCGCTGAGATCTTCACATTTCCATCAACGTCCGGCGCAGAAGCGTTCGGTCTCGCAGCACTTGAAGCACAAGCCTGCGGCGTGCCAGTCGTCGCGTCGGATTTGCCGGGTGTGCGTACGGTTGTCGCAAACGGCGAGACGGGGTTCCTCGTTCCGCCGAACGACGTCAACGCGCTCGCAGAACGTCTGAAATATCTTCTTGATCACGCCGAGGTTCGTTATGCGATGGGAAAACGCGCGCGCGAGCGGGTCATCGAACGGTTTACATGGACGAAACATCTGGATGGACTGATGCATGTCTATCGCGAGTTGATGCAATAGTGACCCGTTGACGCTCTCTTTGTGCTAAGATAAACTTTAGATGATCTTAAACGTAAAAATTCCTATCTATGAACAACATCATCGGAGTAAAAGAGCTTAGAGAAAATTTTGGAACGTACGAGAAACTCGTCAGCACGGGACGGTCGTTTGTCGTCATGAAGCGTTCTCGACCAATCTTCACGATCAACCCCATCAATGAAGACGGATGGGAAATGATGATTGATTTCACGAAGTTCCGCAAGGGCGGAATCCCGGCATCCGAATTGCTGGCAAAGCTCAAGAAGCTCTAGCAATGAGCGATCGGATCGAGAAGCTTTTGAAAAAACTTTCCGGAAAGCAGCGAGAGCAACTCACCTCGCTCATCGAGATCATACTGACGGGGGAACTATCCGGAATGGATCTCAAAAAGCTCAAGGGTCGAGCAGACGCCTATCGCGTACGAAAAGGCGACTTTCGAATTATTTTTACCATGAAAAGCAGTGTTGAGATCCGTATTGTCGCCGTCGAACGCCGGATGGACACGACATATAACAAGCTGTGAACAATCTTAACATGGAGAAAGAGATGGATAAATAAACACGTATGAGTCACTTTCACTGTCTTTATTGTGGAGCAAACTTTGAGGAAGATTGGGCTAAGGGCGTGCAACATGAAACGAGCTGCCTAAAAACAAAAGAAGTGGAAAGACATGGCTATTTACTCATGGCATCTGTATGGGAGAGATATAAACTCGTCCCATTTTCAAGTTCTTTATCACTGGCAGCGGTTGCTGTATTTTCAATCGGCAGAGAAAAACTTGGGAATTTTCCAAGACTACTTATCAGTGGCTTTCTTGCTCTTATCGGTACTCGTTCCTGATTGCCTGCGGTGAGCTTATCTCAGTGTTTGCGTTGTTCTTGCTGCTGACATTTTCGTCAGCAACGCCAATGATCATTCGAATCCTAGGAGCTTATCTTTGTCTGTGTTCTTTTGCCAGACTCCGCCGATTCTTTTTGAGTTCTAGGTCTGAAGAAGAAAACTACTCAGAGTAACAAAGGAGATTACGAACATGACGAGAATGGCACCCCCTCGCCTTCCTCTTCGGGAGGAACACCCATCCGTGTTTGGGCAGCCGTATCGGAGCTGCTACGTAGCTCCCGCGCACGACGAGATCACGGAGGCGATCAAAGATATCCCTCCTGATTCGCTTCGTGCCGAAGCAAAGGCATGCAAACACATTCGAGCCGCACAACTCGCGCGAAAAACCTCAGAGTCTCGTTGAGAGACTCCTCCTCGGACGCCGCATCATCTGGTGCGGCGTTTTGTTATCTTGTCACCAGTCGACACTGCTGGATGATTACATCCGTACGATTTTCATTCGTAAAATTTTTGCAATAGATTAACGATCACGGACGGATTGAAAAAAAATTGTTGGTTTGATACAGTTTTTGGCGAGATCTCTCGAAAAATATGCCACACGTTTTTATCATACATGGTTGGGCCGGTCATCCGAACGAAGGTTGGTTTCCCTGGCTCAAAAAAGAACTTGAAGAGCGTGGATTTGAGGTCAGTATTCCAGAAATGCCTGATCCGGAAAATCCAAAAATTGAAACATGGATTCTGCATCTGAAATCCGTGATTGGAATTCCGAATGAAAGCACCTATCTTATCGGCCACAGCATTGGCGTGCAGACAATCTTGAGATACCTCCAAACCATCGACAGACCAATTGGCGGCGTGCTGGCCGTCGCAGGGTTTTTTGTGCTTCGAGATGGTTGTTTGAAACTGGACGAGATGATCATTGCAGAGCCATGGCTGAAAATGCCGATTGACGTTGATGCGGCCAAAAAGAATACAAAGAGCATCACAGCGATTTTTTCGGATAATGACCCTTTCGTTCCTGTTGAGAATGCGAAACTCTTTGAACGGCGACTCGATGCAAAAACGATCATCCTTCATCAAAGAGGACATTTTAGTAATAGCGACAATGCGCTTGAGGTTCCAGAAATCCTACAGGAATTTCTTTTGATAGCTTCTGCGCAATCATCGCCTAAGCTGACCTGAACATGCGCATCGCGGTCCTGACAAACAGTATTCCATCACCGAAGGTCACCGGTGGCGCGGGGAGAATTGCGTATCTCTATAACGAACTCTTGCGCGCTCGCGGTCACATCGTGCGCGTATGGGGACCGAATTCGACGTTCGAACAACTGAGAAGCATGCATCCGCTCTCGCGGCTTGTGTTTCATCTTATGGATCTCGGAAGCAACGACGTGACGACGCATGAGATTACAGCATGGAAACCGGACCTGCTTCTTACGCATAATTTCACGGGGTGTGGATTCGGGACGCCAACAGCCGTTAAAGCAAAAGGAATCCGCTGGATGCACTTCCTTCACGACGTTCAGCTCATCGAGCCATCAGGACAGATCAGGGTCAGTGAACAGTGTGTAGAGGGTAGAGGACAGTTGCTGCGCACTGCGCATCGTGTACTGCTCACTCTGTTCAACGCACTCTGGCGGCGAGGTTGGAGTTTTCTGCGCCGACAGGCGATGGTGGATCCGGATGCGGTTGCGTCACCGACGAGATGGCTTTTGAAATTTCATCAAAACTATGGATGGTTTTGTTGCATCAAGACGGCCATTATTCCGAATCCAATCAGACCTCACCCCCAGCCTCTCTCCTTCGCTAGGAGAGGGGAGACGGTGCTTTACGTTGGTCGCGTGGATGAAGACAAGGGAATGTTAGTTCTCCTCAAGGCATGGAAGAAGATGACAAGGCCGGACGTGCGTCTCGTCGTGATCGGCGACGGGACGTTGCTCGAGCACCTTCGTATGCAACACATTCCGCGCGTTGAGTTTCGCGGCGTTCAATCTCCCGAAGGCGTCTGTCGTGCCATGGAGGAGAGCGCGGTCGTAGTTGTCCCGTCACTTGTGCTTGAGAACCAGCCGACTGTAATCCTCGAAGCGCTCGCAGCTGGATGCAACGTTGTTGCATCAGACGTCGGCGGTGTCGCGGAGACGCTGGATGGCGCAGGGATGCTTGTCCCACCGGGAGATGTCGAAGCATTGGCGCAGGCAATGACGGAGGTAGTGAGCAGTGGACAGCGGACAGTGGACAGTAAAAAACGAGAGGCGATGCTCTTTCATCACGATCCACAACACTGTGTGGAGGCTTTGGAGCGGTTAATTGACATCAAATTTATAAACCCGCACGGATCTGCCTAATCCATTGTTTGTGTAGCCTACGAGCCAATTATGCTGTGCGCTGTCATTCAGCGTTTCCATCACCTTTTTGGATGGCTGCCAATAGTCGTTAATCACTACATAGACTAGCGATGAGCCGCCTATCTGACCAGCGGCGCGCACGGTGCCTTCCACATCTAACTGTGCGATTTCTGGATAGGTTAGACGTAAAAAAAGTTGATAGAGCGGTCCGCCTGTAGGAATGGGATAAAAGAAAATTTCGCCGTTGTATCTTTTGAATCCAAACTGTGAGACAGCCGCGGCAGACACGCTTTGATTGGCCAGTACGGTATATATGCGTCCAGCCGCGTCTTGTTCGATCAAACGCACTGCCTCGAGATCTGCTTGTCCCACGCTCCAGCCGCGTCCTGTCACTAACGCATCATGACGGGGCAAAGCATTGGCGCTTTGCGCGGCGCCGATAGAGGCGAAAAAGATTAAGAGCGTCAGGGCAAAGAACGGTCCGTGTCGTTTGGCGCGATTAAATATGTAGGCCACAAATGGCAAAGCAGCGGGTAGCCAGCAGAGTAGTGCGATCATATTCAATCTATCCGCATACGCTTCGCGTTCGTATTGGATTAAAAATGAGAACGTTCCGATAGTCTGTAAGATCAGTGCGGCCGCTAACAGAGCTAGCCCCGCGACGAGCAGTAAACAGTAGGGCTGCACTGAAGTGCGTCCTGCTATTGGTGCCAGGATGGTGCCTATGGTTCCGAGCAGCAGGAAAACAGGTAGAGCTTTGAGCACGAGCGAGGCCCAGGCTGGCCAGATAACAAAATGATTACTTAGCCATGGCATCACAGCAGAGAGCTGTTCGATCCATGGTTGATGACTGAGCAGCTTGGCCAGATCCCAGTCTATCGATGTGTGGCCAGCTCGGCTCAAGACGTAAAATAGAATTGGCACGCTCATCGCGGCAGCGACGACGCACGCGTAGGCAACTACGTTCCTAGCCAATCTCCATCTTGTTTGACGTGATATGTTGGGTAAGTTTGTGGGTGGTAGGGAGTTGAGCGCGAGTATGACGAAAAAAAAAGGTACTCCCGCTAAGGGATGAATTGTGATGCTCCAGACTGTCAAGATGAGAGGTGCTTTGTTTGACAGGTCGGATTTGGTTAGATCCTTGCTGGTTAAGGTTCCTGGAGCTAGGAAAATGGCGACTAGACCGAGTAGGTAGGCGAATGATTGCGGAGTCGTGGCGACGAATGGAGCCAGTGGTAGCAGAACCAAGCCCAGCCACTGGCCTGACAGGTTGCTCGCGAACGACTTGTCATGACCTTCGGCTGCGTTAGGCGGAGAACTGTCGCTAGTTGATATGTATAGCGCGAGCGGGATGAGTAGCGCAGTTGCAACCGGTATCAGCCAGCGGTCAACGTGCTCGATAGAAAGTCCCAAGTAGCGCGTGAGCCAGGTCGTGAAGACGTATTGGCCAATATAATACATTGGCTTGGGGTTAAGCGTTCCAGTCGCTAAGATCATTTTTTCACCCGCCAGATGCAAAAAGCCATCAAAGCCTAAACCGAGACGGTAGACTAGCGGGGCGATCGAAGTTGTCGCAAAAAGCGCGAGACAGGCTTGGAGCATGGTAAGAGCGCGTGAGCGCAGCATCCATGTGCCGAGCGCGAGGGAGATCCAGAGTAGCGCCAGCGCCAGCAGAGTTATCGGCGGTAGGAGCGGCCAGGGCGTGCGAATGGCGGCGCTCGTCGCGGCACGCGAGGCAACTATAAAGATAAACGCAGTAGTTCCTATGGAACACAGGGAGATTAAAAAGATCCAGATGAAGCGTGTCAGGTTAGATTGGCGGAGGCGCTGCTGTCTTGCCGGCGTAAGTAGATTAGAGGTAGCCGTAGGTTTCCATGCATACCATACAATCAGCTGGGACAACGCCATGCTTAGCAGCATTGTCCACGTATCAGACGTGGCGCCAAGCGCACCCAGACCATAGAACCAGCCTGTTTGGAAAATGGATTGCAGCGCTATGAACAAAAGTATGCCGAAACCCAATCCACCCACACGGTCAGTTTGAGGTAACAGATGTTTCGCGAGGAGACGGCCATAAAAGAACAGAGCGTAGGCTGTCCACAACCAGTTAGTCAGTGTGAAGTGTGGATATGTCCAACGTGTCAGGGCGTATAACAACAAGCCACATCCACCAATCATTAAGATCCGTCTTTTCTCGCTCATACTCAAGAATAATGTTAGCATGGCCTACGTTCTAACCACCAAGTTTATGCTCATGACGAATGAGAACGTCAAGTTATATTGGCATGACAAGCTTTTAGCCAAAACGCTCCTGCTTTTGATCCCGCGTGACGTTCAGCCTAATCATCTAACCATACTGCGCATCCTGCTAACACCTTTGGTCTTGTATTATCTCTGGCGCGAGTCGTGGTCAGTTGTCGTTCCGTTATTTCTATTTGCCGCCCTGACAGACGTATTGGATGGTTCGCTCGCCCGTGTGCGCCAGCAGATTACTCGCTGGGGGACAACGGCTGATCCGGCAGCTGATAAGTTACTTATTGGCTCTGTCGTAGTCATATTCGTGGCTAAAGAGGTCAATGCTATCTTCGCGGCAATTATCGTAGTGATAGAGATAATGATCGTTTTGACAGCTATCGTACGGCATAGGCGTGGAGCCAGTAGCAGCGCTAATTGGTATGGAAAGATGAAAATGTTGTTTCAAGTTATAGGTGTGACCTTTTTGCTGGTCGCCAAGTGGTCTGGCCTAGACCTTTTCGTCCCATTTTCCATCGGAACCCTTAGTATCGCCATAGTCTTCGCCATTATTTCATTGCTCACATATGGGCTATAGAGCACAGAGCCCCGCCCCGCCTTTAATTAACGGGCATGACATTGATTACCAACGCGAATTGAACCAAGAACAGCTGGCTGTCGTGTTGCATGGCGACGGCCCATGCCTAGTACTCGCGGGCGCTGGATCAGGCAAGACGCGCACGATTGTTTATCGCGTGGCACATCTTTTGGAATGCGGCGTTGCGCCGGCGCGCATTCTACTCCTCACTTTCACCAACAAAGCTGCGCATGAGATGATGGGTCGAGTGTCCCGACTTTGCCCAAAGCCAGCGCCTGGCGCTGGGGAAATCTACGGCGGCACTTTTCATGCTAGCGCCAACCGTATCCTGCGCCGTGTAGCGCCAGAGTTGGGATATACTTCGAGTTTTACGATTTTGGATCAGGCTGACGCACTGACGCTGCTCAAACTTGTGATGCAAGAGCTGAGCCTCGATTCCAAGGCGCGGCGTTTTCCTACGGCCTCAGTGATCCATTCAATTGTGTCCTTGGCGCGTAACACAGCTTCCTCCATAGAGACGGTTTTAGAGTTGAAGCACGCACATTTTTTAAATTTTTCCGGCGAGATAGAAGAGCTGGCACGCCTCTATCAGCAGCGTAAACTTCAAGCCAATGCTATGGATTTTGATGACCTGTTGATCAACTGGCTAACGGTGATGAAGCACGAACGTCTAGGTCAGGCGATTGCGCAGCAATTCCAATATATCCTCGTTGACGAGTATCAAGATACGAATGCGCTGCAAGCCGCGATTGTCTACGAACTTGGAAAAGCGCACAGCAATGTCCTGGTTGTTGGCGACGATGCGCAGTCCATCTATGCCTTTCGTGGAGCAGACATTCAAAATATTTTGCAATTTCCAAGCCAATGGCCAAAGGTCAATGTTTTTACGTTGCTCACTAACTATCGTTCGGTCCCAGACATACTTGATTTGGCCAATGACTCATTGGCACACAATGCGCGGCAATTTGAAAAAGTTTTGGTCGGCGTACAGGCGCGCGGGCAGCGACCTACGCTGGTTACCGCTGCTTCTGCGTGGCAAGAGGCACAGTTTATTGCGGAACAGATTTTGATGTTGCGCGAGCAGGGTTTGGCGTTGCCCAGTCTGGCCGTCTTATTCCGTTCCGCCGCACACTCGCAAGCTCTAGAGTTTGAGTTGACGAAACGCGACATACCATATGAGTATCGTGGCGGCATGAAGTTTTTTGAACGCGCGCATATTAAAGACGTGTTGGCGTATCTGCGCATCTGCAACAATCTGGCGGATGAGACAGCCTGGCTGCGTGCCTTAAATCTCCATGCTGGTATCGGCGCTGTTACGGCGCTGCGCATCGCGCGAGCCATGCAGTCGCTGGTGTCTCCGCGCGACGTATTGTCCGCAGTTATAGAATACTCGCTCGTGGCGCGCGCGGCTCAAGGCTGGCGCGATTTCGTGAGCCGCCTCGACAAGATTTTGGACGAGCCCACACAGCCGGCGCTGATGTTGCGCGCTGTTTTGGCTGCAGGTTATCAGGATTATTTGGAGCGCGAGTATCCAGATTGGCGTGAGCGTGTGGAAGATTTGGAGCAGCTGGCGTTGTTGGCGGAAGCTTATCAAGATCTTTCCAGTTTTTTGTCTGACCTAACCTTGGTCGATGACGTATTAGTTGGCCGCGAGCGTGAGACGAAGAGTCGAGAAGATCGCCTCGTCCTTTCCACCATTCATCAAGCTAAAGGTTTGGAATGGGACACGGTCTTCCTGATCCATCTGACGGAAAGCGCCTTTCCTAATCGTTATGCATTAGCTGAGGAGGGTGGCGTGGAAGAGGAACGCCGTCTCTTTTACGTGGCCGTTACGCGCGCGCGACGGCGTCTTTTTTTAACCTATCCAGCTACCTTTGGAGAGGGTGGAGTTTCTCTCAATCGTCCCTCTAGATTTTTAGAGGAGTTGTCGCCACGACTGGTCGAACATATAAATCTTACAGCTGCTACCTCGTCCTTACGTAGGCAATCGAATACATGGGCTAAGCATGAGGCGGCCGAGGATACGTTTGATGGGAGTGGAGCTGACTGGGATGAACCGACCATTCAGCTAGATCGAGCTGGAGAGAAGGCCTCGTCGGCTACCTCAAGTGTCTGGAAATCGTCTAGCTCAAAGCCCCCAAGCGAGGTTAAGCGACGCACCTTTTTACGAGAGGTTGAAGACCTATGACGTGGCTGTGGATTGGACTCGGAATTTTTCTCGTTTTGAGCTTGTTTATCTGCGGAGCGTTAGTCACCGAACTTCTACGCGTTGCATGCGGCCGAGGTGTACCCTCGATTTCATCGACGCGGGCCATGGTTGACACGGTCATCGCGAATCACATCTTTCCATCCACAGGTCTAATTCTTGATCTCGGTTGTGGCTATGGCTGGACGCTGCGACGGCTGTCTAAATCAGGTTTACGTGGTCCATTTGTAGGCTATGAGAATGTTTTAGTTCAATGGTTGATAGGCCGAGTATGGAATTTTTTGACTCAGTCGCAGGTGACGATTGTGCACGCAGATTTATACGCTGCACCCATAGAGTCAGCACGCGGCATCTATCTTTTTCTCCTGCCAAGTGTCCTGAAGAGCTTAGGACCAGAGCTCATTCGCCGCGCAGCGCCGGGCACGCGCATTCTGTGCGCAGAATTTCCACTGCCCGGTTGGCAGCCGCTGCATATCTATGAAGCACGCGGTATCACCAGTAGCCAGGCGAAGCTTTTTGTGTACGAAGTGCCTCGCAGATGAAAGATCGCGCAGTTTGGGTGAGATCAACCATCCAGTTGTTCTAAAAAGTTGCAGTAGACTTGAAAGTCACCCCGCGAAAATTCGGCAATCCGCGAACGCAGAGAGCGGAGCAGTCGTCGTATGACGGAAAGGCGGTGCCTGCCCGCCGAAGCCTCGGCGCAGGCGGGGAGCCGCACCGCTGACAATTTTCCTTCGACTTCGCTCAGGATGGTGAGCCTGTCGAACCACAAGTTTTTCTTTGGCGGCATTAAATCCAAGAATTCGCAAAGCGAATACAAAAAATATGACAGATAAATTAAACTACAAAATTCCCTTTAGTGCTTTAAGCGATTCTCTTGCATCGCGGATCATTGTTAGTTCTTCTTCGTCGCTGGCACTAATATCCCACTCGATAACTTCTTCGATTGCCTCTAAATTTGCACGAAGCTTTTTCATGTCATCTGGTGAAAATGTTTTAGGTGTGATTGGCTTAGGTTCATGTTTCTCCCATGCACGACCAGACGGCATATCAAGCATTGTCGCAATTTCTTTCATGGAGTCCTGCGCCTTGTTCACGAAATCTAGTTCCTCGTTAGTACCACACATTTTTGCCAAATCCCACCCCACAACTTCCCAAACTTTATCGGCTAAATCTTGTATTTTTTTAACTTCATCTTCGGAGAAATTTTTTGGTTTTTCTCCACCCTCAAATGATTCTGGCATAGTATTTTCTTTAAAAATTAACTTGTTAATTTTTTGTAGAAAGTGGACTAGACTTTCTATGAATTTATTTGCATTAAGGATTAAAAATTTTCTTCCCCCAAAATTAAAATATGGTTCGAGCCGATGTTTTTCTCCAGGTTCTTTTGCGGTTTTGACCCAGTAGGTGATTCTGCTGAATCAGCGGTGCGGCTCCGCCGCCTTTCCGAATTTTCGCGGGGGGACTTCCTCGCCGCCTGGGGCGGCGAAATGCGTTCGGACTAATTCAAGAATACTGCACCATACAGGAAAAATCAAAGAGCGAGACGAACCTTTCAAACTTGCAATTTCCCTTCTGGTGCCGCGGGAGAGAATCGAACTCTCATGGGATTACTCCCGCAGGATTTTGAGTCCTGTGCGTCTACCAATTCCGCCACCGCGGCACGCGAGCCGAATATAACTCGCAAAACTCAAAGACACAAGAATCTTGGTTACATGCAGATTTGTATATTGACCTTTCAAGCAACCTATGGTTTTATCCTGGCTGGAGATTGATCTTCATGTCAAAGGAGGCAGTCAGATGGCGCAGAGGAAACCTTGTTTTCGTCCTAGGCGTGTAGTTGCGACAGACAGACTTCTGGCGCTCTTCGAGTTCGAGAAGAAGTTGCTCTTAGCAGCTATGACAGAGTGTCGCTGTCGTAAAGAACAGTGTACGCATACTCAGTATCTTGAATCTCAAGAGAAGCGTCTGGCACAAGCGCTCTTGCAGGAGCAGCCATGTGATCTACACAAATTTCTGCGCTTGCAGAGAATGGTTTTGCAGCTCATGCGTTTTGCGCTGCAAAACGCAGTTCTAAATTCCATGGAGAAGATCGTCCAAGAGATTTTACGTGAGTATGAGCTGGTCTATCCTACGGATTCCATTCGGTCGATAGCGCGTTCTGCTCTTGAGCGGCTGTTGCGCGGACTGCATACCAGCCTATATGACGTTAAGCCTGACTTGGCGCGAGAGGCATTGCACCCATATAGAGCCCCCGCACGACTACGCGCTCTTTAATCAGTCTCAGCTTTTTTGGCCTTGTTACGAACCTCTTCGTTCAAGGCTTTTTTGTTTATTTTAAGCCAAAATTTTGATGTCAGCGTTCATGGCCGGTGAGGGTTTGGCTTGACACGAACCGCTTTTTATGCTAAATTTGTTTGTTTTAAGACTGTACCAGGTCTTATAACAAGGAGGCACTGATGTGCAATACAGAGCAAGATTCAGGTTTTCTGCGTGGCTTGGCCGCAGAGGCGCTCCTGGCGGCAGCCGAGTATCTGGATCCGCTGCTGTCGATGAGCCGTCAGCCTGTCATCGTGCAGCTTATGCGGCTCTACCATGATTTCATGCGTAGGGCTGACGCGCTCGAGGCAACAGCAACAGCGACAGCGACCGAGGAGGACGCCATGGCCGCTTAACTACTATATAGAAGGGGAGTGTCGGTGTTCCGATACTCCCCTTTAAATTTTATACTCCGTTTTCGACGCTGGCGCGTGTGATGGGATGGTACACTCTTGCTATGCAGTTCACCATCCAACCACGTCACTTGCGTAATTTAAAAGAGACGCTGCTAGTCATCACGGTGTTATATTTTTATGGTTTAGCCTTTGCCTTGTATTTTCGTCGTCCAACGTTTGATTTAGATCAGCCGGTGTTTTTTTTGACCATGTGCATGCTCTTTTTGTGCGCCATGAGTTTAGAGGCCGTGTTGGCTTGGTGGGATCACAGTGCTCGAATCTGGTGGTCAATCTTTGCAGTGGTTGCCTATGGCTTGATTGGTTTAGTGATTGCGCCAGCCTTATTCGGGTCGTGGATTTTCCCCTATGCCTTGTTGCTGCCGTTAATCCTAACATTGTATGGCGGGATTGCTGTTTCTATCAGCAGTTTGGCCGCCAAGTTTTTATTGCGCGAGCCGGGGTTGACACGCCTTGAGCTGAATCGTTCGCTACGTGAGTTGCCAGGATGGAAGCTTGTAGATGGCAGGCTGCACAAGACGTTTGAGTTTGGAGACTTTTTTGAGGCCTTGAATTTTGTCAATCAAATCGGCGCGTTGGCAGAGCAGAGACAGCAGTTTCCATGGCTGCATATTTCGCAGAATCGCGTAGCGGTGAGGTTTATTTCTCGTCATACTCCAGCCGTTACCAATAACGATCTACACATGGCGCATCAGATTGATGCATTGTAAAAATCATCCTTAATTTATGAACGTGCTCTGGCGTGGACTGGTCACACCAGTAACTTTTACGGCACCATATTCACCGTCATACCCTGGTCGAATTTCGACCAGGCCCTGACGCATGTTAATGATGGCTGTGACGATTTCGGGTGGAGCTACGTTTGATAATTCAAGCGCAGACAGATCTAAGAGCACGCCAAACTCCGTCCGACCAGTCTGCAAAAGCGCATTCACGAGACGTGAGACGCGTTGCGTGTTCTGGCCGCGGCCGACAACGTCAGCAATTAATTGTTTGAGTGGAACGATGGAACGAAACGGCACGGCCCGAGGCGGTCGCGGGGGATCGGCTGGACGATCAGCTAGCTCGGCCACGCGATGCATGACGCCGATGGTGAGTGGACGCCCACAGGTTGGGCACAGACCTTGACGGCGTTTAGTTTCTTCCGGCGTGCACCAAAATTTGCACTCGCGATGGCCGTCGGCGTGGTACTTACCGGCTGGCGGAAAAAATTCAATTGTCTCAACGAATTTTGTCGTATCATGTTCGACGAGGATGCGGCGCAAAGCCTGATAGGAGGGAGTTTCCATGTCAAAGACATTGGCTTCGCGTCCCAAATTATCACATGAATGTGCGTCGGAATTTGAGACCAGCATAACCTTGTCAAGCGCTGACCAGCGCCAATTCATAGCTGGATCAGATGAGAGGCCGGTCTCAATGGCGTAGATGTGCGAAGTCAAATCTCCGAAACATTCTTCTAATGAATCGTAGCCTGATTTGGATCCAAACACAGCAAACCAAGGCGTCCAGGCGTGTGCTGGGATTAGGAGACACTGCGCATCCGCTTCAAGCGTTAGTTTTAAGAGCTCTTGTGAGCTGAGTCCTATGATGGGCCGTCCATCGCTTTTTAGATTGCAGTCGCGTGCAGTCAAAGCCGTAGTCAAACGCTGTAGAGCTAAGCGTGAAGGAAAAAGAATAATGTGATGTACGCGCCTGACCTTGTCATGCTGTTTGTAGATACATGAAATTTCAGTCGAAAGCAGAAATCTAGTAGGTGAAGCCTCGTGTTTAAGCCGAAACATGCCAGCCCCAGTCTCTTCGAGTAAACGATCGATATCCGTCTGCCACGCTGGATGCAGGGCATCGCCCGTACCTACTACAGAGATGCCTTTGCGTTCACACGCGGCTGAAATGTTTGGCAGGGTTAAGGCTGGGGAGCACGCGCGGGACCATTTAGAATGAAGATGAAAATCAACGATGAGACGCATGCGGGATCACTTGTATTGATCTGCTCCGAGAATCACGAGAAAGTCGCTCGTTGTCATCTTCTCGCCGGCTGCGACAGATGCGAGTTGGGCTGGAATTATTGATTGGAGCGTACGTAGCGTTTGCGGCAAGGCTTTGTTATTCGCTTTGAAGATGATGGTTTTGCGGTAGGTCTTGTTTTTGGCGTCGGATGGAGGCAAGACAGACAAACCAGCAGCAGCGAGTTTTTTTACCATACTTGCGCCGGCGCCAGGGATGCGCGAACCGTTGCGCACTTCAATCACAGCCTGTTCCTGTTGGTCTGATTTTGTCGAGATTGCCTGCACTGACAGCGAGGAGGTTGCGCTAGGTGAAGGTATCATAGGTAGCACCGCCAGCACTCGATCTTGCGAGGGGGAGTACAACACTACCTTGTTGGACCAGCGCAACACGCGATCGCCATTTTGCGCCTCTCGAAAGAGGAGTTCATTGCGCGGGCGCACTAGATTTATATCTTGGATAGTTGCCATGATGGGGATTTCGTCCTTGGGTACAAGGACATGCTGTTTTACCTTGTTGAACACAGCTTGCAACTGTGGATCCGTGGTCTGCGTGGCCAGCTGTTTAAGCGCGAAGTTGCGAAGGCCTAAAACTACAGCGGTTATGAGAATGACGGCTAAAATAAGTTTTGTTAAGGCTGGAATTGGTTTAGACGATGAGTCTAGAATGTGGATTTCAGGTTGATGCATGCGTGTATAATAGCACACTCAAAAACGAGATGTCGTCCAAGCCTGGAATGTAGTACAATGTACCTGCTTGATACAGGTGAGCCGAGGTTATTGATCTTCGAATAGAAGTTGATTTGAAGCCAGGATGCTTTCCAAGATATTCATGAATTTAAATTCTAAAACTAGACACTGTATCGGGTTGCTTGTGTGTAGCTTGTTGACGCTGGTGTTTGTTTTCAGCTTGCATCTTCACACGATTTCAGCCGCCTCCTCCATCAACCGCGCCTTTAACTACCAAGGCAAGCTCTTAACCCCAGGTGGCTTGGCTGTCTCAGATGGAACCTATGCCATGAAGTTCTCTCTGTATGACGCAGCCTCTAGTGGCACACGCCTGTGGAGCGCT
>OBEQ010252901.1_pt1 | contig 25230 bp, 22 predicted proteins | sample 1670901 | NCBI WGS metagenome assembly OBEQ01 (sample SAMEA104232315, study PRJEB22302) | groundwater metagenome | biome: forest; feature: aquifer; material: groundwater | place: USA | collected 2011-08-07 | depth 5.4 m | reverse complement strand
GGCCGTAGCGCGCGCGCGGCGCCAGCTCGAGCCGGGTCGACTCGCCCAGGCGGCCCACCGAGCAGCCGGCGAACAGGCCGAAGGGCGTGGAGCGTCCGGCCATGCGGGCCACGTAGCGCGCCAGCGAGCGCTCCACCTTCTGGCCGCGCTCGTCCTCGGGCTTGTCGAGCCAGTAGTGCAGGCTCTCCTCCAGGCTGGGCGAGGCCACGAACACGGCCTCGCGCACCTCGGGGCGGGCCAGCAGCGCCCGCAGGCGCTCGCGCAGGACGCGCCGATCGGCGGCCAGCGCGGCGTCCAGATCGGCGTCGGGCGCGCTCGCCCCGGCCGCGGCCAGGCCGGCGCCCCAGCCGAGCAGGGCGTCGAAGGGCTCGAGGGGCGTACGCAGGGCGAAGAAGCCCGAAGGCGCGAAGTCGCGACGGTCAGTCATTCACACTATCCAGGATCCGGCGTGCACGGCCGGGTGCGCACGCGCGCCTCCAGGCCGACGGGCAGGTGGCCCTGCCACGCGGGCGGCACGGTCAGGCGCGCCTCGACCACCAGCATGCGCGAGGCGGCGTCGATCTGCGGCGCCACCGTCTCGATCTTGCCGCTGGTGGCCACCTTGAGCGAGGGCACGCTGGTCTCGACGCAGCTGCCCACCACGATGCTGGCCAGCTGCTCCTCGGGCACGGCGAAGCGCACCCACACGTCGTCGCCGCTGATGAGGCGGATGATGGGCTTGCCCGGCCCCACGATGGTACCGGGATCGACGTAGCGCTGCGCGACCACGCCATCGAAGGTGGCGGTGATGGCGGTGGTCTCCAGCAGCGTGCGCAGCTTGTCGACCGCAGCGACGCTCTCGGCGACCCGGGCATGCGCGGCCTGCCGGCGCGCCGCGGCCATCTTCTCCTCGTAGTGCGCGGTCTCCAGCTCCTCCTGCGACACGCTCGCGGCCAGCTTGTTCATGCGCCCGGCGCGATCGTGGGCGGCTGCCAGCTGGACGCGCGCGGCGCGCTCCTCGGCCTGGGCGGCGCGCACGGTCGCGGTGGCGCTGGCCAGGTCGCGCCGGATCGACTCGCTGTCGAGCGTGGCCACGGGGTCGCCCTTGTGCAGGCGGTCGCCCAGCTGCACCGGCACGGTCAGCACGCGCGCCGCGACGGTGGACTCGAGGTCGACCTGCTGCTTGGCGATGACGACCCCGACGAAGCCCTTGCGGTCGGGCATGGGCTGCATGGGCTGCACCTGGGGTTGGTCAGCGGCGACGGCAGCGGCGGTGGCGACGGGTGCCGGTCGCGTGGCCAGGCGTGCGCCGGTGAGCGCACCCATGCCGAACGCGACGCACGCGATCCCGGCCGAAATCACGAATAGCTTGCCGCTCATGCGGCGCCAGTATAATCGCAGCCTTGAGCGACAGGGCTGACACGACCCCCGATTCGACCGCGGACGACTCGACCGCCGACGAATGGCGTGACGGGGCGCACGAGATCGCGCGCGTCGACTACGGCGTGCAGGCGGTGGCCTGGCGCGTCACCGACGCGCACGGCGGCGGCGTGCGCGTCGAGCTGGCCGACAATGCGGGCCGGCGGGTCGTCGAGGTCACGCGCGACGCGGTGCTCGAGTGCGACTTCGGCGGCATGGGCGCGGCCGTGGGCATGTGCCCGGTCTACGCGCTGCTGCACGACCGTGGCCACTCCGCGTCGGTGGGCATCGACATCGACACCGATCGCGACCCCGACCTCAGCGGCCCGGTGCTCTCGCCCGAGGACCTGCGCGATCGCCTGAACGAGCTGCTCGCCACCATCGCCGCGGAGATCGACTGTCACTTCGTGCGCGTGCGCCCCGACGGCGGCGGCCACGCCGAGATCCGCACCCACGCACCCTTCGCCTACGCCATCTCGCCCACCGCGACACGTCTGGCCACGGTGGCCATGGGCGAGGGCGAGCGCGTGCACCTGTGGAACCCGGTCACCGCCGGCTGGCAGGGGCGGCTCGACGTGCCGGGTGCGTGCGCGCTGGCCTTCCTGGGTGACCACGAGCTGTGCGTCGGCTGCGACGACGGCACGGTGGTGCGCCTGCGCTACGGCCGCTCGCAGACCTGGACCGAGCGCGCGCGCGTGCTCGAGCCGGAGCACGCGGTCTTCGCGCCGCGCCAGGACGAGTGCCGCTCCGCCGACGGGCGCTGGCTGGTTCGCGCGACAGCGCAGGCCGTTCGCAGCTATCTTGTGGGTTGATGCCCGCGAAGCTCGTCCTGACCCTGTGTGCGCTGGCCCTGGCGATGGCGCCCGCGCCGCTCGCACAGGCCAAGAAGGCCAAGACGCCGCCGCCCGCGCCGTCGGCGCCGCCGCTGCGCGCCTGGGCCGCGGTCTGGCACACCGCCGCGACCGTGGAGTACTCGAGCTGTCCGGGCACCGAGCCGGGCCACCAGGAAGCATTCACGCTGACCGTGGTCGCCGACGACGACGGCAAGCGCATCGCCGCCACCGAGACGCCCGAGCAGAGCCTGGCGCGCAAGTTCGTCGGCGTGGCTGACCTGCGCGGCAAGAGGTGGGTCCTGCAGCTGCGCGACAAGGACGGCAAGAACGGCATGGATCTGTGGCTGGAGGAGGACGGCAAGAAGCTCGCCGGCACGCGCGTGGTGGTGCGTCAGGCCAGGCGCTCGCTCTGCTCGGTGGTCTACTCGATCGAGGGCACGCGCGACGAGGCGTGAATGGCATTCTCGATGCCGAGCTGTGATTCGATGATGCTGCGACGGGCCCAGTCCGGGCTGGCGCAGCGCAGCGCGGCTTCCAGATCGGCGCGCGCCAGCAAGTCGCGGCCGTGCAGCGCGTGGATCCAGCCGCGACAGGCCAGGGCGTCGGGATGGTTGGCGTCGTGGCGCAGCAGCTCGTCCAGGCAGGTCTGCGCCTCGATGAGGTGCTTGTGGCGAATCAGCATGACGGCACGCTGAAATAGCTGTCGGACCGAGCTCATGATTCAACTCCTTGCAACCCGGGAGTTGCAACTGTCGGGCCGTGCGATCGCCGAGTCGGCGAAACCAGACCGAGCGTCCGGTCGGCGGCGAGATCTGCCTGAGCCCGGGCACCGGCGGCGCGAGCGAGTAGCCGCTCCGTCGGACCGTCCGCGCGGCCGTGTGTGTGCGCGCAGCGCCCATCGAGACGGATGTGCCACGCCGCAGACACCCCGTTGACGTGTCGTCGACACCGCGCGCGGCAGTGCACGCGTGATGCATGTTACCTGGGCAGACAGGAGGCCAGCCATGGAGCGGTTCTGGGGACATGGTCAGGAGCTCGATCCGCTGCAGATGGCCGTTCGCGCCACGCTGATGTTCTTCCTGCTCCTGGCCATGATTCGCGTGGGCGGGGTGCGCATCTTCGGCAAGAAGTCGTCCTTCGACAATGTGGTGGTCATCCTGCTCGGTGCGGTGGCCGCGCGCGGCGTGGTGGGCGCATCTCCCTTCGCCGCGACCGTCGCCGCCTGCGCGGTCCTGGTGCTGCTGCACCGCGTGATCGCCTGGCTGGCGGTCAAGCACGAGACCATCCGCCGCCTGCTCGAGGGCAAGCGCGTGTGCCTCTACCGTGACGGCCAGATCCTGCACGAGAACCTCATCCGCACCACCATCAGCGAGCAGGAGCTGATGGAGAGCCTGCGCCTCGAAACCCGCCGCCCGACCCTCGACCACGTGGAGGACGCCGGCCTGGAGACGAATGGTCGCATCAGCTTCATCGAGAAGCAGGAGAAGGACTGACGCCCGTCAGCTTCCCCCGCCTCCGCTGTCGAATCCTCACCATTGAATCGTCCGTCCGCGCGCGCAAGTTGCTGTAATGTCTCGCGCCTGTTCGTTGGCAGACCACTTGCTCCGGTGGCCAGCGAGCGCACCCCGACATGAGGTCAAATCGATGAGACGAGGCGGCATGGCCGCTCTGGCGGTGTTGGTGGGCCTTTGCGTCGTCGCTGCGGCTGCGCGACCGGCCCACGCCGACGTGCGGGTGCGCGGCACGGTGGTGCGCATCGACGACGGCGAGGTCTACTTCGACGTCGGCAGCGCCACCGGGCTCGCGCCCGGCCGGCCGGCGCGCGCTTGGCGACGCATCAACCTCAAGCACCCGGTGACGTTGCGCCCCATCTCCGACGAGATCCCGCTGGGCGCGCTCGAGATCAAGGCGGTCGGGCAGTCGCTCTCGGTGGCCATCCCGTCGGGAAACCTGGAGTACGCCATCCAGGTGGGCGACCTCGTCGAGGTGCTGGTCGAGCGCGAGGAGCCCAGGCCGCCGCCGCAGCCGGTCAAGCCCGCGCCGCCCGAGCCCAGGCCGCCCGCGCCCGTCGTGCCCGAGGGACCCTTGCCGGCGCCCGACGCGGCCACGCAGCTGGTCGTCGACACCTGGCAGAGCACCATCGGCAAGCCGCTCGACGCGCGCATCGCCAGCTGGGAGGTCTTCCTGGCCCAGCACCCCGACTCGCCCTACGCCGCGTCGGTGCGCTCGGAGCTGGAGACCTTGAAGTCGCTGCGCGAGAAGTTCGCCGTCACCGGCGAGGGCGCGCAGGGCGGCGAGCCGCGCATCAGCGGCGTCGAGCACGCGGCGCCCAGGGCGTGGGCCTGGCGCCAGCCGCTCGGCCTGGTCTTCCTGGCCAGGAAGGGCGGCGTGGCCGGCGCGTGGCTGCACTACCGCCGCGCCGGCACCGACACCTACCGGCGCGCGCAGCTGCGCCCCGACGGCGACGGCTACCTGCGCGCGACCATCGCCGCCAGCGAGGTGCAGGCGCCCGGCGTCGAGTACTTCGTCGAGGTGCTCACCGCCGAGCGCGAGGTCGGCGCCGCGGTCGGCACGCCGCTCCGGCCCATCCAGGTCAGCGTGGCCGCGCCGGGCGAGAACCTGCTCTTCCGTGACACGCGCAACCGCTCGCGCGTGTCGCTGTCGACCGCCTACCTCGACTTCGGCGGCTTCGACAAGCGCGTCGGCTCGACCGACCGCATGACCGTCTTCGAGGCCGACTTCCTCTACCGCCTGCGCGCCACGCTGTACGGCATCCGCGTCGGCCTGGGCGTGCTCTCGGGCGAGGGTGGCCTGAAGGACCCGCGCGCCGACGGCATGGCGCCCGACAAGGCCGCGTTCAACTACGGCTACACCGAGCTGGAGTTCCGCGGCACGCGCGGCGTCGCCGTGCTCACGCGCGTGATCGCCGGCCAGGGCAAGCAAGGCCTCGGCTTCGGCGCCGAGGGCCGCCTGCGCCTGGGCAGCGAGGAGGGCACCAACCTGACCTTCGGCGCCTCGACGGTGGCCGGGGTCGGCTTCGTGTCCGAGCTGAAGTTCCAGTGGATGGCGTTCCCGCGCTTTCCGCTCGGCCTGGGCATCGCGGTGGGCGACCAGCCGACCCAGGGCGACCTGGGCGTGCGCTTCTCCGCCGACGTGGGCGTGCGCGCGCTGTCGTGGCTCACGCCCACGCTGCAGGTCTCGTATCAGGGACGTTCGCTCGAGCACTCGGGCATGGGAGCGGGCCTCGGGCTCGTGTTCGACTGGTGAGGCGCCACATGACGAAGGCATTCCTGGTCGCAGCGCTCGTGCTGGTGGCGAGCGCAGCGGCCGCCGACGAGGGCAAGAGCGGCCCGGCCGCGGGCAAGGACGCGGCGCCCGCGCGCGTGTGGCACGTGCCGCCCGCCGAGGCCCTGCCGGGCGCGCCCCTGGCCATCGACGCGACCATCGATCACGCCTGGCAGGCGACCCTCGAGCTGCGCTACCGCTCCGTCGGTGAGACGGCCTTCCACCCGGTCGCCTTCGAGCGCGCCTCGGGCGACGCCTACCGCGCGGTCGTGCCGGCCACGGCGGTCAACCCGCCTGGCGTCGAGTACTTCATCAGCGGCGCCGACCCGAGCGGCGCGGTCAGCGATCACTTCGCCTCGGCGCAGAACCCGCATCGCGTGGCCGTGCACGAGGACCCCGATGTGGTGCTGCGCGAGAAGGAGCTCGATCGCTACCAGGGCCGGCGCGCGCGCGCACGCGTCTCGGTCGAGCAGGTCGATTTCGGCACCCGCACCATCCACGACAAGAAGCTCGAGGATCGCTACCTGCGCGTCGACGCCGACTTCACCTACCGGCTGCTCAGGCTGCCTCTGCACTCGCTGCGCTTCGGCTACACCTACCTGCTCGGGGACACGCCCGCGACCGAGCGCGGCGACGGCGAGTGCCTGGGCGACAAGGAAGATCCGCCCGGAAGCGGCAGCTGCACCGGCCAGGCCGGCTTCAAGGCCTCGGGCTGGTTCGAGGTGCGCCTGCGCGCGACCTCGCTCATCGACGTCGACCTGCGTGGCATCCTGGCCGCGACCAAGGTCGGCTTCACCGCGGGCGCGCGCGCCGAGCTGCGCCTCGGCTCGGACATCGGCTCGCACGTGGCGCTGGGCGCCGAGCTCATCAAGGACGCCGGCTCGACCGGCTACCTGCGCCTCGGCTGGGACACCGTGCCGCACGTGCCCATGGCCGCGACCATCGAGCTGTCCAACCTGCCCTCGGCGCATCGCGCCACCGCGGTGCGTCTCATCTATGACGTGGGCTACCCGCTCGACGGCGGGCTGCGCCTGGGCCTGCGCGCCGGCTACCAGGCGCGCGATTCGGCCATCGGTGGCCTCTCTCTGGGCGCCAACGTGGCGCTGGACTTCTGATCATGCGCACACGAGCGACAACCATCGCGATGCTGCTGGCGCTCGGCCTCCTGGGCCTGGCTGGCCCGGCCGCACGCGCCGACGAGAACGCGGCCCCGCGCCATACCGTGCTGCGCGTCGACGGCGACGACATCTGGATCGACCTGGGCAGCGACGACGGCGCCGCCGACGGCTCCGAGCTGGTGCTCTACGACCTGGTCACCGCCACCCATCCGGTCACCGGCAAGAAGGTGCGCGACACCTTCGAGGTCGGCCGCCTGACCGTGGTCGTGGTCGGCAAGCGTCTGGCCATGGCCCATGCCGCCGACGACAAGGCCAAGCGCCGCGTCAGCGCCGGCGACGAGGTACGGCTGTCGTCGGTGCCGGTGGCGTCGACCGATCCCTGGGACGAGCGTCCCGCAGCGGAGCCGAGCACGAGCCCGCCGGCGGGCAAGAACGGCCCTACCGCAGCGCCCGAGCCCGCGCCAGGCACGAACGACGCTGCTGCCGCGGCGCTCAAGAAGCGCGCCGATGCGCAGGCGCTGGTCGACGAGGAAGGCGACGTGCGTGACGCCTGGAACGTCACCCTGGGCAAGCCTGCCGAGGAGCGGGTCAAGATCTGGCTGGCGGTGCTGGCCCGGTGGCCGCAGGGTCGCTTCGCCGGCGCGGTGCGCGCCGAGATCGTCAGCCTGCGCGCGCAGATCGAGGCGGAGAAGCGGCTCGAGCTGTCGCGCGCCGCCGCCACCGAGGTCGACGAGACCACGGGCTGGCAGACCGGGCTCACCGACGAGGACATCCTCATCGCCGGGCCGCTGGCCTACACACCGCCGCGACGCGTCTACCAGGGCGAGGCGTTCGAGCTGGCCCTGCTCGAGATCGAGCCGGGCACGGTCAAGTCGGCGTGGGTGCACGTGCGCCCGGCGGGCGCGCCCACCTACCGGCGCATCCCCATGACCGTCGAGCCGGGCGGGGCGTTGCGTGCGCGCGTGCTCGGTGACGACGTGCGTCCGCCCGGCATGGAGTACTTCGTCGAGGTGCTCGAGCACGACAGCGAGGAGCCCGAGAACGTGGTCGGCACGCCCGAGCAGCCGGTGCTGGTCACCGTCGACGCGTCGGTGGAGGAGCCGGCGCGCGACCTGCACAAGCGCTCGCGCGTGACCCTGCTGGTCGACTATGTCGACTTCGACGGCAAGCTGGGCGGCGGCCACGACCAGTACGTGCAGTTCGAGGCCGACTTCATGTACCGCTTCCGTGGCCCGGTCTACGCCATGCGCCTCGGCCTCGCCAGCATGGCGGGCGAGGGCGGGCCCAAGAAGGACATCGCCGCGGGCGCCTGCGACACCGCCGACCCCATGAACGACCCGTGCCGGCGCGTGGCCTTCAACTACACCTACGTCGAGCTCGAGTTCAAGCTGGCCGACCTGGTCTCCATCATGGTGCGGCCGATGGCCGGCGGCGGTTTCGCCACGCGCGAGGCCGATCCGGCCTTCGAGGACTTCAAGTCGTCGCTGGGCCTGCGCGGCAAGGTGCGCATCGGCCACGAGGACGAGACCAACCTGGCCCTGGGCATGGGCGTGGTCTCCAGCTTCGGCACCCTGTTCGAGGCCGCGTTCACCTGGGACGTGGTGCCGCGCTTCCCCATCGTGCTGTCGACCCAGGTGACCGATCAGCCGGTGGCCAACAACTTCGGCGTGCGCCTCATCGCCGACGTGGGCTACCGCGGGCTCTCCTGGGTGTACCCGTCGCTGCGTCTGGCTTATCAGGCGCGCAACATCGATCTCTCCGGCGTCTCGGCGGGTCTTGCCGTGAACTTCGACTGGTGAGGCAGGACATGCTGCGCAAGACCTTCGCATTCGTGCTCGTGCTGCTCTCCGCGCGTGTGGCCCAGGCGGGCGAGTCGGCGCCCGCGCCCACGCAGGCGGTCGTGCACCATGTCCCGCCCGCCGAGGCCGCCGAGCACGAGCCGCTGCGTCTGGCCGCGATGGTCGAGAACGCGTGGGCCGAGACCGCCCTGGTGGCGCGCTACCGCCCCGCGGACGCCCCGGCGCGCGCCGCCTTCAAGGAGGTGCCGTTCGAGCGCTCCTCGACGGGCGCGTACTACGCCATCGTGCCCATCTCGGCGGTGGTGCGGCCGGGCCTGGTCTACTACGTGGTCGGCATCGACAAGGACGGCCACGAGGTGGCGCACTTCGCCTCGGCGGCCTCGCCGCACGAGGTGCGCGTCGAGCCACCCACCGATGCGCGCTGGATCGAGGCGGAGCGGCGTCGCCTGGGCGGACGCATCGACAAGGTGCACGCGTACTTCGACGCGGTGAGCTTCGGCAAGGCCCTGGGTGAGCAGGACTATTACCTGCGCAGCGAGATCGACTGGACCCACCGCCTGGTCACCACGCTGTACTCCTTCTCGCTCGGCTACGGCTTCGTCCAGGGCCGCACGCCCTCGCAGCGCAACGACGCCGAGCCCCTGTTCGAGCAGCGCGGCACACGCTATGGCTTCGGCTCGGTGCGCGTGCGCGCCAGCGAGTACCTCTGGCTCGACGGCGGCGTGCTGCTCGGCTTCTCGCACGAGGGCTTCGCGCCCGGCGTGCGCGGCTCGCTCACCATCGGGCGCGACTGGCGCACCGCCGTGCAGGTGGGCGGCGAGTTCATCCGCGACCTGGGTGGCACCGGCTGGGTGCAGCTGCAGTGGGACACCGTGCCGCCCCTGCTCATGGCGGCACGCATCACCACGACCAGCCTGCCCGGCAGCGCGCTGGAAGGCGGCGCGATCCTGTCGCTGCACGCCGACTACCCGGTCACCGATCGCATCACGCTGGGCGCGACCGCATCGATGAACGCGCGCGAGCACCGTCCCGCCTCGCCCGGCGCGGGCGTGTCCATGAGCGTCGATTTCTAGTCGGGTGGCGCCTAGGGCCGGGACCCGACTTACCCTCGACTTACCCAAGGCCCGGCGCGGACGGCCTCAGCCTGCTGCTGCTGGCCTGCCAGAGCCCGCCCTCGTCCCCGACGCCGATGACCTGGACGCCTCTGGCGCGGCGGCGCCTGACTGACTAACCCTGAACGCGGCGCGATTCCTGCGCCGCCATGAACGGCCAGATCGTGTCCGCGAGCAGCTGCGGTGTCTCGATCAGGGGAACGTGGCCGGTGCCGGCGAGCAGCTCGAACCTGGCATTCGGAATGGCCTGCGCGTAGGCGCGCCCGTAGTCCGGATCCACGACGCGGTCGGCCTCTCCCCAGACGACGAGGGTGGGAGCCGTGATCGCCTGCAGCCTCGCGCGCAGCCTCGCGTCCATCATGGTGCCGCCATAGACCTTGAGCGTGGCGAAGTTGGACGCGAACATGGCCTTCTGCTCGGGCGTGAGCTTCGACGGATCGATGCGAAAGCGCTGCGGGTCGTGGTAGCTGAGCCGGCTCAGCTCGTCCAGCGACAGGGCGAACACATCGGCCACGGGATGCCCGGGGACCTCGATGCCGCACGCGTCGACGAGCACCAGCTTCTTGACCAGCGTCGGCGCCAGCAAGGCGAGCTCGGCCGCGATCCAGCCACCGACGGAGTTCCCGACGATGGTCACGCCGTCGAGCCCGAGCTTGCGGATCAGCGCGGCGTAGACCTGGGCCAGGCCGGCGACGTCGTTCAGCGCGTCGGGCCGGGGCGTACCCATGAAGCCTGGATGCGTCGGCGTGATGACGCGCGCTGGCCGCGTGCGCGCCAGGAGCTCTGCCCAGGGAACCACTGACAGCGGCCCCGCTCCACCGTGGAGCAAGATGACCGGCTGTCCGGTGCCGCGCTCGCTGAAGGCGACCTCGATGTTTCCGATGCCCTCGATATGCAATGGCTCGCTCATTTCGTATCTCCTGAGATCCAGCGCAGGACGGCGCCGGAGGTATCGACCGGAGTCGTGTTGAAGCAGATGGCGGCCTGGGGCGCCGCCCGGTGCACGATGTTGACGATCTTCTCGAACAGCAAGTGATGCTGCGCCTGCAGGCGAATGCCGGCGCCCACCACGATGGCGTCGTAGCGCAGGCTGCGAATCGTGCTCTCGATGAGCGCCAGGTCCGCGGGCTCGTCGCGCAGGAGGCAGAGGTCGAGGACATGGCCGGAGGCCGCCACCTTGGCCTGTGCGGCATCGAGCCCCTGCCGCACCTGGGCAGGAGTCATCGGGTTGGGAACGTCGGGATGCCATCCGATCGAGAGCGCATGCCTGGTTGTCGTCACGGTCGCCGCCTACGCTTCCCAGCCCGTCGAGGCATCGTTGTCGATCCACTCCTCGACGATCCTGGCCCCGTCGAAGCGGTAGAGCATGTGGATGCTCTGGTCGAACCGGCCCACCGGGAGATGGAGACCGGGAACGGCTCGCTTCAGCGTGCCCGAATGCGACAGCTGAACCGCCACGACGTCACCTTCGACCAGCAGGCTGTCGACCCTGAGGCGGAGGTCGGGAACCGCGTCGCGCAGCAGGCTGAAGCCACGACGCGCGCCCTCGCGCGAGCCGTCGCCCGCGCCGGGCAGCGGCTTGTGATGGAGGAAGTCGTCCGCGAACAGGTCGAAGGCGCCGAGGTCACCGTGATCGAGCCTGGCGAAGAAGTCGTGCACGCTCTGCTTCTTCTGCGCGGCCGCCGCGTCATCGGTGCGTGCATCGAAGCCCCAGGTGATCCCGAGTCGCTGGCCGGGCTTCAGGGTCATCACCGACGTCGATGGAGCCTGCCGCCGCGCGGCCTCGGCCAGTGCTTCGGGCGTGCCGCGATGCGAGATGATGAATGCGTTCGAGGCCCAGTTGCCGTGGAAGGTGTAGTGGACCGGGACGACGACCTTGACGTCCAGCCGTTCGCACAGCGCCGCCGCATCCGACGGGCTCATGCTGAGCTGGTGGTGGTTCCGCTGCTTGAGGGAGAGCCCGTTGATGCCGAGGAGCGCGACGTCGATCCGGCCGAACCGCTTCGCGACCTCGGCCTGGACCTCGGGCGTCATGAGGTGCGAGCAGAAGAGGACTGAACGACCATCCACCTCCATCACGTAGGCGTGCTCGTACTCGAACGACGTGGTCGGAAGCGAAGGCTTGGCGCTCACCGCGGTGACGCGAAACGCGCCGAGCTGCACGCTCTGCCACGGCGCAAGCGTACGCACGTCGTGAAATCCTGCCGCGGCCGCCTGCTCACCCTGCGTCGTGCCCACGGGGACGATGATGGGGACGGCGTGATCCCGGTAGGCACCGAAGTGCCTCATGTCGAAGTGATCCCAGTGGTCCATGCTGCCGAGCACCCCGGTCAGCGGTGGCAGCGCGTCGATGCTCATGGCCAGGCTCTCGCCCGAGTAGTAGCCGGGGAAGCTTCCCTTCTGGGAGAACCACGGGTCGGTGAGCAGCGTGTCGTTGCCGTACTGCACCAGCACGGACGCGTGACCCATGCGGATCACGCGCAGCTCGCCGGCTGACGGCTTGTCGCCGGCCAGGGTGAACGAGATGGGGGGCGGCTGCGCACCCGGGGCAGCGATGTCAGGCGGAAGGAACTCGGCAGGATTCGGTGTTCTCGCGCTCATGGGCCGAAGCTAGAGCGTCCCACGTGCGAGCGAAAGACACAGATCCTGGACGTCGCGTCCCAGATCTGGAACGCTGCGCGCATGGACCTGAACGCCCTGCAGGACTTCGTCTTTGTGGCCACGCACGGCGGCTTCGCGCCCGCGTCGCGCGCGCGCGGGATTCCCAAGTCATCGCTCTCCCGGCGCGTCCGCGAGCTGGAGGAGCGGCTCGGCGTCAGGCTCCTCGACCGGACCTCGCGCACGTTCCGCCTGACCGACGAGGGTGGAGAGCTCTTCAATACGGCCGGCCCGACCCTGTCGGGGATCGAGGAGGTGGGGCAGGCGCTACAGTCCAAGGGCGGTGGCGAACCGACCGGGCGCCTGCGCATCGCGGCGCCGACCCTCTTCGGCAACCTCTTCCTGGGACGGCTGGCCGCGCGCTACTACGCGGCGCATCCGAAGGTCGAGCTCGAGATCGTGGTCGGCGATCGAAACATCGATCTCATGGCGGAGGGTTTCGATGCTGCCATTCGCGTCAATGCCCAGGATACGAATGACCTGGTGCGGCGGCGATTCGCCAGTTGCTGCATGCAGCTGGTGGCGGCCCCGCGGTTCGCGGCGAAGTTCGGCAAGCTGTCGCCACGCGCGTGCAAGGAGCTACCGACGGTGCTGTTCGACAACGTGCCGGTCGCGCCGCCGTGGCGCTTCTCCGCCGGCAAGCGCAAGTTCGATGTGATCCCGCGCGCGACCATCCGGCTCTCCGCGCTGACGATGGTCCGTGATGCCGTGCTCGAGGGTGCGGGGTTCGCGATGCTGCCGAACACTTTGGTCGGGGATGACATCGCCGACGGCGCGCTCGTCCATTTCGGCGATCTGGACGGCGTCGACGTCGACCTGTCGGTCGTTCATCCTTCGCGACGCCTGGTCAGCCGGCGCCTCCGCGCGTTCATCGACATGGTGGTGGCGGAGTTCCCCGACGGACAGAAGCCGCTGCCGAAGAAGAAGAAGCCACGCTAGCGCACCCGTTCGAGGCCGGAATGGGGTCGAGCCCCGTTCCGCGTGTGCCAGCCGCCCTGAGCTGACCCTGGGCTTGTCCGAGGCCCATTTGCAAATCAGGCCTGCAAGTGACTGAAAACGCCGACCGCCGACAGAGAAGCTGCGGCATGGATCGACGCTTCTTCACTCTGCAAGGGGACCACGGTCATGAAAACGTTGTGGCGTTCGAGGCAGGCGTGTGCCGGGGCTACCGTCCTCGTCCTGGGCGCCTGTGGCGCGGCTGCGCATCCGGCCGGGACGGACAGCGGCATCGACGCCGCCCAGGCTGATGCCGCGGATCTCAACGATGGCGTCGCCGTCTCCGGCTACGCACGATTCACCGTCATCACGCCGACGCTCATCCGCATGGAATACGATCCGGTTGCCGTGTTCGTCGACGAGCCCTCGTACTTCGCGATCGATCGCGACCACCGCTTCCGCAGCGCGGTGATCACGACCACGCCAACCGGGCTCTCGATCGACACCGGTGTGCTGCGGCTGACCTACGTGAACGACAACCAGCCCTTCTCGTCAGCCAACGTGACCGCCGTCGTCCACCGCGGTGCGACGCCCGTCGTCTTCAACCCTGCCCCGTCGAGCGAAGGCAATCTGGGCGGAACGACGCGGACGCTCGACAACTGGAATGGCGCAGGCAAGCTGGACGATGGCGTCGTCTCCCGAGCCGGCTGGTACGTGCTCGACGACTCGCACCAACCGCTCCTCGATGATGGCTGGGTGCACGAACGAGAAGACGTCGAGGAGGACTGGTACCTGTTCGGCTACGGCCTCGACTACAAGGCTGCCATTTCGTCACTCACCAGCATCGGTGGCAAGGTGCCGATGCCGCGCAGCTACGCGCTCGGCGCCTGGTACTCACGCTACTGGCCGTACACCGCGGACGCCTTCAAGAACATCGTGCAGGAGTACGACAGCCACGATTTCCCGCTCGACGTCATCGTGCTCGACATGGACTGGCACGAGGACGGCTGGACCGGCTGGTCGTGGAATCGCAGCCTCATCCCCGATCCCGCGGATCTGCTGGGCTACTTTCACCAGCACGGCCTCGCGGCGACGCTCAACGTCCATCCCGCCGACGGCGTCGCTCCGTACGAAGATGCCTACCCCGGGTTCATGACGACGCTTGGTCTCGATCCCGCGAGCGGCAGCACCGTACCCTTCGACGCGGCGAGCCAGACCTACATGAATGCACTGTTCTCGCAGGTCCACGCGCCGCTCAGCCAAGTCGGTGCCGACTTCTTCTGGCTCGACTGGCAGCAGTATCCGTACACGCTGGGATTACCGCACCTCGAGAACATTCCCTGGCTGAACGAGCTGTACTATCGCTACAGCTCGCAGAACCATGTGCGCGGGCTCTCTTTCAGCCGCTGGGGTGGGTTCGGGGACCATCGGCATCCCATTCATTTCTCGGGTGACGCCTCGACCGCGTTCGAGATGCTGGCTTTCGAGGTGCCATTCACGTCGACATCCGGCAACTCCGGACTGTTCTACTGGACGCACGACATCGGCGGTCACAATCGGGGGCGGAATGAAGAATCGTATACCCGCTGGTGCCAGTTCGGCGCGTTCTCGGCGGTGCTCCGCTCGCACTCGATGCAAGATCCCGACATGGATCGGCGTCCCTGGACCTATCCGGCGTGGGCCGAGGCCTCGATGAAGATCAGCTTCCAGCTTCGTTCGCGATTCTTCCCCTACATCTATTCTTCGGTGTGGCAGTCCTCGAGCACGTCCGTTCCGCTGCTCCGACCGATGTATCTCGACGACGCGGCCAGCGAGGACGCCTACCACCAGCCTCAGGAATATGCATTCGGCGACTCGCTGCTGGTCGCGCCAATCGTCGAGCCAGGCGCCGGGCCTGCTCGGCTTGGACGGCAGGTCGTGTGGTTTCCCGCAGGGACCTATTACAACTATTTCACCGGCGAACGGTTCGACGGCCCCGGCGAGCATCTCGTCGCGGCGACCATCAACGAGCTGCCGCTCTACATCAAGGCAGGAGTCCCGGTGCCGACCCGGCCGTTCACGCGCCGGATGGGAACCACGCCGGTCTCGAACCTCGAGGTGCGGTGCTACCCGGGCGCGGACGGTCAGCAATCAACTTACATCCTCTACGAAGACGACGGCCTGACCACGGCCAATGCCACCGGCGCCTTCGCGACGACCAAGTTGACCTGCGAGCGCCACGGGAACGACGTCACGGTCACAATCGATCCGGCGGCCGGAACCTTCACGGGGCAAGTCGGCCAGCGCTCGTACACGATCGAGGTCCCGGCCACCGTGAAGGCCACCGCGGCCGCGCTCGACGGGGCGGCGGCGAGCGCGGTCTACAGCGCGGCCGACGCGATCAACCGCGTCACGATTCCCGCTCGCTCGATTCACATGGGCACGGCCGTGCGCGTGACGGCCGTGCCGCTCGATCCTGGCGAGACGCGGCGGCGCGCATTCGCGGCACGCGTCGGCCTCGACCCGGCCGACAAGACGATCGATCAGCTGACGCAAGCAGCCTGGGCGAGCGCGTCGAACGGCGCCCTCCGACTCGCCATCCTTGCCGCCAGCGGCGCCGGGATCGTCTTCAAGAACACCAACGTCTACGGCTACCCTGCTGCGTCGACGATGAAGGCGTACCAGGAGCCGTGGAGCACTGCGTCGGCTGCCGTCACCAGCTCGTGGTCGGGCGCCGAGGAGACGCAGAAGGGTACAGTCGCGTACGCAGGCACGACAGTCGTCCTCTACAGTCCGCCCATTCATTTCGATTTCGACCATCCCGGAATCGATCTGGCGAAGAGCGCCACGGCCCAGTTCTCGTCCCTGGAAGCGCCGGAGACGACCGGGATCGCGGATGGACTCGTGGGTGGGTATCCGGGTGACCGCGGGCAGGAATGGAGCACCAGCGGCGAGTCGACCAATGCCTGGGTCCAGCTGAAATGGCCGACTCCGCAATCGGTCAGCTCGATCATTCTCTACGATCGCGTCAATGCCGATGACCAGGTCACGGGCGGCGTGCTGTCGTTCAGCGATGGCTCGACGTTGGCGGTGGGCCCGCTGCGCAACGAGCCACTCTCCGCGGCGAGCCAAGGATCCGACGTGATCACGTTCCCTGCAAAGCACGTCACCTGGGTGAAGTTCACTGTGACCTCGGTCTCTGCGTCGACCATGAACATCGGACTGTCCGAGATGGCCGTGTACAGCCCGTAGGACGGTGGCGAGCGAACAATCGCAGGCGATGGCGACCTCGTCGAGCTGGCAACCGACCACGTGGCGCAGCACCCAGGCCTCGCGCACCTTGGCGAGCACGTCCGCGAGCCCGCGATCGATGAGCGCCAGCTCGGCGCGTTGCTCGGGGCTGGCCTCGGTCGACGCCTCGCGTGGAAGAGCCAGCAGGCCGTCGGAACGGCTCGTCTCATCGTCACGTACCAAGTGATCGGGAGCCGTCCGGCTGCCACCGGCTGACATGCGGGGCACGTGCGGTGGAAAACCTGCCGGTCGCTGCGAAGTTTGCCAGCAGCCTCATCGTGGACACCGAGGCCCGACAGGGGCGGAGCCCGCGCTGGCCGTAGCGGGTCAGGCACGCCGCGCAACGTGATAAGAATGCTGCCGGCATGTCCGAGCAACATTCGACGTCTCACATCATCCAGTCGCTGATCTCGAACCTGCTGATCGCGGTGGGCAAGGGCGTGGCGGCGGTCATCACCGGCTCGGGCTCCATGCTCGCCGAGACGCTGCATTCGTTCGCCGACTGCGGCAACCAGCTGCTGCTGCTGCTGGGCGTGAAGCGCGCGCGCAAGCCAGCCGACAAAGCGCACCCCATGGGCTACGGGCGCGCGTTGTACTTCTGGTCGTTCATGGTCGCGCTCATGCTGTTCCTGGGCGGCGGCGTGTTCTCCATCTACGAGGGCATCCACAAGATCCACCGCCCCGAGGCGGTCGAGCGGGTGTGGCTGGGCGTGGTCATCCTCGGCTTCTCCATCCTGGTCGAGGGCTGGTCGCTGTGGGGCAACGTCCGCGAGATGAAGAAGCGGCGCGGCGCCAAGCCGCTCCTGCGCTACCTGCGCGACACCAAGGACTCCGACCTGGTGGTCGTGTTCGGCGAGAACTTCGCCGCCGTGGTCGGCCTGTTCTTCGCGCTCGCGGCGCTGCTCATCGCCGACCAGACCGGCGACGGGCGCTGGGACGGCATCGGCAGCCTCGCCATCGGCGCGGTGCTGGTGGGCGTGGCCGGCTTCCTCGCCTTCGAGATCATGTCGCTCCTGGTCGGCGAGGCCGCCGACCCCGACGTCGACCTGGCGGCGCGCCAGCTGGTCGATGCGCACCCCAAGATCGACTCGGTGCTGCACCTCATCACCGTGCAGCAGGGCCCGGGCGAGGTCATGGTCGCGCTCAAGATCAGGCCGACCATGAACCAGTCCGCAGAAGAGCTGTGCGAGACCATCAACGACTTCGAGCGCCAGCTCAAGCTGCGCTGCCCGGCGGTGCGCTGGTCGTTCGTCGAGCCCGACGTCAGGTAGCGCGCGCGCGCCGCTTGCCCGACAGGCCCACGACCACGGCGGCCGCGAGCAGCGCGCCGCCGCCCAGCTGCAACGAGGTGACGCGCGCGCCGAACAGCAGCGCGCCGATGGCGATGGCGATGGCGGGCTCGAGCACGATCACGATGTTGAGCGCGAACAGGGTCACGCCGCGCGCGGCCAGGTTCATGAGCCCGTGCCCGGCGACCGTGGTCAGCACGACCAGGGCCAGCATCCAGCCCCAGCGCGCCGGCGAGGTGACCACCAGCGAGTCGTGCGCGAGCAGGGCCACCGGCAGCGCGATCAGGGCGATGCAGACCATGTTCCAGCCCATGAACGCGGCCAGGGGCGTGGCCGCGCGCGCGTCGCGCGTGACCACGTAGAAGAGCGTGATGGCCAGCCCACCGACGATGCACATGGCGTCGCCGGCGAGCGCGCGCGGGCCCAGGGCGAAGTCGCCTCTCGCGATGATGGCCAGGCCGCCGACCGCGAGCGCGACCGAGATCCACGTGCGCGTGCTGGGCGGCTCGCCCAGGCGCGTACCCAGCACCGCGGCGATGATGGGCTGGGCCACCAGCAGGAGCAGGTTCGAGGCGAAGTCGGTCAGGTCGAACGCCTTGACCCAGAGCAGGAAGTGGGCGGCGAACAGGACCGCGCCCAGCAGCAGGCGCGGCCGGTGCTCGGGCGCGACGCGGCGTGCGACCACCAGGAACAGCGGCGCGGCCAGGGCAGTGCGCCAGAAGACCGTCGCGTAGGCGTCGAAAGCGGCCATCTTGATGAACGGGCCGCTGGTGGAGACGAGCAGGAGCCCGGCGAAGAGCGCCAGGCCGTGGCGGGCGGCCGGCGCTGACGACGACGAGGAGGCCGGGCTCACGCGCGCAGACTACACGCGCGTCGGGCGCGGCGTCACGCCCAGATGCGGTCCATGACGCGGCCGACGCTGGCCCAGGCACGCAGCGCCGCCTGGTGCAGAGGCGGCGCGTTCTTGATCCCATGGGGCGGGTGGATGAAGTCGAGCATGCGGTTCTTGGCCGGGCTCTTGCCCGGGTTGAGCAGGCCGCGCACGGCGTCGCGGCGGCGCGCGCCCGGGGCGCTGGAGTCGGCGCCCGCGTCTTGCAGCATGGTGGCCACGATGTCCGATTGCAGGCCCAGGGTGTAAGTGGCCATCTTGCGCTGATCCATGCCCAGGGTGAGCATGTCGCCGCGCAGCACGTTGCCGCCGGTCATGAGCAGGGCCAGGCAGCGCGCCTGGAAGGCGACCACGCCGGCGGCCTCCCAGTCGCTGAGCTGGCGCAGGAGGCGCGGCAGGTACATGACGCCCAGGCCGACGTGGCGGGCCTCGTCGCGCTCGTAGTAGGGCAGCAGCTCGGTCAGCACCGGCTCGACGTTGGTGTCGGCCAGGCCGTGGAAGAGGCTGAGCGCGTTCGACTCGACCAGGAGCTGCATGCCGACCAGCTTGTGGACGAGGTTGTCGGTCTCGAGGATGCCGATGAGCAGGCGGCGCGCGATGCCGCCCAGGCGCGGCCCCTCCTCGCCGGTGGCACGCAGGTAGTCGCGCAGCACGTAGAAGTGGCGCGCCTCGTCGTGCGCCTGCGAGGTCGCGGCCATCTTGGCCTCGATGTCGCCGATGCGCTCGGCCAGATCGGCGGAGATGGCCCAGGCGGCCAGCTCGCCCCACATGAGCACCGAGAGGATCTTGAGCGCCGCCTGCTTGCGCGGCGGATCGAGGCGGGGCGGGCCGTGCTTTGCGATGAGCGCCTGCAGCGTCTCGCGGCCGTCCCAGATGTTGTCCTGGCCGATGTGATAGATGCGCTCCAGCTTGTCGAGGCGCTGGCGCGCGCGCTCCTCGATGGACTCCTCGAGCATGCTGTAGGGCGGCCAGCGGGGCGTGCGCGGGCGCACCAGGTCGGCCAGGCGGGACCACTTCGACGACGACGACACTTCGCTCATGGCGCTGCCTCCGGTTTCTTCAGCAAGCCGAACAGCTGGATCTCGACCGTGGCCTTGACGATGGCGTCGAGGTCCACGGGTGCATCGTCGGCGAGCGCCGCGAGCACGACCTTCTCGACGCCGCCGAGCACGAAGCGTGCGGCCAGGCGCGCGTCCAGGTCACTGCGCAGCACGCCCGCGGCCTGGGCCGCGCGCATGTCGCCTTCCATGGCGCCCAGCATGGCGGCGTCGATGCGCGCCAGCGCCTCGTCGACGACGCCGTCGCTACCGCGGGCATCGCGCAGCACCAGCCGCAACGTGGCCGCGTCGGCAAAGATGATGTCCAGGATCTGCCTGACCCGCCTCGAACAGAACGCGACGATCACGCGCACCGGCGCACCCGCCACGCCCGGAATCGCCGCGACCGGCGGCCGCTTCGCGATCATCGCCACGATGCGGTCGCAGATCCCGTTCATGACCGCGCGCAGCAAATCGTTCTTGTTCTCGAAGTACTGGTAGAGCGTCCCCCGCCCGATCTTCGCCGCCTCACAGATGTCCGCGACGTTGGCTTCTCGTACGCCTCGCTTCGCGAACACATCCTTAGCAATATCCAGTATCTGCTGCTTCCGGACCTCCGCCTTCAGGTACGTCCTCCGCCCCAGAACTGACATGTCAGTTCTACTAACGTGATCCGACACCCGTGTCAATTGCTGCCTCCGGGGGGACGGTGTTGCCAATTTAACTTTCGGCGGAAAGCCTGCGCTCCGGCATCGGAATCCCACGAAAGTTAAATTGGCAACACCGTCCCCCATCCCAGAACGAAGCGGAGGAAACGCATGGGCTTGAAGCTGTTCTATGTGCCGTTCACGCGAGCAGGCAGGGCCAGGTGGATGCTCGAGGAGCTGGGCGTGCCCTACGAGATCGAGAAGATCGACGTGAAGGCCAAGCAGAACAAGACGCCCGAGTACCTGGAGAAGGTCCACCCGCTCGGGCACGTGCCGGCGCTGCGCGACAGCGACAACGACGTCACCATGTTCGAGTCGGCTGCCATCTGCATGTACCTGGCCGACAAGTTCCCCGACAAGCAGCTCGCGCCGCCGGTCGGAACGCCCGCGCGCGCCCACTACTACCAGTGGATGGTCTACTCCATGTCGGAGCTCGAGCCGACCGTGACCGTGCTCGCGGGGCTGAACAAGGTGCCCGAGGAGCAGCGCGACGCCGCGGCGGTCGAGGCCGCGCGGGGCAAGTTCAACAACGCCGCCAGCGCCATCAAGCGCCACCTCGAGGCGCGCGCCTACGAGTACATGCTCGGCCACGAGTTCACCGCCGTCGACGTCATGACCGCCGGCGTGCTCGGCTGGGCCAAGATCCTGGGCGCGCTGGAGAACCAGCCCGAGCTGCTCGCCTACGTGAAGCGCTGTACCTCGCGCCCGGCCTCGCAGCGTTCGCGCGCCGAGTAGCGGCGACCCGGTGCGCGCCGCGGCGAAATGCCGCGCGCGCCCGCCGCGCCTGGTAGCATCCGAGCCCACGTGAACGAACTGCTCATCGCGCGCGGGCAGATGGCGCTCTCGCTCGCGTTCCACATCGTCTTCGCGGCCATCGGCGTCGCCATGCCCGTGCTCATGGTCGTCGCCGATGTCATGCACCGGCGCACGCGCGACCCCGAATGGCTCGCCATCAACAAGGCCTGGGCCAAGGGCACCGCGGTGCTGTTCGCCGTCGGTGCGGTGTCGGGCACGGTGCTGTCGTTCGAGCTGGGCCTGCTCTTCCCCGGCTTCATGCGCCATGCCGGTGCCATCATCGGCATGCCCTTCTCGCTCGAAGGCTTCGCCTTCTTCCTCGAGGCCATCTTCCTCGGCCTGTACCTGTACGGACGCGACAAGCTGCCCGCGCGCCTGCACCTGGCCGCCGGCGTGGGCGTGGCAGTCGCCGGCCTGGCCTCGCTCGCCTTCGTCATGCTGGTCAACGCGTGGATGAACGCGCCCGTCGGCTACCACCTCATCGACCCGGCCACCGGACAGCTCGGCGCCGTCGACCCGCTCGCCGGCATGGCGTCGCCGTTCGCGCTGCACGAGATCCTGCACATGGCCGCCGCCGCGTACATGGCCACCGGCCTGGGCGCGGCCGCCATCCACGCCACCGTGCTGCTGCGGCGCGGCGCGAGCACGGGCGCCAACGCGTCGTTCCACCGCAAGGCCCTGGGCGTCGCGCTGGCCATGGCCATCCCGGCCACGCTGGCGCAGCCGCTGCTCGGCCACATCGCCGGCGGCCAGGTGGCGCGCCTGCAGCCGATGAAGCTCGCGGCCATGGAAGGCCTGTTCCACACCCAGAAGCACGCGCCCATGAGCGTGGGCGGCATCGTCGACCACGAGGCGCGCAAGACCCGCTACGCCGTCGAGATCCCCGGCCTGCTCTCCTTCATCGCCTTCGACGACTTCGACGCCACGGTGCAGGGCCTGGAAGACTTCCCCGAGGCCGACTGGCCCAGCCCGGTGGTGCACTACGCGCACCAGATCATGGTCGGCATCGGCACCGCCTGCGCCGGCCTGGCCGCGTGGGTCGTGCTCGCTTACCTGCGCAACAAGCGCCGCCTGCCCACAAATCCGTGGCTCCTGCGTGCGCTCGTGCTCGCCGGGCCGCTCGGCTTCATCGCCATCGAGGCCGGCTGGACGGTGACCGAGGTCGGCCGCCAGCCCTGGGTGATCTACGGCGTCTTGCGCACCGCCGCGGCGGCGACGCCCATGCCCGGCCTGATCGTGCCCTTCGTGACCTTCACGCTGCTCTACTGCGGCCTGGCCGCCGCGGTGGTGGCCATCCTGCTGCGCCAGGTGCGCAAGACATGATCACCATGCTGCCCGAGCTCGTCGGCGCGGCCATGCTGGGCGCGCTCGTGCTGTACGTCCTGCTGGGCGGCGCCGACTTCGGCGGCGGCGTGTGGGACCTCCTGGCCACCGGGCCGCGCCGGCGCGCCCAGCGCGCCCTCATCGAGGACGTCATCGGACCCGTCTGGGAGGTGAACCACATCTGGCTCATCCTCATCGTGGTCCTGCTGTTCACCGGCTTCCCCGGCGCCTTCGCCGTGGTGACCACGGCGCTGCACGTGCCGCTCACGCTCATGCTGGTCGGCGTGGTGCTGCGCGGGGCCGCCTTCGCCTTCCGCCAGTACGACGACCGTCGCGACGAGGTGCAGCGACGCTGGGGCCGCATCTTCGCCATGGCCAGCATCGTGACGCCCATCTTCCTGGGCGTGGCGCTGGGCGCGATCACCGCGGGCGGCATCCGCGTCGACGCCACGACGCACATCGTCACCACGGGCTTCTTTCGCCCCTGGCTGGGCCTGTTCCCGTTCATGTGCGGCCTGTTCGCCTTGCTGCTGTTCGCCTTCCTCGCCGCGGTCTACCTGACCAACGAGACCGAGGACCCGGCGCTGCGCGACGACTTCCGTCGCCGCGCGCTGGCCGCGGGTCTCTTGCTCGGCGTGGTCGCGGCGGGCGCCTGGGCCACCGCCACGGCGGGCGCGCGCGACTTCGGCGAGCGGCTGTTCCATTCCTCGTGGAGCCTGCCGCTGCAGCTGCTCACCGGCGCCGCCGCGCTGGCCGCGCTCGCCACCCTGGTCCAGCGCCGCTTCCGCCTGGCCCGCGCCGCGGCCATCGCGCAGGCCGTGCTGATCGTCCTCGGCTGGGGCCTGGCGCAGCAGCCGTACCTCATCGCGCCCGACGTGACGCTGCGCGTCGCCGCGGCGCCGTCCGCAACGCTCTCGGCGGTGCTGCTGACCCTCGTCGGTGGCAGCCTGCTGCTGCTGCCCGCCCTGATCTGGCTCCTGCGCACCTTCCGGGTGCGGCGAAGACCCGGTTAGCGACGGCTATTGGCCCGGGCCGGAGCGCGGTGTACGTTCCGCGTCGAATGCCAACCCAGAATTCGACCGGCGGCGGCGGTGGACTCGCCTCCGAGGACCGTGCCTTCTTCGGCCATCCGCGTGGCCTCTCGACCCTCTTCTTCACCGAGATGTGGGAGCGCTTCAGCTACTACGGTATGCGGGCGTTCCTCTTGCTGTTCATGGTCGCGCCGGTCGAGGCGGGCGGCCTCGGCATCGGCGCGGCCCAGGCGGGCGTGATCTACGGCCTGTACACATCGATGGTGTACCTGCTCAGCGTCCCGGGCGGATGGATCGCCGACCGCTTCCTCGGCCAGCAGAAGGCGGTGCTCTACGGCGGCGTGCTCATCATGTCAGGGCACATCGTGCTGGCCGTCCCGGCGGTCGGGACCTTCTACTTCGGCCTGGCGCTGGTGGCCCTGGGCACAGGTCTGCTCAAGCCCAACATCAGCACCATCGTCGGGCAGCTCTACGGGCCCGAGGACAAGCGGCGCGACGCCGGCTTCTCCATCTTCTACATGGGCATCAACATCGGCGCCTGGCTGGCGCCCATCCTGTGTGGCACCTACCTGGCCGAGAGCGAGCACTTCCGCCACCTGCTGGCGGGGATGGGTATCGCGCCGCGCTCGGCCTGGCACTTCGCCTTCGGCGCCGCCGCGGTCGGCATGGCCGCGGGCCTCGTGCAGTACAACTTCGGCCGCAAGTACCTGGGCAGCGCCGGGCGCGAGCGCGTCCCGCCCGAGAACGACAAGCAGGCCAGGCAGAACCGGCAGATCCTCGTCGCCGTGATCGCGCTCTTCATCGGAGTGCCGGCGCTGCTGGTGATCCTCAACGCCGTCGGCACCATGACCATCACGCAGGAGCAGCTGGGCGGGATCATCGACTACACGTACTTCGGCCTCGTGATCGGCGTGTTCGTCCTGCTGTTCCTCTTCTGCCGCAACAGCGACGAGATCCGGCGGCTGGTCGTCATCGTCGTGCTCTTCCTCGCCGCCATGATCTTCTGGGCCTGCTTCGAGCAGGCCGGCTCGGTGTTGACCCTGTTCGCCAAGGAGCACACCGATCGCAACTTCTTCGGCTGGCAATTCGGCTCGACGCTCTACCAGCAGTTCAACTCGGTCTTCGTGGTCATGCTGGCGCCGGTGTTCGCGTGGCTGTGGGTGACCCTGGCCAAGAAGGGCGTCGAGCCGGTGACGCCGCTCAAGTTCGCGCTGGGCATGTTCTTCGTGGGCGTGGGCTACCTGGTCATGCTCCCGGCCGCCAAGATGGCCGTCACCGGCGTCAAGTCGGGCCCGTACTGGCTTGTGGGCCTGTACCTGGTGCACACGATTGGCGAGCTCTGCCTGTCGCCCGTGGGCCTGTCGGCGATGTCCAAGCTGGCCCCGGCGCGCTGGGGCGGCCTGGTGCTGGGCATCTGGTTCCTGGCCGCGTCGATGGGCAACTACCTGGCCGGGCGCGCGGTCGGCCTGAGCGTGTCCATGCGGCTCGATAGCTACTTCCTGCTGGTCGCCGCCATCCCCATCGGTCTCGCCGTGCTGCTCGCCCTGCTCGCCAAGCCCATCCACGGGCTCTTGCGCCAGGGCAGCGACGCCGCGTCGTCGTCACACTAGCGAAAGCGGCGGCGCGGGCAGCGTTCGCACCGGCTCGAGCACCGAGCGCACGAACGCGGCGCGCGAGATCTCGCCCCCCGAGAGACGATCCATGGCGTCCTCGCCCAGGCTGGCGTAGCGGGCCAGGGCGAGCGCGCGCG
>OBEQ010395865.1_pt1 | contig 25236 bp, 26 predicted proteins | sample 1670901 | NCBI WGS metagenome assembly OBEQ01 (sample SAMEA104232315, study PRJEB22302) | groundwater metagenome | biome: forest; feature: aquifer; material: groundwater | place: USA | collected 2011-08-07 | depth 5.4 m | reverse complement strand
TTGATTTCGGCGAGATCTCGGCGAAGCTCAAGGCGAAAGCGCTTGAGCGAAGACGGACTCCGTTCTCCGCCCAAAGAAGATTCCTCCCCCCCGGCCCATCCCGCCCAATGGCGGGACGAAGCGGCGGGGGGGGCGCAAAGACAGCAAGTTGTGTCATTGCGAGCGAAGCGAAGCAATCTTTTTAAAGGGTTGCTTCACCCCGCCCCGCCAGAAAACGGCGGGGCAGTCCTCGCAAAGACAGTAAATCGGAGGCGGTGACGAGTTCTTAGTAACAGAAACAGATTTAAACCCGGATTTTGTGCCGGTAAAAGATTGCCCGGGACGCGCGGCTTATTGCCCTGATATTCCGCCGGCGATAGATTGGAGGGGATTGTTTTGTATGAAATCGAGAAAGACCGGAGCGGCAACTAAAATACCAACCACCGGAAAGATAAAAAATAAAAGAGGGATCAGCATTTTCATGGGGGCTTTTAATGCAATTTGTTCACCGCGCCGATATCGGGCCAAACGCATATCTTCGGAAAGGATATTGAGCGCCTCCGCCACCGAAGTTCCCATGCGATCAGCCTGGATCAGCGTTCGCGAAAAAGTTGACAGATCCGGCAAATTATATTTTTTTGCTAAATCACTTAAGGATTGCCGTCGCGGCTTGCCCACATTGATCTCTTGCAAGAGCAGCGTCAATTCTTCAACAAGGACACTTTTTCTCGATTTCTCGACAACCCATTTGAGCGCCAGCATAAAATCCAGGCCGACATTGACGCAAAGCGCCAGGAGATCAATGGTATCGGGAAGCTCTTTAACAATGGAGTTTTTTACAAACTTGACTTTCTGCTGCAACCAGAATTCGGGAGCCATGTACCCGATGCAAAACAGAATAGCTGTCCAAAAAAATAGTGTATCCGGTTTTATCAGTGGAAACACAAGCAATAAAATAACGCCCATGATGATTTCTTTTACTAAAAAGAATTCCTCGGCAATCAAGTTTACTCTGCCCATCACCAGGTCACGGTTGATCCTGCGGCCAAGGGGCCCGATGCACAGCGGCCGGTTAAATAACGCGGCCTGCCGGATAAAAAATCTAAAAACTCCCAAAACCTTTTGCTTTTGAGTTTTCTTTGTTTCGTCCTGCTCCAAAAAAGATCGTAAGCGCGGGCGCAGTTCTGCCTTTGTCGGCGGAAAAACAAGCACGGAAATAATAACTACCGCGGTAAATATCAATCCAAAAATAATGGATGTCATGTGTTAGTACCCCGTAAAATTAATTCTTTGTAGTTCTTTTTATCAAAATCGAGTGGGTACTGTGCCCAACGAACTATTAATAATTTATTTAACGATGCACTAGAAATCCTTAAATTTACTGATTTTCCAGATGAGGAACGTGCCGACAACCTGCAAAACACAGCAAATCATCAGAAGCGTGCGGCCCATTTCGGATTTGGTCATCACATCAAAAAAATGGGGATTGCTCGATAAAACAATCAAAGCAAAGGCGATCGGCAAAAGGGTCATAACACCACCCTGGATTTTACCCTGCAGCGTCAAATTTTTAAGATTTTCCCGCACCTTTTTATTTTCGCGGATCGTCTGAATAATGCGGGAAAAAATGATCGGAAGATTACCCCCCGTTTCCCGGGCTAAAAGAATCGCGGTAATCATCTGGTGAAGGGCCATGGAAGGCATCCGTTTCATAAGATGGGCAAATGCGTCTTCGAGAGAAACTCCCATCTTATTTTCACCAAGAAGAACTCCCATTTCCTGATTCATAGGTTCAGGCATTTCCTCGGTAACGACTTCCAGCGCTTGAATCAAACTCAAACCCCCTTTTAACGAGCTTGACATGATCATCAGAGTATCAATCAGCTGGTCTTCAAATTTATTTCGTCGTCTTTCTTCAAGAGCCCTGACATAAATACCGGGCACAATAAACCCTAAAAGCACCCCCGCGAGAACTCCCAGAAATCTTAATTCCTTTGGAAATAATAACGCTCCCGCCGCGCCTAAAATCACAGGGCCCAGAAAAAAGACAAGCGCGACGCGGTCGACCTTAACCCGCATATACATCTCGTCCATTTTATTGGCAAGCTCTTCGGAGCGCTTTTGATTGACCTCAATGAGGCGGGTCACCACAGGGGACAAAAGAAATCGGCTGATGATGGTCACGCAGGAAAAAATAAGCCCAAAAATAAAAAATCTAAAAAGGCTTTCCATATTCCTCGTTCAGTTAGTTACAAGAAATACCACTTACGGTTATGGTAGAACAATTACGGGCAATAAAATCCGTTGCAGGTACAATACAATTATCCCTGCATTGCGCAAAACAATAATCAGAATCTCCGCGGCTTACTGGGCCTCCACATGGCGCTAATGTCCCTGTCCCCCCCCACGGCCTCCAGCAAGAAAACCAACACGCGAGACGAAGTTCATTATATTTTTGATCATAGGAAGTATCAAAACATAGTTTTTCATACCACCGGTTGGCAACATCTGACCACTGGCATTCTATGGTTTTTTTAGGATCATATTGTTTCCCAAAACCAAAAGAATCGGCGGATTGTTTCCAGCGCCCGGCAAAGCCGCGGACAATAAATTTTTGACTCACATAAATCGCCGTCATTATCATCGTCAGCAACATGATATATTCAAGGGTTGATGCGGCTTTTTTTCCGGCAAGATTTCTTAACATAAATTTTTTAATCGAACTTACATTCGCCCGAAGAAAACTTAACGCTAAAACCACGACTGTATTGACCCTGATCATGCCAAAAATATTCCGCGCAGGTTTTGCTCATGACACCTCGTTGTAAGAGAGTTCTTGCGGCATTAGAACATGCTGTATTTGCTGCGTCATTAGGAATGCATGATGGGGGAGAGCAGCCCACTTCTCGATCACCGTTCAACATAAACGATCCATTTGCGGCTCCGGCGCATGAAGTTTCCAAGGCTCCAATCGCAACGTTGGGATCCGTATTGGAAGTGACTCCGGGATGATGAAATATAAACTTCCAAATGGGAACGGCATTGGCAAATTTCATGACAAAATCCCTGTCCTGGTCCCAGCGAATAACGCGGGATTTGACAACTCCTCCGCGAAAACATGATCCGGGCTCATGAGTATATTCGCTTACTTCATCACAACACCCATCAACATTAAAACTATCTCCTAAAGCATAACATCGACGAGTATCTAAGTCTTCTGTATAAGTTTTTACATATGGCAAGCCTGGCTCTCTATTGACCGTTCTTCCGGAACACCAAAAATCTCTTCCGCATTTTCCACCGCATCGGCCCGGAACCCTGGCATCAACACGAACAATGTGCCAGAGCTTGGAAGAATTGGGGTCAGGATCATCGGGATTAACTTTGGTTGTCCAGCCATAAATCGCAAATGGTTCCAGCCTCTGGTTATTCTTACTTTCCGCCAGCAATCGATCAAATTCGGTCTTTAGAGCTACCACGTTGCCATGAAAAATAAAATTGGGAATCTTTCCGCAAGTCCCATTCGGCGGGATACTTGGATTGCAGGTATCAAAATTGGCGGCTTCAATCAGTTTATTAACAACCAACCCCGATTCCGTATAAATGTCCCTCAAAAACCCCCATCGGGTATCGTATTTATGACAGTCATCACTGTCGGGGTTACTAAGGCAAGCATTATCCCTTAAAGTTAAAACACAATCTCTGATATCTGGAATGAACGCCGGGCCGCCGGGAAAACACAAATCACCCGGATCGGTGCCGCCATATTCAGATTCGCGCCAGTGTTTAATTTTATTTTTCCAATCGTTCATCATATGAGTCCATTTATTAAGGCTGCCGCCCGTGGTGGTGCTTAGCCATCCATCCGCTTCCGGGTACCATTGCATAAACGATGCGGCCAGATCATCCACATCACGGCTCAATATCGTTTTAGCCCATTTGATAAAATCATCCATTCCGTAACGAATCTGATCAGCGCCATCACCCACCCAGAGGCCTTGCGCAGGCAAAGCAGGACATGCGGGATTTGCAAGTTGGCAACAGGGGGGGTTGGGTGGATTTGGCGGCGGCTGGGGACATGTTACCTGATCACAATAGCAACAGCTTGTTGTTTGATCACATCCTGCTATGAGGTCACCGGGAGCACACATTTCCCCCGGACAATTATTATACGGCCAGTGTGTTGAACAAAATTGATTCACACCTTGTTTCCACCACCAGATCGACAAAGTAGGGTTATAACAACTATTTCCTGAAACCTGCATGTCAGTAATGTCCGGAACACGATCAGTTCCAACTCTTACACAACAATCCGGCCCGGAACAAGTCGATGCGGCCGGCAGTTGTAAATAGGTATTATTTACATCACAGGTTTGTCCATTAATGGGAGGGGGAGTCGCTCGTTGGTCACACCAAAAACAGTGGTTTTCATCCGGTTCTGAAATATTTGTTTCTAAACCTGTATTAGCACCATTCCAGAAGAAAGAATATAGCCCTTGAGCATCCTGATAACGGAATTTTCTTTGAAGGTCGGGTTGATTGTTCAATAAAAAACGGCTTTCATCGTCGTGGCCAAAAAACTCGCGGAAAGAAACAAAACCATTTGAGCTGTCCTCATAATTGGCATCATAGACCCATGGGAAAAATGTATTCGGACAGGTGGAGGCTGTTCCGCAATAGACCGTTGCATCCGGGCTATCACAACAACTCGGACGAAGTTTTGGCTCACAATTTTTTCCATTGACATCACATTTTCCACCATTTGGCCGGCAACAAGGATTACATTCTCCCGGCCCTCCGGCCGTACAACAAACTTGTGAGGGGGTAACATCACATTTTCCGCATTGTTGAAAATTTACCGATCTATCAATAGAACAACAAGGATTCTGAGAATCTGGGTCATTACAAATAGAACAGGTGGTAGGATCTCCCATGCAACAGCCATTACCGGGATCTGAGTAGCAAGTATACCCAACAGGGTCCCAAATTCCCCAATTATCATCGCAATAGGGGAGGGTTCCATTGATGCAAACACCGCTCTCGGGTTTATAAGCCCGGTAAACAAATTCCCCTAAAGCATCTTTAAATTTCTTGATAATCTCACGATCGACTAATGGCGCCCCGGCAAGATTATTGAGTCTTCGGTAATAAGCATAACCATATCGACTGACAAGGTCTTCTTGTGCTCCAAATATTCCATCTTCGTCAATATCAATCGTATCCCTCAGTTCGGCCTGATCATCAACAACCGCTTGCATGGCTGTTATGATACCCCTTTCAACGTATTGGTCTGCCTGACTTAATTTTTTGATCTGCTTGTTCCACATATCTGTTAAACCAGGTTGAACGACCAGCACTTGCAAGGCTAAATTTGCAACCGCTAATATTATAGAAATTGCTAAAACAACGCCCTCAAACTGACCGGTAAGCGCACTCACAACGATAATGAGAATAGCAACAATGGCGGCGGCAACTCCCGTCCACCCGCAAACAGACAGTTCACCGTCCGTTTCTTCTGGCCCGCCTAATGTAACCTGAAACATATATTCCGCCTGGCTGGCCATCAAGGATGCCATCACGGCCGCGCTGGTATTGGAGGCAACTGTCACAAGAGTCTTGGTTTGCGCGATTCTTCCCATATTCATGATGACAGCTAAAAATATCAGCGCGATCGCAATGAGAAGAATCATCATCAAGGCTACTTGCCCCGGGGATTTTTTACTAAAAGCTTTCCCGGGGAACGGCGTTTCAGGATGAGAACGCTTTGACAGGGAAACTTCCGACAAATAATCCTGGAAATTTCGCAGGGCATGAAGAAGTTTTTTTCTTATAAAAATAATCAAGCCTGTCTCCTGTTTTTAATCATGGGCTTTCGCGTTTAGTGTCCGCACTTGTGTCATTGCGAGTCTGAATTATTTGGGCTATGAACGAAGCAAACTTTTAAAAAGATTGCCACGTCGTCCACCGCCTTCGGCGGAGTCCTCCTCGCAATGACACAACCGCGAAACTCCTACGATCATTGCTTCACTTCCCCTACCACCTGTTAAATATCAAGTTCATGGGTGTCCCTTTATCAAATTTGGGATTGATCTGTATAATCGCGCTGTCTCCACTTGGTGCAGTCCATTTATCGCGAACAGATGCGTTTAAAGCTTTATCATGTGAAATTCTTCTGTTGGCCAAACTTAAACCCGCCCAGCGAAAGGCCATGACGCATCCGTAAAAGAAAAGAAGAATGACGATCATACAAAAAGTGAACTCGATAAACACCTGGCCTTTTTTTCTGAGCATCATAATTATATTTCCTTGATCCTGTCACCCCCACCCCGCCTTTGGCGGGGTAAGATTCCCGACCCGCCTGCCCAATGCACCAACAATTGGCGGGCAGGTTAAAGATTTCGGGAATGACGATCCCTCTTCCTCTGTCACCCCCGAAATCTTTTGTCGGGGGTCTATTCCCTGTCACCCCCGAAATCTTTTGTCGGGGGTCTATTCCCTGTCACCCCCGAAATCTTTTGTCGGGGGTCTATTCCATGTCACCCCCGAAATCTTTAATCGGGGGTCTTAATGAAGCGAACCATACAAATCATTCCAATCTTTATTTGTCTTTTCAATAAGCCTAACTTTCCATTGTCGATTCCATTTTTTTAATTGCTTTTCTCTCATGATCGCAGAAGCAATATCTTCCGCAGTTTGCCCTTAACCGTGAATCTTGTTTGTAAGGCCCCCGACTAAAGCATTCGGGGGCGACAGTATTTTTCTAGCTCCCGTCTATGCCACCCCGAAATTATTTTTCGAGGATCGCCTACTATTGTCACACCCGAAATCCTTTGTCGGGGGTCTTCTCTCGTAGGGAACGGTCGCGACCGTTCCCTACACAAAGATTGCGAAATGACAATCCTCCTTAATTACCCAACGGCCCCTTGATGGGGTTTTTATCACCGCTCACATCGGTAATCCATTTACGGCCGCGTTTATCTTCGATGCGGCTGCGAATATAAAGAATTTTTGATTGTTTATCAAAACAGGTCCTGCTTTTCTTGTCAATGTGATAACAATCCCCGCAGGCCTCGACATTGTTTCCGGAGGGATTACCGTTTACATCGCAAAAACGGCCGGTATCATTGCTAAGCTGTATGGAACGTTCAACCATATCAAAAGTATCATATTTGGTCGTGTCCCGAACATATTGTTTGGTATTGGTGTTATTGCTGTCATTATAAAGCTTGCCGGCTTCGTTGAGAAGATAGGCTCCGTTAACGTTCGTATAAATTTTAGAATCTTCGCGCAGGCCCGGCTTTTTAGGAGCAGGAGCCTGGTCACGGCGTGGCTCCTTGGGCGTTCGCTTCCCCAGGGCATCCCACGTATTATAACTAAAATCCAGATCGCCTAACTGATTATCCATATAGTAAGCTTGACTAACGTGTTTTTCATTTTTAATGGGATCCATCGATTCATCATCCGGGTCATAACGTGTCGATTGAGTATAAAAGCGATTGGCGGAGTCACGAATTTCCATAATGGATTCTTCTTTTAAATCTCCGTCAATATCAACACTCGTTGTTCCGGTCTCTGTAAAATTTATATACTTCGTTGTCGCGGGAACAGGCAGCCATTGCCAGCTGAAAGTTGCATATTGGTTTCCAGGAATATCAGCCCAATAAGGCGCGGCAGGACATGCGGGAGTTGTACTTGCGGTGCATTTGGCACAATCCGAATCCGTACAACCGGTGGTCGGATCTCTATCCAAATCAAATCTGCGTCCGGCATTACACGGTTCTACATCTGAAGCACAAAATTTCTTATCACTCCTGGGAATGCGGCTGTACAAAATATAGCATCCATACCAACGGTTATTCGCATAAAAACATCGGTCGTTCCAATCCAGCCGCCTGGGACTGTCTTGATACGTGACGGGACAGGTTAAGTTTTGATCACAACTGTTTTGTCCGGCACATCGGATCCTGCAGTCGGAGGGATTGGGGGCTTGATTCCGGCAACCCGTGCTACATTGAGACCCGGCAGGACAAGAAGTCGCCGGCCTACAACGATCATCTCTACCATTAGCGCAACGCAATTGACACTCAGTAAGACACGCTCCAGGGTATGGGGGTAGCGGGGGAATGCCAGAACACTCCCGCCATAAACCACCAACTACTCCCCTACAGTAACTACCACAACCACTGTCATCATAGCATTGCAAATGGCATGAGCTTTTAAGCGCATCATCACAAATCCCTTCACAGGCTCGTCCATCAAAACAACGATCGACACACTGGGTTGAGAGGACATATCCCATGAAACCGGCTTGCGTAAAGGTAAATTGCTGCCCGTTGACAAACACATCCATCATGGGCAAAGCTTTGGGATCATTCCAATCCAAGCCCATCATTAAATTCCGCGTAAAAGCGCCTGATCCGCTCATGATAAAAGGCGTTCGGCTCACCGAAAGATGTTCTTTCATTCCCGAGTTTTCGGCATCTTTTCTGTCTTCAATGTATAAAACACTGGCAACATTTCTGGTGGCATCCTTATCACTCCAGGAAGCCTGATAGGACATCGAAAGCGCTGTTCTCATGGCCGCCAGCTGTTGATTTTGGACATAATTAAAATTGAGGGCGTAGCGGATCATAATCCCCAGAATAAAGATAAGGACAGCGCCAAAGATGGCCACTTCAGACGCCGCCTGGCCTTTGATAATGTTCATGATCCTCTTTGAGGCTGTCCTAATATCCACCCGTTGTACTCTCTCCCGTTCTATTTTCTATGGAATTGGCCGAATCATAGCGGTTTGTCCAAATGCCCGTCACATTACCCATATAATTGCCGACTGTTGTCTTAATAACCGTCTCCGCATTGGATTCTATGGAATATTTAGTGCTAGAAATCATAACCGTAGGGTCATATTGTTCCCCGACGGAATCAACAACATCTTTCCACTTGCCCTGAATCCCGCGCTTTAAATAAAAGGTTGTTGCGACAATAGCCCCCAGGACAATTGTAACAAGAAGAGAGTATTCTAAAACGGTTTGCCCTTTTATTTTCTTCATTCGACGACCCTTAATTTTTTTAAATCATTACTTTCTGTCTTCTCTGAATCCCAGATCCGTTATTGAATTTGTTTTCATCGTTGTGCTTTCATCGGGCAAATACGATGTCGCTCCTATGAATTCTTGAACTTCACGATTACTTTTCGCAGAGATCGTTGTGCCGGCTTCTATGACATAACCTCTTTTTTTGAGGTCATAAACAAAATCCGCGTTCTTTTGCTCTCCGATCTGATCGGCAGTCATTTTTACCAGCGCCTGGATGGACCTTTTTATATTCGGGGTTAACGTGACAAAGACCATCGTAATAATACCAACGATCGTTACGTATTCAACGAGAGATTGACCAAAAGCATGCCTGTTCAGATTACAAAGCATTCTTCGATGATATAAGCCGTTTGAGACATGAAACCTGGTGTCATTGCGCCCGCCCCGCCGCTTCGCGGCTAAAGCCGCGGGCCGGGGAGGAGCGACTGAAAGGAGCGACGAAGCAATCTTTTCCGTCGATAGAAAGATTGCCTGCCCGCCAATTGTCGGTGCCTTGGGCAGGCGGGCTTCGCTCCCTGCGGTCCCTGCCCGCCGATCCATTTCTTGAGAGGCAGGCGGGGCTCGCAATGACACTAATTTGGACAGCAATGGACCAAAAGTATTCGTCAATTTAATCATTCTTTTAGCGTTCTTAATGGCCATCTGCATCTTTCGGAGGCGCGGTTATGCTCAGGACATCGCTTGAGGATATTTCATTGATGCTTTTTTGAAAAACCCCTGTACTGCCTCCTCCTCCTTTTAATAAATTTGTCTGATCATTGCCCGTGCGCCGGGCTAATGTGCTTTGGTTAAGGTAATAGGGATCGTAGACCCTGATCATGAGAATGTCATCAGGGATGTCCGGCGTGCGCATATGCTGATCATAAACAGGTTCTAACCGGTCCAGGACGGTAAACTTGGCGTCCATAATTCTGGCCTGCAAAGCCCGTCGGATAAAAAGCGACATGCCGATCACGACAAGGACAATCAAAATGACCGTAGTACTGTATTCAAAAACTGTTTGACCGTTTCTTTTACTTCGTGATCTCATGGCTCTCATCTTAAATATGTTTAAGGGATCCCGCAAGATTTTTGTGATATATAAAATTGGGAAACGCTTCCTTTCCAAAAAAACTGGCCTACCTCAAGTTTCCCCAAGGTAAGCCAGTTTTTCAAAAAACAATTAAGGGGTTGCCGGAGCTTACTTCCCTCCCCAGAACTCTCGATCAACGTTAATGATCTTTTGATTTGTGGTCACAGTTGTAATGTCAGGACTCTCAAGAGTTTGAGTCAGCTTCCCTTTTAAATTACCCTCCTTGGTTCTACTACTGGTGACTGTTGTGATGGTCAGGTTCGTATTGCCCGGAGAGAATTGCTCACCGATATCATCAGCGGCTGATTTTAACCGGCCCTGAACGCCTCTTTTAACATAAACTTGAATCAGTAAGAGAGCGCCGATGATAATAACGATCAAGATGGCAAATTCTATCGTGCTTTGCCCTTTAAGTTTTCTCAAGTATTTGAACATTGCTATATCCACCTCCTTTGATCATATGATAGTCGTACAATGAATTATTGGTCGCGCTTTTGAATATCCTCCGTGTTGAATTCGTAGACAGTTGCACCACCTTTTTCACGTTCCGTGACAGATGATCCGTTCATACCAACCAAGTTGGTATCCTGACGAACCGATTCACTACCCGAACGATTGATGACATAGTTCGTCGTCAGGTAATAAGGTTCGTATTGAACAGAGTTACCGATTTCGTTTGTTTGATCAACCATGTAAAGCGCAGCGTCGCGAACTCTCGCTTGCAAGGCTCTTTGCGCGTATTTTTGCATGGCAATAATCGCGGCAACAACCAGGGCAATCAAGATCGCGTACTCTGCGGTACTTTGACCTTTGATACGAGTTCTTAATTTTCTAAGCATTTCTAATATCACCTCCTGATTTAATGAACAGTATTATGGAGCTATGGACGAGAATTTTGGAGTCTGTTGGCCATAGTTTCCATGCCATTCGTCGCGCTTGCGAGCGTATTAGAATACGCCTTCCGAAAGACGCCAGTAGGCGAGAGGAAAAGAATGATGACCACAATAACAATCCCCACCAAAATTAAATATTCAACTGTACTTTGACCTTTTCTGCTTTTTAACATTACCATTCACCTCCTATAGTAACTAAAAGGATAGAGACCTCAATGTTTCCGAGGATAATAATCATTTTATTTTCTGAACTCTTTGTCGATCACTTTCTGTGCTGCCTGAACAGAACGAAACACGTAGGTGCTCATGGCAACTATCGCCGCTGAGACTAAGGCTATGACTAAGGCATACTCGATGAGATTTTGACCTTTGTTACCGATTTTGTGACGCCTCATCACGGCCCCCCGCATGTTTTGAAAGTGACCTTCGCCCCTCACCCCGTAAACATGAATCCGGATGAAGAGTTCCCGGGGCTTTCTTTATTGAAAAACATTCCTTTCTGCCAAAACGGCAAATCAGAACGCTGAAATCAAAAACAAAAAATCTCCGGAATAAAAACAATCCGGAGATTTAACGAGTTCTCGTAAAGTAAGTTGTTTTACAAGGCGCGATTTTATTGAGAGATAACACATAAGACGTTTCGGTTTTCAAGAAAATTCCTTTCCTACACTGTGAAATACTCCCCTGAGCGCTATAAATATAACATATAAAGGTGGTTTGTCAACCCATTCGCTTGTCCGCTCACCTCGTGCCGAGCACCACTGGACAACGGACACTCGGTGCGAGGCAGGGGGACACTTTTACGCTTCTTTGATCCGCATCATTAATTTCTCAGCATCGTAATTGGTTATATTGCCTTCATTTACATGCCTGACCGCATAAGTTAGATCGGATCGATGGGAATACCCCCGGGGAATAACCAGGGTCACCACTTGTTTATTCATGATCTTTGAGACAAATCCGGAAAGCTTATAAAAATGCTCATGCATCGCTGAAAAATCCATATCGGCACAAGATATGGGGAAATAATGCTCCTGGCAGTAACGGCTCAACGACTCAAGTAATGCCTTTTTCAATAACGACAAATCCACAGAGGCATATTTTGAGTTCAGCAATGCTTCGCTTAAAAGCAGGGCCTGGTCTTTAAAAATTTTATTTTCGCCGCCGGGTACCACCGGCTCCCCGGAATCCTGCCCGTGCCTTGCGGCATTGGGCCACCGCTCAAAAAAAGATCGGACAACATCCTGCATGTGAGTTTTTGATTGGGAAATGTTAGTCAGGATACCCAAAATGGGCGGCGCGGATTCGGATTCTCGAATAAATGCCGCACGCAACACCCCGTTTTTTTGATTGACGGTGATCGGCAGGGCCGCCGTTATCTCTGAACACCATAAGGTTCCCGGAATGTCCTCGCTGTGAAAGGCAAATAATTTTCCCGTATCTTGCCTGGCAATTTCTTGAAAAATAAAATTCCCCGGCCATACCCCGATTATAAATTCTCTTTTCTTCGTCGGGATGATTGTAAATCTGGCGACTTCCGCTTTGGCTGAATTATAAATTGTTATTTTTTTTATCTGTTTATTGATATCATTCTCTAAAGCCCGGATAAAGCCGTAAAATCCTTCTAAAGAATCCCGCAATCCAAATAAATTATTAATGATGATAGGATGTGTGTTGCTGATAAAATTGGCTGATAAGATATTGAGCGCCTTGTTCATGGGCCATTTCATATTCGGCAGAATATGATGTTCCAGCCAGAGGCTTTGAAGATGGGCATCGATATAAATATCAACGGTATCGGCGCATGTTAATTTAAAGTAACTGATTTCTGAAAAAAGCTCATCGCAGTGATCTTTAAACAGGGCAACCTGTTCATTCGTCATGATCGCATTTGTAATCATCGTCATCACTTCTTTCGTTGAAATTTTGCGATCCAGGTTATTGAGTTCCCAAAGGCCTGCTCCCTCGTAAAGATCGAATTCAAGAGGCCCGGGGATTCCAAAAAGCTCATGATACAAAATGGTTCCGGCTATCTTATCATGATCTTCTGCGATGACCGCTGAATGTTGCCTTATAAAATGACCTAAAATGGACGAGTTCGCCAAATCCCATTCGGCGGCTTTTAAGAAAAAACACCCCATACCATCCCAGATTTCCTTATTCTCCCCGGGTAGGATAACGCCGGGCGTATCTGTAAAAAAATCAGGATCCGGTTCCCAAACTGCTTTACTGGAATCTTCTGTTTGCGCCGGGTTTAATGGTACGCCCGTGTTTTCTGGAGTCACGATAACACCGGGTTCCTCCTGCGAAACCGGAGACGCAATCTCTTGCGGTTTTTGTTCGAGAAAAATAACCGGATTGGCCATCAAAGGCGCATCGATAAATAATTGTTCTTTTTTATTTTTGGGGATTCGGAATATTTTTGGTTTTGAACCGGGCTTTGGCCTGCGGCCGACGGGACTGCTTAAATTCTCTTGCTTGAGGACGTTATTAATAGAAGATTTTGAGATATCGATCTGGAACTTTTCTTTGATAATGCCTGTCAGCCCTCGACAACTAAAACTCTCATTTGTCTTTTTTTGCCCGACAATGAACTCGACAACATTATTTTTCAGTTTATAAATGACACCCATGCCGTTCTTTATGATTCTCCTTAGACAACTTTTAGAGTGGGCATTAATAACTGCCCGCGTATTAATTATATTGGTGAAGCCATTGAAGTCAATAAATCATTCCTCGATGCTGTCATTGCCTCCTGCGCAAAATCTCTAAAGAGATTTTGCACGGCTGCCCTTTGGGCGCCTGCCCTGAACCATGACGGTTCAGGGCCTGCCGGTCAGGCCGTGATTTTGTCCCGCCGTTGCCTGCCTGTCGGCAGACAGGGCGGAACAAAATTTGGATTGATATGATGAAATTTGATCCGTAGGGAACGGTTTTAAACCGTTCCCTACACGTCGGGATTGCTTCGTCCCGCCCCGCCAGAAAATGGCGGGGCAGTCCTCGCAAAGACAGCGGATGGTATCAATGCGGATATAAAATTTGGGTTAATCTTCAAAACGAATTTTATCCCCCAAGGATATTCTGGTATTTTGAATAACCCCCTCCGGAAGCTCGATTGCAAAATTGGCTTTCCAAAAAATCGGGCTTAACTGAAACGGTTTTATCTTTTCAACGATTCCAACGACGGAAAAATTCTTATCAATAAAAATAACATCAATGGCAAATAGCATAAAGAACATGTGGATGGCGCGGCATCTTTTGATGATGAGGGCCTCTCCATTTTCAAATGATTTGCGCCCCAGAAGCCCTTTCATTCGTGAAAATATATTTTCAGCAACAACAATCCGCTCAGCAATGGTTGTTGCTCTCGTGATATTCATAATTTTCATGAGATTTTATGGATTGAATATCTCTTTTTTGAGAGGAATACCGCGGGTAATGAGGTCCTGATAACAGTTGGGAATATATCCGGTGGCTTTATACGAACCTAACACTTTTCCGTCTTTATCAATCCCGGCGTGGGCAAAAACAAAAACATCTTGCATGTCAAGTTGATGGGCGTCGAGCATGCCGCGAACTTCTGCGATCCCGGTAATCCGCCTCGAACCATCCGACAGGCGCGCAATATGAACAACGATATGAATCGCCGAGGAGATCATCTCATACATGGCCCGCAGCGGAAGCTCAATGCCGCTTAAAAGCATCATCGAGCTCATGCGTATCAAAACATCACGCGTCGAGTTGGCATGAAGGGTTGTCAAAGATCCGTCGTGGCCTGTGTTCATGGCTTGAAGCATATCTAATACCTCCGGGCCCCGGCATTCGCCGATGACGATACGGTCCGGACGCATACGAAGCGTATTAATAAAGAGATCACGGATTGTGATCTGCCCCTTACCTTCAATATTCGGAGGCCGTGACTCCAGCCTGGCCCAATGCCGTTGTTTTAATCTTAACTCCGCGGCATCTTCGAGTGTAATAATACGCTCTCCCTCGGGAATAAAAGAAGAGATCACATTCAGAAGTGTTGTTTTACCCGCGCCGGTCCCGCCGGAAATAATAATATTTTTCCGCCCCAGAACACAGGCCTCAAGGAATTCTGCCATGGGCTGAGATAAGGAATGGTACCGATTCAACAAATCATCAATGGTTAAACGTTCCTGCCCAAACTTTCTTATCGTCAACATGGAACCGCCCAGCGAGAGGGGATGAATGATCGCATTGATACGAGATCCGTCCGGTAAGCGCGCATCGACCATGGGAACAGATTCGTCAATACGCCGGCCTAAGGGGGCGATAATTCTTTCGATCACAGAACGGACCTGCTCATCGGAGATAAACTTTTTGCTTGTTAAAATCATCTTTCCATTTTTTTCGATATAGACTTCGTCTTTGTTGTTGACCATGATATCGCTGATCTCGGAGTCGGCAAGCAAATCTTCCAGGGGCCCCAACCCTAAAGCTTCGTCGGTGAGTTCCTTAATAAGGCGCGCACGCTCCTCATGTGACGAAATGAGTGCGCCGGTATGTTCCGTTAAAAGGTCGCTAATGATTTTCTCCGTTGTAGCCCTAAGCGTCAAACTTTTACGAGGGTCGCTCAAGTCCTGAACGCTGATCTTTTGAAGATCAAGTTTGGTAATAAGTTTTTCATGGATTTTCTTTTTAATCTTGACGACTTCATCATCTTCTTCGACATAAAACATCCCATGGCCGGGGGTCGCACGCTGGGTTAATCCGAATTTCTCCCAGAAGGCACTTGGCTTATCAATGGCATCGAGGGTGCGAACTTTTTCTAACTCTGTTGTTTGAACGTAGAGCTCCGGCTTTGCCAAGTCTTCAACCATTTTCTTAAAAGCCTCCGCAACGACTGAGCGCGGACTGTCAATAACACAGGGAATGCCTCGATTTAACGCCATCCCAACGGCCTTACCGTCGGATGGAATATGGGCAAACAGATCGCAGGAAATAGCGGAACGAACTTCCTGCCAGGCAACGCTTCCCCGGCTTTCCGAACGATTTAACACCAATTTGACCATCTTGAGCGGAAAATGCAGGCTCTGTAAAATATCTAACGACCAGCGAACTTGATAGACAGCCAAAATATCCGGAGTTGCGACTAAGAGAATAAGATTGGAATGATCAAAAACGGATATCAAAACTTCACTGAGCGCCTTGCCGGTGTCGATGACAATATAGTCATAGGCCCGGGCGGCATTTGCCAGGAAGGGCTGGATGTTTTTAGGGGTAATGTGCCCGACCTGCTTGATCTGATTAACGCCGGGAAGAAAATCAAGCCCGCAGGCATGAGTGACCACATGTTTCTTAATAATGGATGAGCCGTCGGAAGTTTTTTCGAGTTCGCCTAAAATATCGACCATCGAAAAACGCGAGACCAGATTTAACATGCGGGCCATTTCCTGCCCAGCTTGAAAATCAAAATCAACCAAAAGAGTTTTATGGCCTGCCAGGGCAAGGGATGCTGCGAGGTTCACAGTGGTAAATGTTTTGCCGACTCCGCCCTTATTGCTAAAAATTGATATTGTTTTTGCGCTCATGCTACTTGTTTTTTAAATTGTATACGATGGGAATCGTGAGAGTCATTTCCTGAAGATTGAGCTCGGCTGGAAAAATTTCATAGGGCGCAACTTTTTTTGCTGCTTCAATGGCGCTGGCATCAAAAATGGAATATCCCGAAGACTGGCGGACGGACACGCTTGCTAAAGTCCCATCGCTGAGAATTCGCAGCGCCAACTTGACCGTTCCCTGTTGGCCTTCTTGCATGGCTTCTTCGGGATAAATAATGCTGCCGGCAATCTTTTCCTGAATCGAGCGCACATAATGAGCCATTTCCGCCGGCACCATTTTTGTTGCTAACGCATAATCATTTTTCAATTGCTCATTTTTTACGGAATCTTGAGAAATACTCTCTATGTTATCTTTTGAGCCCGTACTTTTCGTCTTTGGCGTCACTTTTGCGGTACGTTTATTCTTTGCCTCTATCCAAGAGGGTTTTTTTGTTTTTATTTCTTGAATCCGCGGGGCATTCGCCGAAGAGCTTTCATTCCAGGAATCAACAATTTTAGGCTGCCCGTCCGGCGCTGCCTCCTCTTTTGTGTTCATACCGGGAAGAGACCATTGATTATTTTGCCCTTCCTTCATTTTTGCCTGATAATTTTTTTCTAACTTCACGGCGCCCTCTGATGATTTCGACGATTTCATAACACCGCGTTCCGTCAATATTGTCGGCGTCAGGGTGATGACAAGTTCGAGGTCAGAGTCGGGGGATTTAATCCGGTTGCGGAATAACGCTCCTATGACGGGGATATCGCTTAAGAAAGGCAGGCGGGATATATTCTCACCAAGATTCTTTTTAATCAATCCTGCTAGAATAATCGTTTGACGATCTTCCACATACAACTGCGTCTGAACCACACGATTTGTAAACGCGACCCTGTCTTTTACAGGAGTTGAAGAATCGATGTCGCTGATCGTGACATTCATCTTGACATCAATTTTATTATCTTCTTTAAGAGTGGGCGTGACCTTCATATTCACACCGTATTCCTGATAAATAACAGTTTCGATGATATTGTTATTGGCGATCGTGCGGGTCGCGATAGGAATTTGTCCACCGACCTGGATCGTGGCATCCTGACCGCTTAATACGACCAATTTCGGCCTTGATATCACACGGCCCTGCCCCTCCGTAATGATCATATTGACAATATTTTTAATGGACGTTGACCGTTGAAATTCCCCGATCTTAAAAACATCGGGTGGCTTATCAATATTGATCGCGGGTAATGTTTCGCTAAATGTCAAAGCTGAAGCGTTAGACCAATCGATTCCCAGTTTTTTTGTAAAATTTGAGCTGACTTCGGCAATTTGCGCGTCGATCTGGATAAGATCTTCTTCGCCTTTCTCTTTTATTAAATTAACCAGGCTGGACCCGAACGGTTCAATGAGTTTTTCCAAAACAGATTTTTTGTCTTTATTTAAATCGCCGGTAAGGACAATCTTTCCTTCGAGCGCACTGATGTCAAATTTGATGCCTTTGATATCAGCCTCTTTGACGATCCCTTCCAGGCGTTTTTTAACGATATCCAAATCTGTTTCATAGACACGAATCAGCGTTGATCGCTTTCCATATTTATCCCAGGTGATCAGTGTTGTCTGCCCCTCCTGAAGCCCCACCATGGTAATCTCGTTATTTTCGACCCGGGTTGCATCGGCAACTTCGGGATTTGTAATGGCAACACGCTTAAGGCCAAAAACTTTTATTGTCTCTAAGTCACCTCTGATGATGGTCATCTCATCCTGGGGGGAGGAATCAATCGCATAGGCTGGAAGCGGGATAGCAAAGGTAAGAACTGCGAGGAGAAATAATAAATAACGATCCACGTTTATCTTCCCCCTCTGATAATCTCGATGGGCGCTTCTTGTTCTTCGTCAACGGGTTTTCTCACCAGGCCGGCATCGATCCCCTGAGTTGTTTTAATATACTCGGAAAGATTTTCCCAGGACGACGCCGGTAAAATATACGCCTGGGAATCCTGGGGGGAGCGTAAAAGCAGTTGAAGATTTCCGTGCTGTTGGGCAAAAGCAATAAGATTTGCTTCCTGGGGATCCATCGCAAAAGTAATGGGAATGGCCGATGGTAAAGCCGCCGTGCCTTGCGGAAGAGCACTCGCCTGGATATTATCACCTACGGCTAAAATAAGGACATTTTGAAAAAGCGTTAAGGAAACTATTTCGTTTGACTTTAAACCCGATTGACTTGCAGGGACTGAAAGATGAGATATGACGTCGACTTTATCTCCCGGGGAAACCATGCCTCCCAATGCAAATATTTTATCGACAATAACGGTGATCGCGCGTTTTCCTGACGGTGTTTTGAGGGCCAGAGATTCTCTTTGGGGCGTCGGTTGAGCGCTGCGCTGGCCGCCGATGTTCATCTGGCCTTGAGCAATGGCCTGTTGTAAAGCGGCCAATTGTTCCTGGCCTTTTCTTTCAACACTATCGATGCGGGTTATAAACTGTTTGATTTTCTCACCCGTTAAATCCTCGGCCATCATCCGGCCTTTGCGGGCAGAACTTTCATCGATATAGGCTTTGGTAAGAACGACGGCAAACAACCCGCAGGCAACGGCAAGCCCCAGGCTGATGAGCTTGCGTTTATCCATTGATCTTAAATCGATGGCCATAGAGTATTCTTTCGGTTATTTATCCAACAGGCTCTCGTTTAACTGGACGTTATTCTTTTTCTTGAGATCTTCAATATGGCTGAGGATTGTCTGCTGTTGCCGGGACAACATCAGATAATTTTTAATATCGGCATTGACGGATTCAAATTTTGCGGGTTCACCGCTTTTTTTCTCTTCGAGCTTAATGATATAAAATCCGTCGGGGCCTTTAAAAACACTGCTGGCTTGGCCCACTTCCAGAGACAGGAGAGCTGCGTTCATCTGAGGAAACACCGGTTCGGATATAAAACCTAAATCGCCGCCTTTTTCTGCGCTTTTAGATTTTGAACGTGTTTGAGCTGTTGTTGCAAAGTCCGCTCCTTTTAGAATTTCGATTAAGATCGCCTTTGCGTCGTCTTCGGTTGGAACAACGATCTCACGGACATGCCAAGAAGGGGCTGTTGCAAAAAATTGGTCTTTGTTCTGATTATAAAAATCCAGGACTTCTTGGTCCGTGACTTCAATTCCCTCGGAAACTTTAGCGGCAACTTCCCGGACTAAGATTGTCTTTCGAAACTCGTCAATGGCATCCGAAATTTCTTTCCTTTTGTCATATCCTTTTTGCATCGCGTCCTGGATGAGAAGTTGCTGATTGACCAATTCATTCAAAACTAATTTTTGCGTTTTAGGATCAGCCACATCCATGTTGCCGGCCTCGGGCCCTGCCTTTTTTAAAACGTCCTTCAGGCTGTTGAGCTTTTCTTTAAATTCTTCTTTGGTCAGAGTCCAGCTTCCCACCCTGGCTAAAACATTTCCCGTAAGTGGAGCCGGTGTCGTCGGGGCAGCGGGTGTTGCCGAAGCCTCTGTTTTGGATTCTTCCTGGATAACTGTGAGCTGCGGTTGAGGGGCTTTTGCTTTGGAAGGAAAGAATTGGGATAAGAATGGAATTTTGTCGCAGCCAGAAAATACGGTGAGAATGAAAAATAGCCCGACAACCTGCAGAACCCTAAATTGATTTTGATAACGCACGTTTTTCCTCCTTTTGGCTTGTTATAAAACGTTGTTGTTTAGATTATATGTACTTAAGATTTGCAACACAAGGGTTTTTGTGAAAAAATTCAGACAATCCTTTGCTTGTCATCAACATCGTAAAGAATCCGGTAATCACCAACACGTACCCGGTATTGCGCCGCAAACTGATAAGCCCGAATTTTATCCCGCCGTTGGCGGGACAAAATTCGGGATAAACAAAAACGGGCGGCTTCAATTGCCTGAAGGGTTTGGCGCCATAAGGACGGGGTGTTTTTTCAAGGCTGTGAATAGCGCTCCAGATTTCTGTTTGCATTCTATTCGGAAGGAGATTGAGTTCTTTAAGAAATTTCTTTTGGATAGATTCCGTAGGAAAACGTGCGGCATAACTCATGCGGATTTTTTGGGCCTGGCATCATCAAAAACAGGGATTCCTTTGGATCCGGCTTGAATGGCCTGCCTGCCTTCTTTCACCAGCGAGGCGATTTCAACATCGTTGACTTCTTCGATAATATCAAGAATTTCCAGCATGTCGTTGTAGGGGACAACAACCCGGGTGGGCTCACCGTGATCGGTGACAATGAGAAGCTTGTGTTTTTTAAGGAAACTCGAAATATTTTCTTTAAACTCGCGAACACCAACATGCGGGGCTCGTAATAGGCTTAAGGATGTTGTCATAGTCGCTTCCTTTCTGTGGTCTCATATGAGGCTACAGGAAGTATATCTGCCTGTCAGGCCCTGTCAAGTTTTTATCTTGCGAAAAAGGGCGCCGCCCTTGTGCTGAAATCATTTTAAAACAACTCTAACAATTTTTCAGAAAACGTTTAACATCATTGTGGTTTCCTGCCAAAACAAACTCAACCAAATCTCCTTCCCATCGGAATAAAATTCGCGTCTTGAGATCTCTACGAACTTCCCAGACATTATCCCGCAGACGTTTTAGGCCTAAACCTTTGTGGGTTTCCCTGTCTTGGGAGAGCATCTCGACTAATTGAATAGCGGCCTTTTTGATTTCTTCTTTTTGCGTACCGTGAAAGCGCTTAACAGAACGATCAAAGGAAGGTTTAAATTCAAACCTCATAGGGTTTTGATGTGATCTTTCGCGGCTTCAGCTGAAGAATAGGTTTTACCCTGAGCAGAAGCTAATTTTTCAATCTTGGCCCATTCCTGAGACGTATAGGGCGAATCTGCCGTTACTTTGCAGGGCAGCATAATAACCCCCTCTTTGCTGACACCAAAAGCAACCGATGAGCCTTCTTTAAGTTTTAAAATTTTCCGGATGCGATTGGGAATTGTCACCTGGCCTTTTGTGGTGATTTTTGCCGTTTCGATGATGGTCATGACAACCTCCTTAAAGTAGATATTCCTTACATTCTTACCTTTGATTTAAGAATAGCGTACCCTATTAAAATTGTCAATATCTTTGATTTGAAATGCATTGGACCGGCGGAACAGTTGCAGGTACGGGCGGCGTCCTTTTTCCAGATACGAAAACGCGTGAAAAAGGGCGCCGCCCTTCGTGTTGACATCATTGAAACGAGAATTTTCCCCGAAGAAACTGAAAGATTAGCTGTCCCCAAAAAGTGCCTGGCACCTTTTCTTTTTCTCTTTCTCTTTTTTTGAAACTTTATGTTGGGCACGGGGGGTTTGCATTACAAGCGGCACCACTGTAATCAACTCCTACGCATCCATTATTACATGCACCGAATAGAACGGGTGAACAAAATGAAACGTCAAATTCAACGCAGGGTGATAGGCCAATACATAGTCTATCTCTTCGAAGTACACACGCATTATTTATGTCAGTAATAAATACTTCATGCCAAAAACATCCATTGGCACAGCAGGTTGTAGGATCTTGAAAAACGCGACAATTACTATTATTACACGCTAAAGGTCTCCAGGAACAGCCAAGGCGATTAGCTAAATTACAAGCTCCCTGATTATAGTAATCAGAACATTGGCAACCGCCAGTACACATGCCTGCTTGAGGCAAACAACTAAAATCATTCCAGTTATTACATTCTTCCTCACCTAAGTTCAGACAATTACATAGTCCACTACAACCCATGCAAGGAGTACAATCCCCCGGACAATTCGCGGCGCTTTCCGCTACAGCCGGAGGGGTACATCCCGTTGGAACAGGATATTGAACTCCATCTTCACAGCGGCCGTTACCGCAGTGACAATCGCAGGGACAATAACAAGATTGATCAGCCGGATGAGGAAGTCCTACAGGGCAGGGCGAATCATTAACGTTTCTAGTTTCACGATAGACATGTGTTCCGTAAGTACATCCTCCTGTGTCGCATTGAGTATCGCCGCAAAAGGCGCAATCCACACAACAGTTGGTTTTGTTTTCAGTTAAGGGATCACAGACACCATCCCCGCAGGGATCTACCGGGTTGCAATCCTGGGGGCATTCATTGGGGTCGGGATTGCCATTGAGACGACAGCAAATGCCATCGCATACGGGAGCCTGGCCTTGAGGGCAATCGGAACAACATTTGGTAGGGTCTGTGTCTTCGTAGCAAATAGGCGTCCTGTGGTCATTACAACAATATCTGTCCCCGCAGAAGCCGCAGTCTTGAGGACACTCGACACGCTGTATGCCGCCAATAATGACAATACGATCTTCGTTTTTTTCATGACAGCAGATCCCATCTCCACAGGATCCGCAATCCCGGCAGCAGTTGACATAGTTTTCACTGCCATTACAAATATTATCACCGCACAGAGAGGCCAATGTCTGGTTGGAATGTTTCAAAGGATCGTTTAAGGAATCTCCCACAGAATCTTCCCAGGTCTTCATGTGGGCGTTGATACCGCGGATGACGTAGGGGCGGATGAGAACAACAGCGGCGATGACAATAAGAATCATCGATGTGTATTCTATGATGGCTTGTCCCAACTTTCCTTTAAAAAGTTTAGTGGAAGTTGGGACTACACTTGTTTCCTCTAACATTTTTTTAAAGGAAAACAAGTGTTGACCTTTACGCGCCAATCTCAAAGTTCCCTCCCTCTCCTTGAAAAAATCCCTCCATCCGTCGTATATCAGCAAGCTGAAATAAAAACAATTTTAAGATTTAAATTCCAAAAAGCGTCACCATGGAATGCATGATTTGAGGGCGCATTAAAACAATAAGGCTTAACAAGACCAAAATAAGGCTTGTCAATTCCACCAATCCCAACCCTCTGTTAAAAATAATCATCGTTTTCTCTCCTCTCCTAAATACAACGTTGCTCCCAAATTTTGCCCCGCCTGTGGCGGGGCAAAATATTGGGATTAACCCTGCCTACTGCGCAAAATCTCCAAAGGAAGAGATTTTGCGCGGCGGCCCTTTGCCTGCCGGTCAGGCAGGGCTTTTGTCCCGCTAACAGTGGGACAAAAGCCGGGTTGATACCTCTATTTTTTCCAAAAAAATGAGCCGAACCACCGACTGTAACATTCGGCGGCCCGGCTTACCTTGGGAGATCCGGCTACGTTAAAAAGTTAAATGTTGATCCAAAAGGTCCGTGGCTTTCCGCGCCAACTTACTACAACTTTTTATCAGAAAAAGTTGGCGCAGCTTTTCGTGTCACATTATCTGGTTTTAATATAACACTGCAATGATACTGATCAATGCTTTATAAAATAAATATGAGGTTTTTAAGAAACCGTTTTCATGAATTGGGTTTTGTCGAAAGCATAAGAAGGTACGTTCCTGAACTTATTTATAATATGGGCTATTGACAAATGACCATGTTATCGGGCATAATGGGATTGCGCGATTGTAGCGCAAACCAAGGGTGAAGCATCACCACTCTACGCCTGGAGAAACCTCCAGGCGTTTTTTATAACAATTCTTTGACGGCCTTTCTTTCGTCTTCCAATTCCTTAAGAGTTAAAGCAATCCTTTCTTTGGAAAATTCTGCGTGTTTGACTCCTTGCACAATCTCCCAATCCTTCCCATTTGAACGAACTGGAAAGCTGAACATCAAACCTTCGGGAATGCCATAACTCCCATCCGAAGAAATGGCAACGGAAAAATATTCTCCCGCCGGAGTTGGCGTCATCAAATTTTTCACCGTATCAATAACCGCATTGGCTGCGGAAGCGGCGGAGGAAAGCCCGCGCGCCTTGATGATCACCGCCCCACGCTGTTGGACAGATTCGATGAATATTGTTTTAAGCCAATTCTCATCCGAAATAACTTCCAAAAGCGGCTTCCCTTTGATCGTCGCATTATAAAAATCAGGATATTGTGTGGCGGAATGATTTCCCCAGATGGCAACGTTCTTAACATCGGCCACCGGGACACCGGCTTTTAAGGCGAGCTGGGCAACGGCACGGTTTTGATCCAGCATCGTCATGGCAAAAAAGTTTTTAGCCGGAATATTTTTCGCGGCTGTTTTGGCGATATAGGCATTCGTATTGCAGGGATTGCCAACCACAAAAACTTTGCAGGCCGGTTTAGCATTTTCAGAAATGGCTTTTCCCTGGTTAATAAATATCCCGCCATTGATCTTGAGAAGTTCCCCGCGTTCCATTCCGGCCTTGCGCGGAACACTTCCCACCAAAAGCGCCCAATCAACATCTTTAAACACAACGTTAACGTCCGATGTCAGCGTTATCGATTGTAGGAGCGGGAAGGCGCAATCTTCCAATTCCATCCTGACACCGCTTAGCGCCGGCAAAGCTTGTTCCAACTCCAAAAGGTTAAGATGAACTCCCGTATCTTTTCCGAACATTTCCCCGGCGGCAATACGGAATAAAAGCGCGTAACCGATCTGCCCGGCAGCGCCGGTTACCGCCACGCGGACACTTTTTAATGCCATCGTTTTTCTCCTTTTGAAAATGTTATTTTTAACCCAAATTTTGCCCCGCCTTTGGCGGGGCAAAAGTTGGGGTTAACCCTGCCTACTGCGCAAAATCTCTTTTAGAGATTTTGCGCGGCGGCCCTTCGGGCGCCCGCCTGCCGGACGGGCAGGGATTTTGTCCCGCC
>OBEQ010722213.1_pt1 | contig 25244 bp, 2 predicted proteins | sample 1670901 | NCBI WGS metagenome assembly OBEQ01 (sample SAMEA104232315, study PRJEB22302) | groundwater metagenome | biome: forest; feature: aquifer; material: groundwater | place: USA | collected 2011-08-07 | depth 5.4 m | reverse complement strand
ATCGGCCTTTCGAGCAATTTCGATTTGGTTGTACCTATTTAAAGTGGAATCTACGAGAAGTTTAAAAGAGTATGGTTCGATTCCTCGTTTTACCATTTCGGCAGCAATGGTTTTCGACAAAGCCGAAGGTTCAAAATCTATTTTTGTTTTAGTTTTTGAAAGGAAGTTATTAAACCGTCTCAGCTCGATTTCAATCAAAGATTGCGCCTCTTCGATGGAAATATGCGCATAGACAGGTTCCTCGGAAATACCAAGGTCGAACCAGCCGTCAACGGTAAAAATAACTCGTTTTATAAATGCGGGAGTAATTTCGACGCCCTCTTTTTTAGCCAATTCAATTACGCGGAGAACGGAGTCCATCCAGGCTTCAATGTTCTCTGCCGAAAGGCCGTTCATAAATGCATTGGTCCCCATAAGAATGAGGCGATTTTGTATGGGCAGAAGATCCGAATGGCCGGTTGCTTCGATAAGACGTTCGTATTGATTGCCAATAATGCCCGCAAATTGTAGACCGGCGCCCCATCTTTCTAGCTCAAAGGCTTTAAAATCTTCAACCGCTAACGGCTCCGGCTGTTTTGTTGTTTCATTGATCTTAATCCGGTCAAACCATTTCCGAAGTCTTTCGCGACGAGCAGCAGATACGGTAGGGTCGTTAATCCGAATAGCTAAGTAGTTGTGTAGCTCGTAGGTGGTCGCGGTTAAGATACGCAAGCGAATTTCAGGATTCCGGCTCTCGAGATAATCAAAATTTTCCGCAATTTGCGCAGCGATACCTTCTATTATTTCACGATCGCGACGCAACATTTGTTCGGGGCTTTTATGAAAGCCGCTTTCATAAAAAGCAGAGATTTGCCCCGGAAGATAAATATAACGATAAAGCGCTCCATCCAACGCGTAACCATCGCGGACCATATATTTGGCGATTCTTTCGGCTTGTACTTTGTAGATACGCATTCCGTAAAGCTCGTCGCTTCGCTTTTGAATTTCCGCAATAAAGGATTCTAAATCGGCGGCCTTTAGACGGTTTTCGGCAAGTTGCTTATTGCGAACATCGCCAAGTTCGTAAATGTTTCCGTTTATCGTTCGATTTAAACTGTTATAAACCGCATCGTTATCCGTTTTTGTTCCGTCTCGAATCCCTTCATGATTGACGACGGATGCAAGATGAGGAGCCATATGCTGATCAAGTTCCCATTGCGAAGGTTTTAGGCGATCTAAAATATTAACGTCTGACCCCACGGGAATATCTTTGAGCAATTCAGGAGCAACTAAATTGACAAATCCATTGTAAACCTGGCTTGTCCGCTCAATGAATGTACCTTTTAGCGCTTCAAGCTCTCCCTTGCCGAGCGCTAGATTTTCTTTTTCACTTAGAGCCGTTGCGTATTCTTCAAAATCAAGAAGTTGCCTGAGTTTAACCTCGGCTTTTTCCCGCGTTGGCATCTCGCCTATATCCTGCAGCCATTTCAAATAGAAAAACGACCTAAGCTCGCCGGGTATTTCTCCTTGGCGCGGAGATTCCCGGTTCAAATTCATAATCATCGGATCTTCACGGTATACGGATTTAAATCGAAGCTTAGCTCGATCTTCTTCATACGTATTTAATGGTTGATCGTCGCCGCCGCGGAGTTGATCAATAAAAGCCGGCAAGAATTGCCATCCAAAAAACTTGCCTTCCTGAGTTTGGTAAGCTTGGGTTTGAGCGAATTCTACGTCACGGAATGTCGAATTTATAAATTCTGCGAGCGAGTCAATGGTATTTAAACCAAGTTCGTGCATGCGTACGACAAGGCCGGACACCTGTCCACGCTGGGTAGGTAAAGGAATTTCTTCCGCTATTTCCGCTTTTGTTTCTTGCGCGCCGGGCGCCAGCTTATCTGCAATAACGCTGCGGACGGTCTGCGATTCTGCTATTACAGCGGCCGAATATTTTATGAATTTGCCAAGCGTTTCTTTATCGTATTTTGGATTTCTACGCAGGCGATTATGCAATTCTCCCAATTCTGATTCAAAAAGACGTATGGGGATGCTGTGTTTATCTTTGAAATAAGTCATATGTGTCGCCTGCCAATAAAGTTCTTTTGTGCTGAAATCAAGCAAGATTTCCTTGTCCTTTCGGGTATCCGTGGGATCTAACAAAGCTTTTACTCTTTGTAAGCGATGGGTCGCTAAATAAAAAGCTTCGCCATCCACGACCCGTTTTTCCATAAGGGCCTCTATATAACGGATGGTTTCTTCTTTTTCTTCCTCGGTTTGCCAGGGCGGAGGCGCTTTAGATTTAAGGTCTTCGATAAGCGCCTTGCCTGCGTCTTTACGGACACTTTGTGCGGCTGTGACGTTTTCAAATAAGGCTTCGAGCGACCGGATATCATTAATATCAATGCTTCCTGGAAATTCCTCGTTTAACTTTAAAAGCTCAGCCCGGTAACTGCTCAGCACTTCTTCTTTGAGCGTCTTTCCCTCACTGGCGTCTACGCTTGTTTTCCAAGCTTCCTTGGCCGCTTTAAAAATATTGAGTCGTTGCCGCAATTCCAAGCGAAGCGCTTCGGTGTCGCCCTCCAGCTCGCGTTCCGTATAATCTACCCAGCTGCCTAAAAGTCCCATGAACCGCCCAAATTGTTTGTGGTCGGTTTTGTAGCGCATATCGCCATAGTCGATATTTTCAACAGCCAGATGGTATTCGAGGATGTCTTTTTCAATGGCTTTCATCGCATCGAGCCTTTTCAGCTCTCGACTTGTTTGCTCATCGAGCGTGTAGGTGCTCAATTTTTCTTTTTCAGAAGGCATAAGTTCCAGCTGTAAAATAGGAAGGGCCGAATTTATGGCATATCCCATGAGAAGCCCCAAGTCCTTACCTTCCAAGTTTAGCGGCCGTCCGAGCAATTTTTCTACGCCGGATTTTATTTCGGAAGCTATTTTTAAAGCATTAGTATAGGCATGAATGCGTGCGTCAAGCGTCTGTTCTTTCCAATTTTTCACACTTTCGGGCTCCGCTTGATCCCAGCCGGAATCGGTAATAATGGCGCCCGCATGTCCAAAGAGAAGGCCGAGGTTTTTCCCGCGTTCCTTGGCCTTTTCTTTTGAATCGTCGCGAATTTTAAAATCGGCGGGCCAGATCGTGCCGTCGGCAGCGGTTTGGCCTGCGTAAAAACGTTCAACGTAGGGTTTGATGGCGGTGATTACACTAAAAAATTCACTTACCTGTTCGGGCGAAAGAATCTCACTGTCGGCTCTTGGCTTATACGTTTTTTCCCCGGCATCCGAAACAAATACCCGGTAACGCATCATGGGTTCGATACCTACAAGAAAACCCATGTCTTCGAAGGCGGCTTTCTGAACCTTAGGAAGAATAGTAGTGCGAATATCCGCCGGATCGGTGCCGCTCTTCAGCGCTTTTTCGTGTGCGCTACGCAACGCAGTTTCAATATTAGAAATCAGGGCGCCGCCGCGAAGTTCAATATCTTCTTGCCTCAGCCCTTCGGATTCCAGAAGCGCAGCTCTGAATTTTGTCAGATTTTCGCGCGCGGGGCCGAGCAGTACCGTAAGATTTCGGATGACGTTTAAAACATTTTCGTGGTTCCAGGTCTGAGCGGGGCTTGACGGATTGGCTGGGTTTTCTTTTAAGCTCAGCAAATGAATAGAAAGCGCGCTTGCTAGGCCGCGGCGGAATTCTTGAAAGGTCTCTTCTTCTCCGCTCGTGCGCGCTTGTCCGGTATCGCCATAATATTCTTTAGCCAACCGGTCAAAGGCGGTGCCCAATTCCGAACGAGAATCCAGAAGCGCGATCGGCGCAAGAACCATCGTCAAAAATTTTGCCTGCGGATCGAGTTCGCTGCGTATTCGAGTACCGTCTTCATTAACAAAAAGTTTAGAGGGTAAAATCGAAGTAACGGTAGCTGTAACCAAATGCCCGTTATATTCCGGATCGATCGGTGAAACGGGTAAGCCGAGTAAACGCCGCTCGGCGTCGACAAAGGGACGCATTTTTTCAATTTGCGCCGTGAATTTCCGGACTTTTTCACCGAGTGATTCGTCGGCCGTGTAAAGTCCGCGTCTTATGAGTTCACGGCCGCCCTCCGCGCTATCCATGTAATAAATATACTGAATTAAGTTCATGGTGGCGCCCATAAGGAATTGAGCGCGCGATTCTTTGGCGTACACCGCCAGCGTATTCATATCTCGTATGTTTTTATTCGGATCGACCATGAATTCATCAAAGGTTTTCGGCGCCCGGTTCCAGAGATCTACCAAACGCAGATCGTCGGGATTAAACGCCACCAAATGTTTTAACCGTTCTTGGAAATGGTCGAAGTGTAGTTTTAACGATTCCATCGGCGCCTGTTTCGCACGTACCGATTTAACGGCTGTGAGAAAGTCCTCGTAATCGCTCACCGTGCCGAGCGTTTCAACGAACTGTTTTTCCGCGTGGGGTAAAGTCTCGCGGATATCGGTAAACAGCTCGTCCATGCCCTTGACGAAGGCAGGTGTCGGTTCGAGCGTGGTTTGTAAATTGGGAATCTTGCCGATTTGAAGCCCGAGGGCTACGGCGGCCGGCAATCGCCCGGAATCCCGCAAGTTATTAAAAAATTCTATATTCCTTGTTCCTAAATAAGCAGCGACGTCGTGAAACGACCGGAGGTCAAAAAGATAGGCATGTGTCTTGATTCTTTCGGCGGCTAAATCGGTCGTTTGCGTGCCGTCTCCGGAAATAGGATAAAGCACATAAGACATAGCGAAAGGAAGACGATCGAGATTATTTTTGGCAAATAAAACATCTTCTTTCCAGGCCAGCGCTTTCTCGGCGGCGTTGGGTTGGGACGAACCGTCACGTTGCAACAAAAAGTAGGTATACAGCGCATCGACGGCTTTCTCTGTTTCTTGCCGTAGGAACGTCTCGTCGGTTGGGATACGTTCCCCCGCCTGTTCGTAGGCTCGTAAGGCGAGAATACGTACCAGCCCGCGCAAATAGAGGTTGGTGTTTTTATCCGAGGCTGTTCCGTGAAATTCGGCAATTTCATCCGGCGTAAAGTAATGCGCAAAGGGCTCGGCCAAAAAGGAGAAATATTTTTGATGATGATAAAGCGGTGTTCCATCTGAGCGCTCTTTGGTAGATCGGATTTCTTGAATTTTATTTTCGTATTCGCGGGTATTCATAAGAAGCTCAGCAACTTTTGATTCGAGGCTAAGAATATCGGTTGTCGTTTTATCGTTTAGCGAACGTTCTCTTTGATATTTGCTGTGGATATGCTTGGCCCAGTCGTTTAGATTGAAAATATCGGTGGGGAGCGTTACTCCGTTTTTAACCGTCTCAAACGAAAGCCCGAGCGTTGTTTGAATTTGACGTTCCAAACCTGCAAATGATTTTTCAGACTCAGTCAGCTCGCTCGCATCGGTAAGCCGGGCAATGAACGGACGTGGTTCAAAATTTTGACTGGCCTCCAGATACTGACCGTTCGCTGTGCTTAAACGTTGACCTTCCAACTGTGCGCCGGCTTCCGTAGTTACGCGCTCAAATTCTGTTTTTGTTTCGGCTATCGCTTGTTTTGTTTCTTTCCGTAACGCTTCATCACGAACGTGGCGAAGTTCCTTTTGTTTTTCTTCTAAAGCAAGTTCTTCTGCGGATGGTCTCCATTCTTTTTGAAACAGTTCAGGGCCATCAACGCTGATGGCTTTAAAGAATCCCATCTGCTCTAGCGTACTGCTGGATATCCCTAAATTGTTTAAGCGATCTTCCAATGTCGCGCTGGCGCGATCGAAGGAAACCGCATCTTCGAGTAAAGCTCTGAGGAAACCGTAAAGCCGAGCAAATCCCGTTGACCCGTAGAAGTAAGATTCAATGTTGATGAACCCTCCTTCATCCGGGCGGACCCGCTCCCGCCAAGTCTTGCTTTCGTTTAATGCAAGCAGTTCGGCTTGCTCTACGCTAATCTGATAAATCCGTTCGTGATAAATGAGCGACATCAGCTCTTTAACCATGTCCCGGGCCGTTTCATCTTTTATATGTTCTAAAATATGCGTCTGTTCTTCGGCAAAAAGTTCATAGACTTGCGCGCGTCTATCCCGTGCGCCCCAATCAAGGGTTAGGCTTGCGCCAAGCTTAGCTACAAATAACCCACCGCTTGTCTTTTTATCAGCGCGTATTCCGGCAAACAAATCTGCGTTTGCGTTAAGCGAAAACCAACCCAGCGTAAAAAGTCCGCGGATTTCTTTCGCTTTTGCTTTTAAGCGTGCCACTTCAAGCACAGCATAACGCGTATCGCGGTCCTCGCCAACCATGGATCCCCATAATGTTTGGTCAATGCGGGAAAGAGCGGTATCAAGATCCGTGCGCCCGCCCTTTAAATCGTCCCAGATAGGTTTGAGTGCGGTGTTTTCATTTAAACGCGAGTTTAAGACAGTTATCACTTTGTTAACATCCAGAACGCGTGTTTGAAATTTTCCATCTAAAGGTTTGGCTTTTTGAGATGCTCGGAAGATAGTCAGCTCGGTGGATTGATCTTTGGCCAGCTTTTCAACGATCGTTTGCTGTTCGCGGATCAAATCTAACGTGAAATTAATATCGAAAAGAAGTTTTCCAAGCTGAGCCTTAAGGCCGGTGTGTCCTTCAAAAAGAGACTGTTCCCGGCCGGTTAAGTTGACCTGCTGCTCAAATTCCAAACGATGGTGATCCAGAAGCTCATAGGCCGATAGTAAGCTTGCCAATTCTGCTTTGAGGTGGTCATAGCGGACAAAGGCATTCCTAAGCGAAGTTTGTACCGCTTCGTTAGCAGCTTCCACTTTAATTTTCTCTTGGGCGATGACCGCTTGCGATTGTTTGCTTTGGTAATAATTAGCCAAAATGTCATCTAACGAAAATCCGATACCTACGCCGGTGAACGCTGTCTGACTCCGAGTATTGACCGAAAGTAAAAAGAAGAGATCTCTTTCCTTTTGGTCTCTGAAGCGTTTAAAGAACGAACCGTCAAACTCCTGAAAAGCACGGCCGTAGGCTTCGAGCAAAACGCCGTGATGTACCGCAGAATTTTCGAGACGAGAACGAAGTTGCGGATCATAATCTGCTACGCTGCGTGCTTTTTCGATAAGTGTGGCCGAATCAAGCCGACCCGCAAGATACGTTTCCCTTTCCTCGCCTGAGGTGAGAAGCGGTTCCAAAATAGCTTTCATTTCTGCTTGAGGAATGCCGGTCATCCGCGCTTGAACGACAAGAGGCGCCAAACCTCTTCGAAATCCTGCCAGGGTATTACGCGTTACCGTCACCTCGGAATAAAGCCGGATCCAATTTGGGTTTTGCTCTTTCTTCGTATTTGGCCCATAGGTGCGGACGATATCTTCTTCTAACCGAGTAAGCGCCGATTCGAGATCTTTGAGACGGTTCTCCCGGGCTACGATTTGGAAAACATTCCGTTCAATCGTTTGTTTAAGGTACGCTTGATCGTATGCTCTAGAACGTTCGTATTCTGCGAGGTTATGTTTTGCCTTGAGTACTTCGTATTGGGCAATGATGACTTCGCGCGGGGCGCCGAGGCGCTTTTCGGTAAGTAGAGTTGACAATTCCTTTAATTTGGTATCGATCCAGCGCTGATCCTGGCCTTCGATACGGCCCTGATAGAGTTCGTTTGAAAGAGATTCAAGGCGTTCAACGGTTGCGGGGTCAGCATGTCTGAACATATTATGCATGTGGTAGCCGAATTCCTTGACGCTAAAGAAAATGTCGTTGGCTGTAGTTGCTGCAAAGTTTACTTTGACATTCCCTTCTTCGCTTTCCCTGAGCAGCGATTCCGCTTCGTTTACTTTGGCTTTTAGCCACTCACGCCGGGCTTCCGGATTCCAAATTTTATTGGCATAGATATTTAAAGCGCTGTCGGTTTGTCCGGCTTGGTTTGAAACCAATCTGTAAAGTGATTGGCTTGAATAAAAATCTACGGGACCGCCTTCGCTCGACCATGCCTGAATTTGGCGAAAAATGACATCGGCCGTATCTCCCCGCCCCCGGCCCAAGTCGGTTATGGGTAAGCTTCGTTTTATGTCGTTATGGAAATTATTTTTACGGTACGTGTAGTACTCGATGTCCTTATTGGCTTGTGCGATATTGATCTCAATATTTCGTCTGGCTTGTTTGGTATCGATACCTTGATTTATGAGATACTCAACGGCTTGTAAAAAGTTTTCTTCGAGAAATTGTTTATCGCGAGTTCGTTCATCAAGCGCTTGGTCTATGGCGGCATAATCAAAGAGCAAACGATACAAGGTGACTTGATCCGGATTGATATTTTTATCGTACATCTCCCAGTGCGCTTGTGTCTGTTTCGCTTCATTTATCCATTGGGTATTTCTACTGTTCTCGCTGAGTTGGAACGATGTGGAAATATGGCCGACGGTTTCTCGGGTTGATCCGCTCATCGACGATGGACCGGCGGCGGATTGAGAAGATGGGGGTTCGTACGTAATGCTTTGACTTGCATCAACCGTATGCGTTGCGGGTTCTACGTCTATGGGTTGATAAAAATCTTGAGAGGGTTGCGCCAAGCCGGTTTGATCAGCGGCCGCTGTGAAGTCGGTTGCTGTACCGCCTTTCATAGCGAAAAATTGAAGAGGTTTCGGCATAAATATAGTGCCCAAGCGCATCGGCGCTGTGGTGAAAGTTAACGGATTAGCCAGAGGTCCTACTCCCGTTGCAGCGGTTAGGAGATTGGCGGGAGTTACAAGATTGTTAAGCATTCCTCCTCCGCTTTGTTCCTGCTTGCTGCTGACCTGTGTCGCGCCTATTTCAACATCCAATAGTTTTGACTTGTCGCCGATTTTAAGCAGCTTTCCTATCCATCCTATTGGGGTCCACATGGCCCAGCGGTAAAATTCTTCCGTCCGCCTTTGGCGCTCGGCATGGTATTCTTGCTCCAATTTAAATTGAGCGGCTTCGTTTTGTTTTATGACCGAGCTATCGCGAAGCATGGAAACATTCTGAATAATGTCAGGCGCCGTCAACTGCGCAATAGGCTTGCCGGCACGCCGCTCGATATCTTGCGAGAGAATAACGCCGGGTTCAGCGGTTGTTCCTGGCCGGCGTATGCCGGTTTGTTTTTCAAACATCTGGGTTCGTTGTGTTTCAAGTTGATCGATAAGCTGTTTGCCGGCTGCGTAGCCCGGATGAGTGGACGGAAGAGCCGCTAAATTTTGTTTCCCGCGTGCGATAAGGTAATCCATGATCTGCATATAGTCGGACTGCAGTTGGCGTATGGAATTTTTGTCGGCGGCGTGATCCAATTTATATCGAATGGCAGCGCCAAGTATCTGCGCTGTTTCGGCCGCTTGTTTGTGACGTTCTTTGCGCGCATAGTCTTCAAAAGACCTCATGTCGCGTTCGTATTCGGTCAGCATTTCCCGGCTCAAACCTTTGCGATAGGCTTCGTCAAAGTACCGATCGGGATGTTTGTGTTTATTCCAGAAAATATCGCGATCGCCAAATACCCACTTTGAAAGCGGCCGAGATCCCAATTCGGTATCAATTCCGGCAATAGCTTCACGAAATTCTTGCTGGGAACGTTTTATGGCGATATCCAACTGTTCCCTTTCGGATCTTTCTTTGGTAAAGACGGCTTGTGCTTTTCGAAGCTCGGCATAGGTCATGTAACCTTCGCGTACTCCTTTTAATGCCGCTATGTAGTTGGTCAGTGCGGTCCGGGATGATTGTGCATAACTGCGGTCGCGGAGTAGTGACAATTGTTCGATCGTATTCAGCAGCTCTTCAACTTTATTGCGATGTTCACGAAGCTTGATGGCTTGCTCGTGATAGACGTTAAGCTGCCTGTAATCGAATATTTTTTCCGGTAAACGTTTCCCAAACTGTATTTTGGCCAATCCTGCGATAGCATCCAGCGAAGTCGCCGATCCGCTTAAAAGATCAAAGCGAGCGCTGTAACTGAGTTTCTCTATCGTATTTTGGGCACGGTCCCGGTCAACTTCGGATACCGCAATCCGAGCTTCGAGATACGTTTTTTGAGTAGCCAACTGAAGTTCGTTGCCAACATTGGCATCGTAATAAATGGGACCCGGAATTTTTGCCAGAAGAAGCGTTAAAATCTGTGGGTCGATATCGATGACTTGATGCGGAGGAATGCCGAGATATTCTCCGAAAAGGAGACGAATATGATCGCGTGCATTTTCAAGAATAACCTTGGCCTTGTGATCCTCTTTCATGGCTTTTTCGATTTCGTCCAAGGTCATGGCGTTTCGCTTTAACGCGACATCTTCGATGCCGAGCGCTCTCAACTGATTGGAAGCTTCTTCAGAATAAAAGAGATGCGGCTCGCCTTCTTCGGCTTCGCCCGACGGAAGGATCTTTGCGCCGAGCAGGAGATCGGTAACTTCCAATTGCTTGCTTAGGAAAGCGTATTCGTACATCGTTGAATAAAAATCGGAAAGTTTGGTGAGTACGTGAAGCGCCGATTTGATACGCTCCAATTCGGCTTTATTTTTCAAATGGCTCAGCTCAAATTGATCGCCCGAACTCCGATCACCTTCTACCGAAATACTGAAAAGACTTCCCAGATGATCGGTAGCTACCCAAATACTCCCGATCGAAAGCACGATGCGCGGAATACGACCTCGCTTAAAGCCATCGAGTGCTTTTTCGGCGGCTTCGGTCGAAAGTGATTTTCCGCTGGTAACGACTTTCCATTGATAACCGTTTCGTTCCGGAAACGCATCATCCCCGTAAAGAATTTTTACGTCAAACGGCGCTTCTTTTCCCGAAGGAGAACGTTGGGGAACGCTCTTCACAATATGCTCCAGCGCTTCATCCAAAATACTTTTATTGGGATTACGGCCTAGAATAAGCGTGGGCGTTTCTCTCACTCCTGCGCCCTGCTCGATGCTCTGCTTAAGCATTTTTAATGCGCTTCGATCGTCGGGTCGATCCAGATATTTATTTAAAAGTGTGCTTACGCCGGTTTGAAACAGGATAGAACGAAATTGGCGGAGCTGTGAAAGCGTGAGCGGCGAGCTGCGAACATTATTTATAAATTCTTCGATTCTGCTGGTGTCTAGTTGGTTAATGTCGAGCGAATCAAACGCGGATTTAAATTTCTCTGCATATCCGCGAAGTGAATCGTCCGTCGCTATAAATGGAATGGGTCGGTTAGGCGCAAAAACCAGAAGAATGTGATTTAGCCATTGCTTGCCTAATTCAATACCGTGCCGGTTAATAAGAGCGATTTCTTCGTTGGAATCAAATGTGGGTAGTTGAAGCAGAAAGGTTCTCAGATGATCAAAAAATTCGTCTTCGACTTTCACACCGGCAGCATTTACCGCCCTGCCGTTTACGGAAAACGTATCGCCGGCTTCTTTGAATTGCTGTCTTATGTTGGAAATAAGAAAATCAATTTCAACGGCGCGTTCTGTCCGCGCAAGCAACGACCAATCTTCATCGTCAAGCGACTCCTTATCGATAAGTCTCGCTGCCAATTCGCGTACTTGTTCGGAAGTAAAAGGTTGACCGAGTGTATTTTTTTCAGCATTAAATTCGCGCACGCGTGATGTTAATCGTTCAATGAGCCCGATCGCGCCGCTTAAAACGGAAGATTTAAGTGCGGCGTTAAGTGTGGTATCGCTCGTAACGGAAGTTGTAACGATTCCCCTTGCGGGTGTCGCAGCGGTTGCAACAGCTTGCTGTGGAGGCGTGCCCAAAAGTTTTTCTTTTAATTTCCAATCGGCGGCGATGCCACGTGTTTTCTCGATAACGGTAGAGATAGCGGTACGTGCATTTGCTTGCGTCTGCTCATTCACATTTTCAATTTGCCGAAGCGCGACGGGTATTTGGCTCCAGGCCGCAAGCGCGCCTTTGCTTAGGTAGGGACTGAGCGCATTCCACGTTTTAGTTAGAAAATCATAAGCGGACGCTTCTTGCTGCGGGATTTCGGTAACCGTTGGTTTGGTGGACGGTTCAACTTTTGTTTTAACGGCTTCTATGGCCCGGCGCAATTCTTCTTTAGGTTTGATTTGTTTTTCGGCAACTTCGAGTGTACGAAAGAGGGTGTGCAATGCTTTCTCGCCAACAGAGGGTAGGGGCAATCCAAATGTAGCGTATGCAACCTCACGAAGTTGATTGACCTGTGAATTTGGTGAAAGGGCTGTTCCAATATCGTGCGCGATATTAAGCGCATCTACTTCAACAAGTTCTGCAGCCGCCGTGGCAAATTTTGCGCGACTCGCTTCCTCATGAATAAAATGCTGAAATTGTTCGGCCGGTGCGTGAGGATTGGCATCGGCTAGCGTTTTATCAAAAAGGACAAGTGCTTTTTCTGAAGTAGCAGAGTGTAATAATTCCTGTTCGGCGTGGGTTACATGGCCGTCGGCAACGGCGATCTGTGTCATTACATTTAGTTTTTCATGAACGGTTGCTCGTGTGTCGGCGGCATCAAGCATGGCTTGTTCGTCCGCATTTACAAATAAACTGTGCGTACCGAGAACGGAATCCCAACCGGTATCAAAAATATGGGCTACTTTGAACGCGCCTTGAATTTCCACCGGAAGCATTAAGCTCATACCGGGCGCATACCACGCAGCAAGTTCGAGCCAGACAGGACTGATGATAACGTCAACCAGCGACGCCCAAATTAAATTGGGAATAGAAAGCCATTTAAGAAATGAGCCTAGGAAAGGGATGCTGATCCACCAGTAATGCGGTGGGCCTTGAGCATCCGGCAGGAAATGTTCACGGAGTTCGGCATATTCTGCGACGCTCGGAAGTGAGAGCATTTTACGTTCAATAAGCGGAAGAATATGTTCTTGTAAGAAATTTTCAGCTTGTTCGCGTTCTTCTACACTTTTTGATTTGAGTGTTTCGGTTAGCTTATAAAATACTTCCATAAATTTGGGATGTCCGACATAGTCAGCAAGGCCCGCAATATTTCTTCGCGTTTCTTCAGAAATAGAATTAAGAGAATCGTCTGTTTTTGATGCGATTTCATTTTTCCATTGAAGTTTGTAAAGCTCGGCCTGGTGCTCGGCGATTTTACGCGGAAGGTACAGGCCGGTTACGGTGATGACGGACGAAAGGTAGGCGCCGATGGTGAAGAAGGCAAAGAATCCAATAGTTCCAAAAATGGGAACCCCTAAAAACGATCCGGGCAATAGAGTATGTAAAAAATATCCGCCCGCTCCGCCGATGGCGTAAAGATAAAGACGCTTGTTGCCGAATTGAGCCGCACCGCGGCTTACAGCGGATTCATCCCAGAAAGCATGCTGTGCGACTTGCCAAAGAGTCCGGCCTAAGGAAATAACCGGTTGGTTTAATTTAACGGTCTCCGCCTCAGGTAAATGATATCGGGCAAGTCTAGAAACATCGCTTGGCTTAAGCCAATTTTTTCGGCTGCCGTAGAGCAAGCGCATTTTGGGAATGAAATATCCCAGCAAGAATGTTTCGGCAAGGTGGTAAGGCAAGAGCAATATCGCAATAGGTATTCCCCATTTTTCTTTTGCGTATACTGAGAACCATGCTTTGAGGCCACGCCAAAAGGCTACGGGAGCGAAAACTTTTTTTCCGTTCTGATGACGATGTTGATAAAACTGTTTGAGCAATTGTTTGGGGGCCGCCTTTTTGGCATGCATTGCTTGCTCTTCGTCGTAAGTGCGATTTTCGTTCCATTTATCTATTTGCCTGACAAGTTTCCAAAGATCGTTTCGGGAAACAGCGAAGATGGTTTCATAACCTTTCTCCTGCGCCGTGTTTTGCAATTCCGTATTTGCATTTTCACCGATATGCTCGGCAATGTAGGCGATAAGTTCTTTTCGGCTAGAAAATGGCGTAGGTCTCGGTAACGCTCGGCCGGTTGAATTTTTTCCGGTTTGAATAATCGTATCGTAGATTTGTTCGACGGCACGCTGGCGGGATCTGAAAATGAACGGTGAGATAATTTGATTTATGATCCGTGCGCCGTATAAGGCAAATTCGGCCGTAGCGAAGCCTGCAAGCGTAATTCCAAAATAAGAAGACGCTAGAAAGAGGAAAGCTTTTGCGGTAGCGCCGACGAAGATCGCAGAAAGAATATTAGCGAACGAAGCAAACGCCATCATGGCTAGAACGACAATGGTTAATCGCACGGCCCACGATACGATTTGATCGCGGCGGGTTAAATTCCGGAGCGGTTGGGCTGCGGAGGCGGCTTGATCTGTTTGTCTTTGTTGAAGGATGGCTTCTTGCCTCGCGGTTTGTTTTTCTTTTGCTTGTACGTAGGCATTGTATTTGTCTTCAAATCCCGCGAATTTAGTTTTGAGCGAATCCCAATTTTCCAAGGTGGGCGCAAGAACGGTTTTTGCATTGTCGTATAGTTTTCCGTTTCGAATAGGCACCATTTTATTGATGGTAGATTTTGTTTTTGTAGCCGCGGTTGATAATCGAGACCGAAAAGCCTTTAGTTCCCGTTCTATCCGCGTTCTTTCCCGACCCCGCAAACTTTTTAATTCAAAATCTACGGATGCAAGCTCGACTTGAAAATCCTGACTGAGCGCTGCTACGTATCGTCTTCGTATGTTGACAGATGTTCGCAAGGCTTCTATCGGCACTTCCTTCAGAAGACGTTCTTGAAGACCTTTTAGCCGATCCGCTGTCTCAGCGATGGCGGCCATTTTAATCCTTACTTCGCCCAGAAGCGTTGATTGGTCTTGGCGGCGAGCTTGAGATAATTGATCTACCGCTAAAGAGGCGAGCTTGATTTCTTTGACGAGATTCTTATGCAGATCGTCAATGCTAGCTGTAATGGCGAGAAAACTTTTGATTGCTTCGTCGGTCGGTCTAACGCGCTGTGCATACCGGCCGTGAGTTTCACGGAAATGGTTTTTAAGCGTCTCGATTTCATTCTTAACACTAGAATCGGGTTCCATCACGGTAGCTGTTGCGCCAAATCCGGCGGGAACAAGTTCTTGCTCAACAGCGCGAGTTTTTTCTGTCGTGCTGGTTTGAGCCAAAAGAATTTTTAAGCCGGCCATGCTTTTGCTCAACTCGCCGCGTTCACGGCCCAACTCGCTTTGGAGCGTTTGAAGCGCATTGCGTTCGTGCGAAGGAAGCGACGCGCCAATTTTCGTCATTTCCAAACCCATGGTGGCAATGTTATCTTTGTATTTTGAAACGGTTTGCATCACGGCGTGCATTTGATCACGCGTCGAATGTTCGTCAATGGTCGAAAGTTCGTCGCGAATATTTTTGAAACCCGCTCTAATGTCTTCGCCCAAGGCAAGTGCGCGGAGAAGTTCCGGGCTTGACTCCATTTTTTCTTTCTGCGCGCGTTCCGGTGTTTTTTGCGACTCCGAACTCTTGGCCAATAAGCCAATCTCATCGTAGGTTTTCTTTGTCACCCAATAGACGCCGATAGATATTTCTTCGGGTTGGGTTCTTCCGGGCAGCAGAACGCCGTCAATTTTCATTTGGGATAGGAATCGGTTGGAAGGATCCGAAGAAATTTTGAGTTGTTCCGTAACACGATTGGCTTTTTCATCGATCGATATGCCGCGGCCGGCCGCCATCACGATATAGCCACCGCCGACTTTCGGTCCGCGAAAAACACGCGCTTTGCTATTTCCCGCCTGAATGGGGAAACCTGTTTCGTCTGTACCGAACAAAAAACTGTGCAGTCCGACATAATCTTTTTTGTGTTTAGACTCTTCGGCTTTGGATGCGTGCTCTTCGTCGAGAAGACCAATTTCGCGGATTAATTGCCAATAGCCTTTAAATGATTCGTTAACATCGGCATTAACGCCGAAGAATGTTCGGGCAATTACATTAAGCTGAGCCAATACGACACCAGTCCAAAAAATGGGTTTCAGCTGAAATTGTTTGGATGACTCGTCGAGGCCAGTCTCGATAATTTGGTTCATCTGGTTACGATAATCGCCGAAAGATGGCAGGTAGGAAATCTTGGCTAATTGGAATTGCGGATCGCTCAGACTGTCTTGTTGAGGCAAGCGGTGAGCTTCGTAAAGCACCGCTTCGATCGGTGTCGGTTTAGCGGCAACGGATTCTTCATAGAGCTCGCGTTCTTTCTTTTCGTCAATCGTGGAAATCTGGGGCGTGATGACGACGTGGGATATTCCCTTTTCTTCCAAATAGCGCTGAATTCCTGCGGTGTGGAAACCGCCCGTAATCACAACCGAAATCTTGTCGCCCTTTTTTTCCATCTCCGACAGAGCATTTTTTACGAGTATTTGATCGCGTTCAAGGGCGGCTTGATAAAACTTTTCAATCATCGGAATGTGTAGATCAATGGCCTCAAGTCCGGAAGGAATGGGCAGCTTCAGATCGTAGAGCGTATTTTGTTTTGCGATAAATTCTCCGAATTGCGCCATCCGAAGATCGCGGCGGAAAGAATAATACGCCAAGACATCGTCCTTGGTCATGGTGAAGGCAAATAGTTTCTCTACAATGCCGAGCTGATGGAAAAAGGTGTCGAGCGTTACTTCTTCTTCGTTACGGAAAAGTTTATTTTTAATACCGGTCTCGAGGGCGGAGATTTCAGAGAAAAGGCCGGGGCCAATCCGGTTGTACGTATCAGTATAATCCAGAAATTTTCGGATATTGGCAAAGCGTTCGGATTCCATCGGGAAGGCAGAGCGCTCGTTGGCCAGATAACGAAAATAGCCGTCTTTGGAAAGACGGTTCATTTTGTATTGGAGTGTATTCGATAGAAAACGCGTAAGCACGGTTTTGTCTAAACCGCTTTTGATTTCTTCGCCGAAGGAATCTATTTCCTGCTCTACGCGTTCGAAATCAATTTCCTTTTCCAAGGAAGTTAAGGTCAGAAGATCGTGAATATTGCGGAATTCATAGGTGGAAACATTATGCTTGCGGGCTTGCTCAATCAGGTATTCGACGTAGGTGCTTACAAATTTTGGATCGCGGTTAAAAGATTCGTTTCTTGCCGTGAACTCTTTCAGCTCGTCGGAATAAATTTTAGATCTCACCGCGCTGAGCGCACGTCTGAGTTCGTAGAGCGATTCTTCGTCTTTTTGCCGGAATTCCAGGGCTACGATAAAAGCGGCACGATTTTTTTCGTAGAGCTCGAGGTTGTCGATGCCGTGAATGAGAAGGGGAAGTTTTTTTGTAATCGCAAGAAATTCAGGACCGGAAATCTGTCCTTTGTTCAAAAGATGGTTAAATAAAATTTCCTTAGTTGCTTGATGCGGGAAAGCTGCCAAGATGGCCGTATCGATGTCGCCTTCGTTGCCTTCGACGTTGACGAGTTTTAATCCGTACTGGGTATGAAGGTTTTCAATGATGGCGGCGATGTTTCGCTGAGCATCCGCGCTGGCGTGTGCGTCTTGGATGTGAACAACAACATTTTCGCCCGTTCCCTGAAAGACCGTCTGAATATGCCCTATCTTCTCTGGTATATATAATTCTTTAAGAAGATTTCTTTCTAAAGGGGATGCTGGCGAAATGGCTGCGCGGGAGGAGAATTGACTTAAGAGGTTTTCACCGCCAGCCCAGGAGATAGTGGTGACCGTAAAAATAGCGGTGACAACGAGGGCTAAGGTTTTGAGCCAAGGACGGAATGTTTTATCCTGCCAACATTGCATTTTGACCTCTGAAAAACATTTTCAATATCTTAACTATCGAAATAAAAATAAAGCCGCCCAAAATCTCAGGCAGCCCTTTTCTAATTTCTAAGACGACTTTTCCATTGGCTCGGCGTAGAAGATCGCTCCTTCTATAGCAATGTATTTATTAATCTACGCATAGAAAGTATATCTTAGGATTATATGCAAGTCAAACGCCCGATAAAAGTATTTTGAAAGCCTTTTAGCGATGTAAAGCATGTAAATAAAATAGCTTATGGAAATTAAATGGATAGCATAATTTGTATTATCGGGATATGAGATTGGATACGCGCCGCTTGGCATCTTCAAGCATTAAATAGACGTTCGGCACGAAAAAAAGCATGAGAATGGTCGAGGTAATTGTTCCGCCGATGACAATGACGGCAAGGGGTGCCCAGAGTTCAGCCGATTCGCCGAAATTAAAAGCGAGAGGTAGAAAACCAACGATGGTTGAAAACGATGTCATCAATATCGGGCGGATTCTGCTTTTTCCGGCGAGAACAACCGCATCTTTCGCGCTCAACCCTTCTTTGCGAAGGATATTCGTTTGATCAAGCAAGATAATGCCGGTATTGACCGCCATCCCGCAGAGCATAATCATGCCGATGAAAACCGACTGGCTTAATGGGCGGTGCGTAAGAATGAGCGCTAAATAAACGCCGATCATTGCGAGCGGCACGGTTAGCATGATGATGAACGGTTCGGTATAGGATTGAAACATCGATGCAAGGATCATGTAAACAAGCGCAATCGTAACGGCGATCGCTATGCCCAGTTGACTTTTGCTTTTAAGCAATTTTTCATAATCGCCGCCGAATCCCCACGAATATTCTTTTGGAAATTCAATCTCACGGATTTTTTTCCGTACTTGCTCGCCAATGGTTTCCATCGCACCTCGCGTGATATCGGCTTTCAAAAACACGTATCGGCGTTTATTGATGCGGTCGATAATTTGCGGTCCGTATTCGGGTTGAAATGTCGCTACTTGCTCAAGCATCACCGGCGTTCCGTCCGGTGCGTGAATAATAAGGCGCTTTAAATCATCAATTTTTTGACGGTAAATAGGCTGAAGTCTTGTGATCATTTCGATCTCCTGGCCTTCGGCTTTTTCATGATAAAGAGTCGGGCGCATGCCACGAACCTGCGCATGAACGGAATCGGCGATTCCACGCACGGTCAAACCGTAAAATGCGGCCCGGGCATGATCTATGACAAGGCTGTATTCCGGGCGCTTTCTTAAATCAGTCATAACCATGTTTGTGATTCCCGGGATATCGCCGATGGACTGCGCGGCCTTGTGAGCAAGTTCTTCCAAAACCGAATTTTCAATTCCGTATATGTTGATAATAATTCGGCTGGCATCCTCCGTGTTGACGCCTTCGTCAATAATCAACGAATAATCTTGATGTACGGATTTTATAGCTTCACTCGCCTGTTCTTTGATGATTTTCATGAGTTCATCTTTGGAACGGTCACGTTTTTTTCTCGGCACAAGTCGCACAAAAATACGGATGTCATCGCGGCGTACCGTAGCGGATACCGTCACGACTTCGGGAAAGGAAAGAATAATATCCTCAACTTTTTTTGTTACTTCATCATTAGCTTCGAGATTAGCACCGGCAATGGGAAAAACAACACAGGCAAATTCATTTTCTTCCAGCGTGCGGGGTGCATCAATGTCCAATTTGCTAAGTCCAAAGACCGCGTACATAAAAACAACAAAAACGATCGGAACGACAATGTATCGCCATGCGTTTGTTTTCACAAGCAGCGCTTCGTAAAGCTTATAGCTTCGGCCGCTGTAGAGTCCTTCCGGCACTTTTTTTATTTTTTCAACGAGCCGAAGACGATCAACGAGCATCGGCACGAGCATGACGGAGACGACGAGGGAAATTAAAAGCGAAACCGAAACGGTAAACGCCAGTCCCCGGTAGATGAGCTGTATTTCCTTATCTATGAATATGATAGGGATGAAGACGGCGATCGAAGTAAGCACCGAAGCAAACATGGGGGTCCACATTTCCTCCGAACCCTTAATGATGGATTCGTGAATCGCCACTCCGTCTTCCCGTTTTTTTGTTATGTTTTCAATGACGACGACAGAAGAGTCGACAATATTTCCGATGGCAAGCGACAGACCGCTCAAGGTCATGATATTAATGGAAATTCCAAACATATCCATGAATGCGAACGTTAAAATTACAGAAGCAGGAATGGAAATACAAACCACGAGAGCCAGCCGCCATTCTTTTAAAAAGATAAAAAATATAAGTGCGGTTAAAAAAGCGCCGCTGTATAGCGCATCTTTGACATCTTTAATGGCGCGTTCAATCACCTTCCCGCGATTGGCGATTTCAATAATGGTTAAATCGTCCGTGGTGGTTTTTTTAAAATCGTCTATGGCTTTTGTAATATGATCCGTAATGGCAATAGTATTGCCGGTACTAGTTTTTTTTATTTGTATCGAAACGTTTAAATCCAAATTCAGTCGCGAATAATCTTCCGGTTCGAGATAAGCATCTTTGACCGTAGCTACTTCTTTTAGCGGAATGATCGTGCCTTGCGGCGTACTCGCAATGCCAATTTCGCTTATGGCCTCCACCGTTTCGAATTCACCGTGCGCACGTACGAGCAGGTTGGTATCTTTTTCCGAAACGTCTCCGGCGAGCAGACTTACATTGCTGATGCTTAAAACTTCCATAACTTTTTCTATAGAAATGCCTTGCGCAAAGAGTTTATCCCGGTCTAATTCGACCAGGATTTTACGTTCCCGGCCGCCAAAAACGTCGATGCTGGCAACGCCGTTGATACGGGAAAGGCGGGGTTTTAGTTTGTGGTCTATAAGTTCGCGGATTTCTTCTGGCGTGAGCGATCCGGAGGAAACGGAATAAACCAATATCGCCGAATCGCTTTCTTTATAATTGGCTAGTACCGGTCGTTCCAGTTCTTTGGGAAGATGTCCTTGGACGGCAGAAAATTTTTCACGTACTTCGAGCGCGGCAAAATTCATATCCGTACCGGGTTCGTATTCGAGCGTTATTCTCGATTCGCCTTCCCGAGTGTTGGAATAAAGACGTTTCAAATGTTGCACGCTGGCAACAGCTTCTTCGACGGGGCGCGTCACCATTCGTTCGACGTCTTGCGGAGAAAGACCGCCGCGTACGCGGAGAACAATACTTATAATACCCCGGCCGGTATCTTGATAAAGTTCTACGGGAAGTCGAGTGAGGGAAATAAGTCCGAGAAGAAGAGTGGTAACGGTAATCATCAAGACCGTAACCGGCCGTTTTACCGACATGCTAGGCAGGCTCAAGAATACTCACCTCCAGAGGTCAAGCTTTTGCCCGCGGATTTTTGCAATCGCGGATTCAAACAATATATAAAGCGCGGGCACTACCAATAAGGTAAGAAAAAAAGAAGATATCAGTCCGCCCATGACCGCAATGGCAAGCGGTTGCATGAGTTCCGCGCCTTTCCCCAGCCCTAACGCGAGCGGAAATAAGCCGATGATATTTCCAAGAGCGCTCATCATGAGCGGGCGGAAGCGAACTTGAACAGACTCGATACAGGCATGAACGATCGGGTGCCCTTCTCGCCGGCTCGCATTAATGAAATCAATCAGCACGATACCGTTATTCACCACAATCCCGCCGAGTAAAATAATACCGAGCAGCGAAACCAAATTAAGCGAAGTCCTGGTTAAGAGCAGCGCGAAGGATACGCCGATTAACCCAAGCGGAACGGTGAGCATGATCACGAGCGGATGCAGAAAAGATTCAAACTGCGCAGCCATGATCATATAGACAAGAATAAGCGCAAGGACCAAAGCGAAGATGACGCGGGAAAACGACTCTTGGATTTCTTTAGCTTCTCCTCCGGACCGAGCCGCAAACCCCTCCGGGATTTTGAGGGTCTGTATCGCCGAAGCTACATTGGCCAAGACTTGATTTTTTTCATAGCCCGGCAAGATACCCGCTTGCACCATAATGGTTCTTTGCTGATCGTGGTGACGAATTTCGCTTGGTCCTAAGCCTTGCGTGACGGTAGCCATTTCGTTTATGGGGACTTCTATTTCAAAAGGCTCCGAGTGAATAAGCAAATTTTTCAACTTTTCCGTATTTTGACGATCTTCTTCCCGCACTCGGACGCGTATGTCCACTTCGCGGCCTTTTTCCCTAAATTTTGTAGGAACATCGCCATCGATAGCGGTTCGTGTGGCGATGGCAATATCCAAAGCGGATATGCCAAAGAGGGCGGCCTTGCGTTTGTCGATATCGATTTTTGTCTCGGGAGAAGGTTCCGGCTCATCATCTACAACATTAAAAGCGCCGGGAATACTTCGAACGGCTTCTTTGACAGATTGAACCAACTTTTCAAGTACATTCAAATCATAGCCTTGTACTTCAATTTGAATAGGTTGGGCGCCGCCGGCTACTTCGAATTGCCGATCTTGCTGAATAAAATCAATCCGTGCTGCGCCAAGATCCAGCTTACTAATCAAACGTCTTAGGTCGTCCACCACTTCAAGGGTTGTTCGAGCGCGCTTCTCATTCAGGGCTACGGCAATTTGAGCTTGATGAGATCCGCGCGTCTCTACCTGGACCGTACCCGCGCTGCTTTCTTCTTTGGCGGAGCCGATGGTTACGTTTCGATGCGCAATTTCAGGGATTTTAGTGAGTTCGGTTTCAACGATTTTTACAACCGTATCGGTGGCTTCCAACTTTGATCCGACCGGCAATTCGACATTAATCAAAAAAGTACCCTGGTCGACTTTTGGCAGTACTTCACGATCCAATTTCATAAAAATGCCCAGGGAAAATAAAAATAAAAGGGTGGTTCCAATCAAAATCACGGCAATGCCGCCCGCGATACTCCCTTTGCTGATAAGCGCGGCAAAGCGATCCGCCGAACCTTTGCCCTCTAAATCAACTTTTTTCTGCACCTTGATATAGACGGCCAGCATGGGTTCGAGCGTAAGAGAAACGATAAGCGAGACCACTTGTGCAAGAATAACCGTCCAAGCGAGGTCGCCAAAAATTTGCCCGGGAACTCCGGGCACGAAAAGAATGAGAGGAAAAAATACGGCAATGGCGGTTAAGGTAGATGAAAAAACGGGCCACAGCACTTCATCGGTACCTTTAATAGCGGCATTGAGCGTGTTTTCTCCCATCTCGCGATGCCTAAAAATGTTATCGATGATTACAATTCCCTGGTCAACCATCATACCGGCGCCAAGCGCAAGACCACCGAGCGACATAATATTTATGGTAATGCCGCGGATGAACATGAGAAAAAATACACCTAAAATGGAAATCGGAATGGCGAGGGTTACGATAAAGGCGGTTGAAGCGCTGCGCAGGAATATAAGCATGGTGATAAAAGCAAGCAAGGCGCCCTGCCAGGCCGAGTCGGCCACAAACGCAATGGCATCTTTAATAAATATCGAACTATCTAAAACGATTTCCAGATTGGCTTCGCGGCTTCGAAGTTCCTCATCCAATTTTTTTAATGTTTCACGGATTTCTTTGGCGATGCGGACGTTGTTTTGCCCGGCTTGCTTCTGTATGGCGATGGTAATATTTTCTTTTCCGTCGTAGCGCGAAATACTTTCTTGTTCTTTTATGCTGTCTTTGACCACGGCGATATCTTTAAAAAGAATCAATCTCTTCTTAGGACGTTCTTTCTCCTGCTCAAGTCGTTTCGACTCAAGGGTGTCGCGAGGTCCAAATTTTGCCCGCTCGACAAATCCGCCTTGAGGAACGTAGATACGATCACTCCGGTCCGTTCCTGCCACGGAAAAGGAAATGTCTTCCAGCGTTTCAAATTCTCCCATAGTACGGATGAGATGTTCGTAGAGCCCCTTCTTAATGGTGCCGGCGGGATACGAAAGGTTGGTTCGTTCAAGAGATTGAGTTAGGGCTAAAATGGAAAGGCCGGAGGCGTAAAGTCTTCCTTGATCCACTTCGATAAGAATTTCTCTATCGAGTCCGCCGGAAATGGTAGCCGACGCTACGCCTTCGGTTTTTTCAAGAACATCCTTGATGGGGCCGGCGGCTAATTCTTTTAATTCGATCAAAGAACCTTTTCCCGTGAGCGAAAGCAGCATGACGGGCTGTGCCAGTGGATCGAATTTAACGACAACCGGCTCGGTAGCGTCGCGGGGGAGTTTGTCTTTTACCAGATCTATTTTTTCGCGGACAGCCAGCGCCGCAAAATCCACGTCGATTCCCCAGTCGAAACCGACATGGACTACACTTTTTCCTTCCTGTGAGATGGAACGAATGGAGCGAAGTCCGTTAACGGAGCTGATGGCTTCTTCAAGCGGTTTGGTGACAAGCGTTTCGATTTCTTCGGGCGCGGCATTAAAATAATTCGTAACGACGGTGACTTCAGGAAACGTAATGGGAGGAAATAAATCCTGATGAAGGCGGCTAAGGCCGATGGCGCCGAGAAGGACTACCCCTAAATAAACCATTACGATGGTAACGGGGCGGCGTGTGGAAAAAGACGCAAGACTCAATTAAAACCTCCGTAAAGCATAACGAGTATCGAATGGCTATGAGCAGCGAATGCTACAGTTCCGCTTCTTGCTTTTCGATAACCCGTACCTTCGTGCCCTCCTCAAGACGATCAAAGCCGCTCATAGCTACGAGCTCACCTTCTTCTAGCCCGACATCAACTTGAACATAATCGGGACGTTCGTACCCAATTTGAATAGGACGCTTCGAAACAAGTTCGGTTGCTTCGTCAACGACGTAGATCCATTTATCGTCTTCTCCGCCTTGAATAGCTTCCGTAGGAACAACGATGGTATTTTGTTTGCTAAATAAAACAATGCGAATGCGCGCGAACATTCCGGGCATCAGCATTCCTTCGGGATTTTCAATTCGAATGCTTGCGGTCGCCGTACGGCTTGTTCCTGTTACCACCGGCTGGATATTGTCAACGATACCTTCGAATACTTTGTCGGGTTGAGCATCCACGTAAATGCGGGCCTTCAGTCCGAGCTGTACCCGGGATACATCGCGTTCTACCACACCGAATTCGGCCTCGACATAATCAACTTGTACGTGAGAGCCGAGCAATGTATTCGGTGTAATGTTTTCACCTTCCTCAACCAGCAGCTCTCCGATCATTCCGTCCGTGGGAGCATAGAGGTTTGATTTTTCCAAAACGCTTTCGTTGGCTTTTACTTCCAGCTGAGCCGCTTCGACATCGTATTCGGCCGACTCTACTTCCAATTTGACTTTATCCCGAGTTGTTTTGGGAATGGCGCCGATTTCAAAAAGTCGGTCGTGTTCGGATAGCTTTTCTTTGGCCAGAGAAAGCGATGTCTCGGCCTTTTTCTGTTGGGCTTGGGATTTCTGAAGCCGTAGAAGTACGTCGTCTTGCTTAAGGGAGACTAACAGCGCGCCTTCTTCGTAGCGCTCACCTTCCCGGTAATTTATGGAATTGATCACGCCGGGAATTTCAAAACTAAGTTTGAATTCGATCGCGCCTTTGATGGTTCCGAGCGCGTTTAACGAATCTTCGTAGTTAAAACGCCCGACCTTAAAGGTTTTAATCGGGACTTTCATTTCTTCTTTTGCTCCCTTTTCCTCGGGCGCTTTTTCGTGTGCTGCTTTTTTTGGAAAAAGCATAGGAGCGTAATAGTCTTT
>OBEQ010296104.1_pt1 | contig 25252 bp, 20 predicted proteins | sample 1670901 | NCBI WGS metagenome assembly OBEQ01 (sample SAMEA104232315, study PRJEB22302) | groundwater metagenome | biome: forest; feature: aquifer; material: groundwater | place: USA | collected 2011-08-07 | depth 5.4 m | reverse complement strand
TTGTGTTGACATTAAAGGTCAACGTCTTCGAGCAAAGCCCAAAACCGCTAAACCTACTTAGTTTTCAATGATCGCAAACTCAAACTCAACCCCTTAACTCAAGGCGTCTCATCGTTTGTGGACGGGAATTATAGGGGAAAATGTAATAGATGTCAAGAGCAAATCGAAAGAATTTTTAACAAATTCCAAAAGAGATTTCTTTTTGTAAAAAAAGATATTTTTGATAACGTATGTTTTTGTTTAAACTTATGGATAAGTTACGGAAACATACCCTGTTTCTTGCTGAACTGTAAGAGTGGCAGTACCATCTGGATGATTTAAAACTATTGTGCATCCAGCAACAGGAAGTAAATTTGAATATAGCCCTGAATATACATCTAAATATGGACGTCCTAAATTATCAAACGCTATAGTTCGATAAGCACCTCCGATTACACACGTACCAGTTACACTAGTAACTCCGAATCTTTTTGTCAAATTAACCATAGCATTATCAGGTATAGCCCCTACAGCAGTTACCCCATCACCAATTGTCTTATGCGTTAAAGGGTCTACAGCTTCTTCATCTAAATTAGAATTTCCTTGCTTATTCTTGTCTGAAAAAACTTCATAATAATATATTGTTTGACCGGCAATAGTAGTATATGGAAATCTAATTTGCCAACGTTTCTCGTACCATGCGGAATCTGTTGGATCATATACATCATCCACCATCGCTAAGTGCTGTGTATATCGAATATGACTGGCTACTTGTTCTGCAGCCTCTTGTAATGGGTGGCGATTAAAATTTGGCATTGCCAATATGGCTAAAATAGCAATCACAATAATCACAAAAACAAGTTCGAGCATGGTAAAAGCAAAACGTTTCATTATAAATCACCTATATATTGTATTCAGCTAAAGATGATTATAACAAAAGTATAAAAAAAAAGAGGAAAGAGAAAGAAGATAGATCAATTCCCCCGCAAAGGGGAAATGTAAAAGAAAACTGCTATTAGATTTCGTCTGCCAGTTCGACGTTATAAAGAATATCGTCTGTCGGGTGACGATACATCGGCATACCGAGACGTTTTTCATCCAAGATATGACCGATAAATCCGATTGAGCGACCGACAACGAAGAATGCATTTAACGTACCCGCTTCGATAAAGCCGTCAATTTCTTCTTCGCTATAACCGAGTGCGCGCCACATATCGACCATCAAAATACCGATGGTTCCGTCAACGTTCAAGATAAGGTTATCTTTTTTAGACGTCGTCAATTTTTCAACTTCAAGAGCAAAATCGAGCAACGGAGTAGCCGGGAAATGTTCAGCTGCATATTTTTTCAATCCTGATACACGAAGATCCGGGTTACGAACCGATTTGATACGATGCCCGATACCGGAGATCGTTTTACCCTCTTTTTTCATGTAATCGATAAACTCAGCCGGGCTCATTCCGCGATCATTCGCATATTTGAAATAACGGGCTGCATCATCGATCGCTCCGCCGAAACGTGGTCCGATCGTCAAAAGTCCTGTTACGAGTGAGCTGATAACATCTTTGCCTGCACGTGCGGTAACTTTTGCGTTGTGTGCACCTGAAACGGCAGGACCATGGTCAGCAACGGTTTTGATAACGGTTTCAAGATAATCGGTTGCCCATTTCGGATAACGTTTTTTGAACCAAAGAAGTGAAATAACATCACCGATGCCGAAACCGGTTTCAGGTGTTGCTACTGAGCTGATCGGGTAACCCGCATAGGTTGCTTCATCACCACGATCATCAGAGATAGTACAAATAAACTCTTTTTTACGACGCACTTTTGGTACTGAGCGCAATTCCGGCTCAACGATTTCACCAATAGTCCCCTCAGCACGAAGTTTTCCGTATACTTCTGCAATTTTATGCGGAAGATCGTTGAAGCTTGCAGGTACATAGATGCCTGCAGCTGCCATCGCTTCATTTTTAGAGGCTGCTGTTTCCGCATCTGCATTTGCCGAAGCACCCGCGTGACCGAATTGAACACCTGAACTAAAATGTTTCGCAATCGTTCCGATACACCATGCAATGATCGGTTTTTTGATCTGGCCTGATTTTACCGCTTCGATCACTTTGTATTCTTCTGTACCCCCTACTTCCCCAAGAAGAACCATATATTTAACTTCAGGGTTTCTCTCCATACGAAGAAGGTTATCAATGAATACCGATCCAACGAAACGGTCACCGCCGATTGCTACACCCTCGGAAATACCGTCAGCATTAATACTAATGATATTTGAAAGTTCATTGAATAAACCGCCTGAACGAGTTACAAGTCCGCATGAACCGGCACGGTGAAGTTTAGAGTTGATGATATTTTCAATCGTTCCACCGACGTTTGCAATTTTAAATGCACCCGGTGCAATACCGCCAACCGTTGCCGGTCCGATAACAACCACACCCGCATCACGAGCCGCTTGGTTCATTTTACGTGCAAGTCTCTCAGGGATACCTTCAGCCGTAACCATGATCGTTTTAAACTGCCCTTTGATTCCGATCGCTTCCATCGTAACGTCATACGCTGTACGGAAAGAACCGAAGTTCAATAAAACATCTGCATTAGGAAATGCCGCTGCCGCTTCAGTTGTATTACGGAATACCGGAACCATAACTTCATCAGGTCCGTAGAAAAATTTCTCGAATTTATTCCCTGATGTAGGAGCAACGATAGCCGCAACCGATGGCTTAGTACGGTTAATAACATAATCGTAATCCAACATACGCTGAATTGCGCTCGCGTTGTTATTCCAAAAAATCGCTTGTGTATCTTTAGTAAATAAAGCACCCATCATTCTCTCCTTATTTCTCTAAAGCCATACGGACGATGTCAGTAACATGCGTCTCCGGCCCATAAACTTCGATATAAAGACCTAAACGGTCTGCTGCCTCTTTAATATCTTTAAGACCTTTTTCATAGTTTGGTCCGCCACGGCGTACATAAACACGAGCACCGACCGATTTCATTTTCTCCGCATAGGTTTCAAATGACTGGATAATACCGGTAAACGTTTTTGCAACGTCGGTAAAGTTTGCAATCGCTCCACCAATAATAAGGATTTTATCGCGACCTTTCGGATCTTTGTGACGTGTCATCAAATCCAATACCGTATCCGCATAAAATTTGGTTTCACCGGTTGTCGGTCCACCTGAATATTCGCCGTAGTTTGCCAAGTCCGCAACATTGCCGGACAAGTCAGCAATGGTATCGGCATATACAACCGATGCACCGCCACCCGCAACCATGGTCCAAATACGACCCATTGGATTAAGGATAGTTAGTTTCAATGAAGCACCCGATTTCGAGTCTGCTTCCGCAATCGCTTTTTCTTCCGGAGATTGGTCTTCCATACCGAATGCTGTAGGAAACTCTGCACCGCACCATGATTCACCCATCATGAAACCTGCCGTGTCATCAAGACGAGCGACCAGGTCTAGGATGTGCATGTCGTTACCGATCATCACGATCGGATTGATTTCAAGATAAGCAAAGTTTTGATCACGATAAAATTTGTAAAATTGCTCAGCAAATGCGATAAAACGCTCTTTGTTTTCCGCCGGAATCCCCGCAGGAACATTGGCACGGATCAAATGAGCGATGTTTGCATCGTCCATAGTAATAGGGATCGTTACTTCATTAACTTTCTCTTCCCATCCCTCTTCAACTTCCATACCGCCCTCAGCCGATAGATAAAGTACATCGTCTTCGCCAACCGTCGTTGCTGAGATATAGTACTCTTGATCTTGAGAGTGCGGAGTGAACGGCTCAACGATGAAATGAGTCAATGTCCCGTGTTGACCGGAGAGAAGAGTCGTTTCGTGAGAAATTTTTTCATCAATCCATTTAGCAGCTTCTTCGAGCGTGACATCACCCGGTTTGTTGGTTCTAAATAATACAAGATCATTTTTACCGCGTTTACCGAATAGCATATCCGGTTTTGCAACCAATGCTTCTTGTTTCAACCATTCAAAACCGTGTTTTTGCGCACATGCACGCAATTCATCACCACTGGTTACCAATACCGATTTAAATCCGTAATGAAAACCGCTGAAATATTTTTCCCAGTGTTTTGAGAAAATTGCTTTACCGTCGTATTCACGAATCGCTCTTTGAGCCATTGCAACTCCTTCGAAGAATCTTTTGCCAAGATTATATCATTTATGGACTATTTGAATGATTTTGGAGAGCTCTGGAGAGGCAGAAGATTACTTTTTGTTTACTTTGGTAACATATGTCGTAAACACAGGAGTATTTTTGTAACTTATTGTAACCTTTTTGCTGTTTGGATGGGGGGTATCCTCTAATCTATACTTATTGCACTGTGTTATTCCGTAAAAACGGAGCCGTAGCTGTAAGCTTTCGTTCCGTACCTTCACACACTCGATTTTCTCTTGATGCAAGGTACGTGCAAGCTCTTTTGCTACGTGCATCGGATAGGCAAAATGATCTTTTGGATTATGAAAATAGCGATAAAAATATTGATTAAAAAAAACAGCCATTGCATTCAAAATGAGTAGAAACAGTGCTGAATAAAAGAGATAGGCATACCGTTTGCGAAACTCTTTCAGACGGACACGGTAGGTTTCCAAAAACGTCTGTGCCGCAAGCGGAAGTGTCAACATCATAAAAGGGGCAAACATTTGAATCGGAACCTTTTGACGAAAAGACAAAAGAATAGAGATTAAAAAAGCAACCGTGGTGATCGTCCAAAGCAAATCACGCTGATTAGCGATAAAGCGGCGATACAGAACATAGAAAAAATAAAGAAATACGATCGGAGAAAAAATAGCCGCATATACCCCAAGGGCATCCAAAAACCGCCCTTGAGGTTTACCTCCGATCTCAATGCCATGCAGCGTCAGTGCAATACCAAAAAAGAGGGCTGCACTTCCACCAAGCCAATAACGCTTATTTACCGCTCCATAAAGTGCCGTCCCTAAAAACAAATAAATAAACGCCGGATCCAGCCAAAAAAGAAACGGCATTAAAATAATCGAATACCGTTCGTCCTGCTGATACAAGTAGACAAACAAAAACGTCCCGAGAATTACAAGACCGGCACTGTCTAAAACCAAAGCGACACTCGCCACCCCCGGAAGTAAAGCATAAATAACAACAACCCAGATTCGATCAAATTCTCTCGTCACATACGGCTTAGAAATCAAGAACAGTAACACCATGGAAATAAGATGAAAAGCAATCATGGGGAAACGGAGAGCGTAATCGTTATGACCAAAAAAGTTAAGGGAAAGGGTGGTAATCCATTGAAGCGGAGTAAATTGTCCATATAGGAGTTCCGCTTCTGTGGAGCTGATAGAGAGCCCTTTTACTTGTGCAAAAAGGAGAAGAAAATTAATCCCCAATAAGGCTAAAAAAAGGGGGCGTTCTCTCATATCTTTAGAAAATTATTGAGTATCTCATGTCCAAATTCACTCATAATCGATTCAGGGTGAAATTGGACACCGTATATCTGTTTGTCTTTAATCTCCAAGGCCATAATTTCATGGTCATCTTCACTGTATGCGGTTGGAATAATCATGTCTGGAAGATTTTCTTGTTCGACAATAAGGGAGTGATAGCGTGTCGCCGTAAACATCTCCGGCAGTTTATCAAAAATCGGGGTATCCCCTTGACGAATCATTTTGGATGTTTTTCCGTGCATCATACGCCCTGCCCGCACAACGTGTCCGCCGAATACCTGTGCAATACTCTGATGACCCAAACAAATTCCTAAAATAGGAACTTTATCGGCAAAATAGCGAATGACATCGAGTGTTACTCCGGCATCATCGGGAGTAGCAGGACCGGGAGAGATGATAATTTTTTCCGGATGGAGCGCCTCGATCTCTTCAACACTCATCTCATCATTACGGATGATTTTTAGATCAGCCCCAAGTTCCAAACAATACTGCACAATGTTGTAGGTAAAACTGTCATAATTATCAATCATTAATATCATCGTTTTTCCTTACCATACTTTAATCGTATTATACAAGCTATCACGTTCAATCGGATCAAATCCGCTGTTCTTAATCAATCCGACAAACTCTTGAAGATTTACACCGTGTGCACTTTTAGCTCCGGCAGCCGAATTTATCGACTCTTTTTCGATTGTTCCATCAAGATCGTTCGCTCCAAATTCCTGAGCAACCAAAGCCAAATTGACTGTCGAGGTAACCCAGTAGGCTTTGAGGTTCGGAACATTATCGAGTACGATTCGGCTGATCGCCATCGTTTTTAGAATTTCATGTGCGGTAATATACTCTTTGACATTCAAAAAATTATTTTCACTCTGATACACAAGGGGGATAAAACAGTTAAATCCCCCCGTCACATCTTGCAAATCACGAATCCGCATCATATGATCGATTCGGTGACGTCGCTCTTCGACATGACCGAAGAGCATAGTGACGTTGGATTTCATCCCCCGCTCGTGCCATTTACGGTGAATTTCCAGCCATTGCTGTGAATTGACTTTCCCTTTGCAAATGTAATCACGTACCTTTTCATCAAAAATCTCCGCACCGCCGCCGGGCATCGAATCGACACCGTTAGCAATCATCAAATCGAGTATCTCATCGTAGCTTTTGCCGTACTCTTCTGCAAGGAAATGAACCTCTGCCGCCGTGAGAGCTTTGATATGAAGCTGCGGATGACGTGCTTTAATTTTGCTAAACACTTCCAAATACCACTCTAATCCCGTATCGGGGTTATGGGCGGATACGATATGTACCTCTGAAATTCCGCGCTCAACGATGTCATCCGTAATCGCTAAAATTTCTTCATGGCTCATCGTATAAGGATTGGGATTTTTTCGACTGGAACTGTAGGCGCAGAATTTGCACACATCTTTACAGATATTCGTCGGATTGATGTGGCGGTTGATATTAAAATAGGTTTGTTTCCCGTGTAACGCTTTACGACGTTCATCTGCCAACTCGCCGAGAGTGAAGAGGTCTAAATCATACAAAGCCGTAGCCTCTTCCAGACTCAAGCGTTCATGATTTTTTACTTTTTCAATCAAATTCATTTTAAAATCTTTATTGCTTATTTTTTGGCGCATTATAGCGAAAGAAAAATCACAAATTGAGATACAATAACCTAAAAAAGTAGTCACCATGAGCATCACCGAAGAAATTGAAGATTTGATCGATAAGAACGGTTCGGATTTCGAAATATCGAAACGGTTTAAATTTCATATCCAAGAGTATAAAAACTCTCTAGGGATGATTTTTGAGCGTAATCAGGGAAAAGATTTTCTCGTCATCCATACCAAAACCCTCGATTCCATCATCAGCCTCATGTACAAAACCGTATTACGACGACTGTTCGGAAACTATCTCCCCATGCGAAGCTCGATCCCGGTCGCTTTTATCGCGTTGGGGAGCTACGGGCGTGAACAGCTCTGTGTTCACAGTGACATCGATCTTATGATCGTGTATGAAAAAAATGAGGGCTACAATACCGCCGCTATCATCGAGAAGTTTCTTTATCTTGCTTGGGATGCAGGGTTGAAGTTAGGACACCGTGTCCACGAAGTCGGTGATTTACTATCAGCATCACGCGAAGATATTACGATCAAAACGGCGATGATGGAATCACGGCTGATCATTGGTTCCCCTTTTACGTGGAGTGCAACGCAAAATAAACTCACAGCTATCCGTCACGATAACCCCAAAGCATTTATATTGGCGAAGATAGAAGAAGCCGATATTCGCCGCCGAAAATTCCCCTCTTCCATGCAACCGCAAATCAAAGAGGGGGTGGGCGGATTGCGTGATTCGCAACTGCTCTATTGGATTGCAAAAACTATCTATGGGGTCAACAGCCTCAAAGAATTAAGCGATCAGCTTTTTAGTGAGGAGCAGTATCGCGAATATCGAATCGCCTTAGAACTCCTGTTTCGAGTCCGCAGTGCACTGCATTTGCTCAGTGGAAAACAACAAGATCAACTCGTCCTCGATTATATGCCTCGAATTGCACAAATGCTCGGCTTTAGTGATGAACGCAAATTGGTTAGTAAACTGCTCGAAGCCCAATGGCGGATCAATAACTTCACCCAAATTTATGTCAAAAAAATGGCACGTATCTATCTTAATGATCCAACCCAGACTGCCGCATTGCGCGCAGGGAGAATTCAAAAAGGATTTTACGCCATAGAGGGGACACTCTATTCTTCTTATAACATCCCTACTCCGCCAATCGAAACCCTTTTGGAGATGTTAAACTCTCTCGAAGATCGGGAATGGAAATTCGACTCCAGCGTTTTGTTCCATTTTACCTATACGATTATCCGCCATCCCCTCAAAGTCAAAACCTATACCCTTTTGCGTAAATTATTTGAACGTGACCATCTCTATGTTATTATGAAACTCTTTTACGATGCGGGAATTTTACACCACCTTATCGGGGCGTTTAAAAAAGTGCTCCATCTCCCTCAATTTGACGGCTATCATACCTATCCAGTGGATTTACACTCGATCAAATGTATCGAAGCACTCGAATCGATCAAAGATCCCTATGTTGAAACGTTATACACGCAACTTTCGGCTATGGACAAACTTTTGTTAAAAGCGGTTATTTTGCTGCATGACACAGGAAAAGGACGTAAACAAGACCACAGTGAAGTAGGGACAAAACTTATCGTCCCCTTTATCAAAAATCTCAAACTCCCTTCTCTTCAATATGAAAGAGCAGCTTTATTGGTTCGTAATCATGTCCTTATGACCCATGTCGCCTACCGTGAAAACCTCTATCATGAAAAAACCCTTTACCAATTTATGTCTAAGATAAAAACACCCGAAAATCTAAAACTCCTCTATATCCTCACTTACGCGGACGTTAATGGTGTAGGTCCCGGAACGTATACCGGGTTTGGTGCCAATTTGCTCCATGAGCTTTATGAAGCCTCGCTTGAAATAGCTTCACAAAATGACCGCATCACCGATGCGATCAAACGGCAAAATAAAGAGAAAAAACTCACCAATGATCCCCAGTTCGGAGAACTAAGTAAAATCGAGCAGAAAAAAGTTCTTGCAATCGAATCCAATCTCTTCTTTTTCAAACATACCCCAAGTGAAATCATCAATATTTCCAAAGAGGCGTTTCAATGTCAAACGTTTACCTACCAGCTGGATATCGAAGGGGGATTGGTGATTCATATTTACCGAAAGATTCCCCTTAACCTCGGTTATTTATTAGGAAAGCTCAGCTATCTGGATGTTGCATCGATGGATATTTTTACCCTCTTTGACAGTATCAAATACTTTAAAATTGAATTTTTGCAACGCCCTCGCGAGGGGACGATGGAGCAGATTGAGATGATTGTTGAAGAGGCGTTTGATATGTCGAAAAAAATTGATCTTCCCAAACCGATTATTAAACCCAGCGAAATCACTCTCGATTGTGACCACTCGATCCATTACGCACAGCTCAATCTCAATACGACAAATCAAAGAGGGTTGTTGGCCTATTTCGTCCAATGTTTTGATGAAGCACAAATCAATATCGCTACCGCTAAAATCCATACCAATAAAAATATGGCACGTGACCATTTCTTAATTGAAAAACAAAACAGAATGTGCGATAATGCGCGCGAAATAATTGCTAAATTAGTAGGAGAATAGCCATGTGCGGTATCGTCGGATACATCGGAGTCAAACCGGTTAAACAAATTTTGATCGACGGACTTCGGGAGCTTGAATATCGCGGCTATGACTCTGCCGGAATCGCCGTCCTACAAAACGGTACCTTTTCATTGTTCAAGGCTGTCGGAAAACTCATCAATCTAGAAGAGAAAGCCAAGAACTTTGAAACAACCGGATTTTCAGTCGGAATCGGTCACACACGCTGGGCAACACACGGCAAGCCGACTGAGCTCAATGCCCACCCCCATGTAGGACAAAATTCGTATGTTGTACACAACGGCATTATCGAAAATTATCAAGAACTAAAAACAATGCTTACCGCTCAAGGCGTCCACTTTCTAAGCCAAACGGATACCGAGGTTATCGTCCATCTTTTTGAGTACTATGTGCGAAATGGGTCAACTCCGTTTGAAGCCTTTGCGCAAACGCTCAAAGAGCTTAATGGGGCCTATGCCATTCTTTTAGTTAATGCCTCGGTCAATGACACTATCTTTTTTGCCAAATACGGTTCTCCGATGATTATCGGTCGTAATAAAGAGGGTGAAGTATTTTTTGGATCTTCCGACGCCGCACTGATCGGGAAATGTCACGAAGTGATCTATCTTGAAGATGGCTATTACGGCTATGCATCCGGTACCAAAATTTCTATTTTCAATTCTGTACACAGCGAAGTTCCACTCTCTTTTACTCCGTTGGATGAAAATAAACTTTCCGCCCAAAAAGAGGGTTACCGTTTCTTTATGGAAAAAGAGATTTATGAACAAAGCCGTGTTCTTGCCGATACATTGATGGGACGGTTACAAGAGGAGAGTGTCTATTTTGAAGAGTTAGAGAACTCCTTTTTTGAAGGGATCAATGAAATAAAATTCTGTGCGTGCGGCACCAGTTACCATGCCGCTCTCGTCGCAACGTATCTCTTCGAGCGTCACGCCAAGATCAAAACATCGGTCGAATTTGCCAGTGAGTTCCGCTACCGTGAACCCTTTTTGACCCCCGATACCCTTTTCGTCGTTATCAGCCAAAGCGGTGAAACAGCCGATACCTTGGAAAGCCTTAAAATGGCAAAACGATTCGGTTTAAAAACCATGGTCATCTGTAACGTTGACAATTCGTCTATGGTTCGCCTTGCCGATGCCTCTATCCTCACCCGTGCAGGGATCGAAAAGGGGGTAGCATCGACCAAAGCGTTCGCTACTCAAGTGTGTGTTCTGTGGATGATGAGCCTCTATCTGGCTGAAACTCGCAAAACACTTGAAACCTGTGAAATCAAACGTCAAATTCAACTTTTGCGTACCCTCCCCTCTACCGTAGCCGTTGACAACACTATTCATGAACAACTCCGTCGTCTCTCAAAACGTTATCTTCATGGACACGGTTTCTTTTTTATAGGAAGAGATGTGTTTTATCCCTTAGCGATGGAGGGGGCGTTAAAACTCAAAGAGATCAGTTATTTACATGCTGAAGGGTATCCAAGCGGTGAGATGAAGCACGGACCTATCGCCCTAGCCGATCCTGAACTTTTTACCATTGCCTTGCTCCCTGAACATAAGCTCTATGATAAGACCAAAAGCAATATCGAAGAGCTCAGCGCCCGTGATTCAACAATCTGTTCTATTAGCCCTCTTGATTTTGACAAAGCAGACGATCATATCCGTACCCAAAAAAGAGACGATTACATGCTCGAATTTTTTGAAATGATGGTAGTGCTTCAACTTCTCTCCATGGAGATCGCAGTCCGCTTAGGCAACGATGTTGATATGCCCCGCAATCTTGCAAAAAGTGTCACCGTCGAATAATCGGTGTACACCCCTATAAACTACCTTTTTCAAGGTAGTTTCTCCACTTTCATATATTTTTAAAAATTATTTAGCTATTCTCACTAATTGCTTATCGTGTTAGTCAATTACAAGGGATATCTGCATGAATACCAATCGAAAAATTTTGTTTATTGTCGCCCTGATGCTTATCGGTCTTGCTGTAGCAACCATCACCAACGTGGCCCTGAATTTTAGAGACTATGGATACAACAATGCCATTGAAAAATCAAAAATGACGGCAGAAATTGTCCGTGACGGTCTAACTGCCCATATGGTCAACGGTATTATGGATAAGCGGGAATTTTTTCTCTCCAATATTGCTAACATCAAAGATGTACAATCTTTATGGATCGTCCGCGCCGACAAAGTTATCGCCCAACACGGTGAGGGGTTAGACAATGAACGTCCCCGAGATGCCATCGATAAAAAAGTACTAAAAGAAGGGGTAATCGTTCGTGAGATTCATGAAGATACCAAAAACGCCGTCTTACGTGTCACTATTCCCTATGTTGCCTCTGCCTATGGCAGTCCTAACTGTCTAAGCTGCCACAATGCTAAAGAGGGGGATGTTCTCGGTGCCATCAGCATGGAGTTTAACATTAATGATATCCGCCTCACCGGTGCCATGACCATCGCCAAAATTTTTGCTATTAACGTTATTTTCATCATCATCGCATTGTGGGTTACCAATTACTATTTTAAACCGTATATGAAGCTGTTCGAAAATTTACAGCAAGGGATTAAACGGGCACGTACCGGAGATTTTACCTTCCGATTTAAAACAACCCTTACCGATGCGGGAAGTGAAGTTGCCGAACAAATGAATACCCTCTTTGAAAAAATAGAAGACACCTTCGGGGGGATTAAACACAATCTTAATACGTTTGCTTCTCACTCGAATCTTTCTGCTACCGATCCGCTCAGTACCGCTGGGGTCATTATCCAAGAGCTTTCTGATGTTTATAAATTTAAAAAGACGATCGAGCTGGATAGCACCAAAGATGCCATATATGAACGGTTTGTTTATGTCCTTAAAGAGAAATTCCAGTTTGCCCATTTTGCCCTTTATGAAGTGGATAAAATCACGAAAGAGCGTAAACTGATCCATATCAGTGATCACAAATCGTTCTGCCTACCGATTGCCGATAGCAATGCAATGGAATGCAGAGCATATCGCACCGCAAGCGATGTCTATTCGACCGATTTCCCCAACTTATGTGCAAATTGTGCTGAAAATAAAGAGTACACCTGTATTCCGTTTAATATCAATGATGATCTCTCTTTAATCCTCTCCTATTCAGCAAAGAGTACGGCAGAAATCGAAAAAATGAACCTATCTCTCCCTAGTATTAAAAACTACTTTGAAGCAGCCAAAGCTGTCATAGAGAGCCGTACCCTTATGGATAAGCTCAGAGATTCTTCTTTGCGGGATGGCCCTACACGTCTCTATAACCGCCGCTTTTTAGAAGAATTTATCGATAAAAGTGCGGAGCAGGCATTACGGTCAAATATTTCTTATGCCGTCTTAATGATTGACATTGATTTCTTTAAAATGGTCAATGATACATACGGGCACGACTCAGGAGACATTGTTATCAAGTCGTTGGCCGAAATATTGCAACAAAGCATCCGTAAATCAGATCTTCCGATACGCTACGGCGGTGAAGAGTTCCTTGTTCTTCTCCACAACACAACACCCGAAGGGGCATTAGCGGTCGCAGAAAAAATCCGCACCCGTTTTGGCGAGAAAAAATTCCAATTCGGAAGTGATACCGTTCAAAAATCGCTCAGCATCGGGATCTCACACTTCCCTCTCCATGCCGATTCTATCTGGAAGGTCATTAAATTTGCCGATACCGCCCTCTACGAAGGGAAACATAACGGACGAAACTGCGTTATTGAGTTTGAAGCACGAATGTATGCAGAAGGGGATCAGTTTTAATCCCTCTTTTTTCTTCCTCCTCACATCCCCTGTGAGGAATCCCTTGCACTATTTATCTCTTACTTCTTTCTTCTTCCTTACATCATCATTGTTTTAGGATCATATACCAACGCACAATTTCCACCTTGATGTTTTGCTTCCAGCAGTGAACGCTTAGCAAACTCAATGCATTCGATCATATCTGCACTCTGTTCGGGAAACAATGCAATACCGATACTCACAGTTTTTAGAATAGCGTAGGTATTAACCCGAATTTTCTTTTTAAAAGAGAGACGAATTTTATCCGCTACTTCAATGACCTCATCCCCATCCCAATCGTATAAAACTACCGCAAACGTATCCCCGCCGTATCGGATAAGGGTATCACTTTGTCGAATACATTCAGCAATATTACGCCCCATTGCTTTTATCACTTCATCCGCGACATGGGTGCCGTAAGAGTTATTAATCCCATCAAAATTGTCCATATCAACAATTAAAATTCCATACGGGATCGCCGTACGACGGGATTGATTGACGATCAAGGTACTCATCTCTTCGAGGTAAGTACGGTTATAAAGCTTCGTCATCGGATCGATCCGGACACTTTGCTGAAGTTTTTTGTTAATTATCTGCAGACGCGATGCGTTGATAAAATTATTAAGTTGATCCAATGCCAAACGGATCTTAGCGACCTCGCGTCGATCAAAAGTCACCAAGGAAATCACAATATCAAGGTCATCCACAATCGGATAACTGCGACACACGTAGTGAGCGTCCGGATCAATCATTTTAGGACAAGCAACCTCACATTGCGTCGAATCGATCGTAGCGGTCGTCCGATCAGCACGACATCCGCTGATAGCGTCACACAAAAGTGTTTTTTCGGAGTGAACGACATGGGTCGTCTTGTCCTGTGGATTAAGCTCTAGAATATTAAAGTCGCTTAAGCCCCACCGTGTTCGCAGTAAAGCAATAATCCTAGCATAAACCTCTTCAAGATTTTGGTCATCTTCAATCGCTTTACGAAAGCGTTCTACTTCATAAAGCTGATCCACCCCAATGCGGATAGTATAGAGGGGATCATTACTCGGAGGATCAATACGAATTAACGATCCCATTTTTTTACCGCTTTCCGTAAGGGTAGATTCGAGTTTTTCCATCAATGAGTTGGTCCACATGGAAGCGTTATACGCATCTTTTGTCTCGCTGGAATCGATTCGACAGCTGTAATCGCCCCCTTCGGCTTTTTCCATCGTAACGGCAACTGAGTCGAGTGTCTCTTTGTATGAAGCTACAAATCTCCGTAAAGTACGTAGCAGTAAAAAAGTTGCCCCAAATAAAAGGACGAGAATGGCCAACGCGCTCACCAATCCGCTCACTTTTAGATCATTGATTTGCATCTCAACCGAGACGACACCTAACGTTGTCCCTGCTTTAACGTCGTGGCAACTTAAACAATCTATTTTTCCTTTATCCGTTGCGATATACGGGAGTGAGATACGATAGAGTGTATCTGAGAACAGTGATCCGGATGATTCCTCATACGCTTTAGAGTTTCTCAAAACGGCTCTATCAATATCATCTTTCGGTTCTTGGGGATGGATTCCATTACCATATTGTGAGATAACACTCTGTGATCGTACCACCCAAAGAGAGCGCATCCCCTCTATCTCACCGACATGCTTGAGAAAATCATTCTGATGTTCTGAACTGCCACTAATCATATGGGCAGTTAAAGACTCTTGGACAATATTTGCGGCTGTATGTGCCCGCTCACTCGCCGATGCTATGGCAAAATATCGAAATGCTGCTATAAAAAGAAGCGCAAAGAGGATCATTACCCCGACCACTTTCAGTACAAGGGTTAAAAATGTTTGCTCTTTTTTCATGCTGCCTCACCGATGCGTAAATTACGTAAATAGATTGATTATACTGAAAAAAGTTTAAGAGGAAGGAAAAATGGGGTCTTATACCTCAGTAGAGGTATAAGTTATAGTATTAGTGACAACCGCAACCGGTTCCGCAGCTTCCGCCGGCAGATGCTTCTTGCTTAGGTGCAGCAGCAGTCGAACACGCTGATACACCCGGAGGGGTATTCGGCTGAATCGCTTGATTATCGACACCACCATCGGCATTGATTTTCTCGACGGTTGCCCATAAGTCTTCAGCCGCTTTCATATAACGTTTTGCGGTCTCTGAAGTCGGAGCATAAAACGTTATCGGTTTCCCCTCATCTCCACCGGTGCGAATGGCCGGTTCAATCGGAATCTCGGCAAGAATGCAGGTTTCAAACTGATCCGCCATCGCTTGGGATGTCCCTTTTCCGAAAATATCGTATTCAACACCGGTATCCGGAGCGATAAATCCAGACATATTTTCAATAACACCCGCGATCGGGATATGAAGTTTTTTGAACATATCCAAACTACGGCGAGAATCGTCAAGCGATACCATTTGAGGAGTGGTAACAGTAACTCCGACGGTTACCGGAACACTTTGAGCCAATGTAAGCTGTGCATCACCGGTACCCGGAGGCATATCGATAACGAGACAATCCAAATCGGACCACATAATGTCGCGTAAGAACTGCTCGATCGCTTTCATGATCATCGCACCACGCCAAATGAGGGATTGTCCCTCTTCCATCAATGAACCCATTGACATCACTTCAACGCCATAAGCTTTAATCGGGAGAACTTTATTCCCGACAACTTCAGGTTTAATTCCGTCGATTCCCATCATACGAGGGATATTCGGACCATAAATATCGGCGTCCAAAAGACCCACTTTTTTACCCTGCATTGCAAGAGCGACTGCGAGGTTAACCGAAGTGGTCGATTTACCGACCCCCCCTTTACCTGAGCTTACCATGATAAAGTTTTTCACTTGAGGGGCAATATTTTTACCCTTGGATGAACTCTCTCTCGGCATTTTAGGAGCCTGAATATTAATAATAACCTCCGCCGCACCGGCACGTTTTAACTCATCGGTCGCTTCCGTCGTAATTTGGTGCGCCACTTCAGAGGCGCTGGAGGTAATATCCACTACGACACTCACGTTTGAACCGTCGATTTTAATCTCTTTAACGAATCCGAATGTCACGATATCTTTCGTGAATCCGGGATAGGTCACTTTTGATAATGCTGATTTTACAATTTCTTCTGTCATATTTTTTCCTTTTATTTGATTAATACGCCGATGGAACTCATCCCATCTAGCTACGCTAACGCTAAGTTTGCCTCAGCGGTAGGCTCAAAATCTCAAGCGATTTTTAACTTGCGTTTCTAGCTTTGACTTCGGCTGCAATACGTTCAATCGCTTCTGGATTGTCCATAATCTGCTGCGTAATTTTATACGAACAAAATTTAGGACCGCACATGGAGCAGAACTCCGCCTCTTTAAAGACATCCTGCGGTAGAGTCTCATCGTGATACTCACGTGCCCGTTCCGGATCAAGGGCGAGTTCAAACTGACGGTTCCAGTCAAACGCGTAACGTGCATCACTCATCGCATCATCGACATCACGAGCGCCTTTGCGTCCGCGTGCAATATCCGCCGCATGGGCCGCAATTTTATACGCGATAATCCCCTCTCTAACATCTTCCGCATTCGGAAGACCCAAATGCTCTTTGGGTGTCACATAGCAAAGCATCGAAGCTCCATGCCATCCGCCAACCGCCGCACCGATGGCAGAGCTGATATGGTCATACCCCGCTGCGATGTCGGTGACAAGAGGTCCAAGGATGTAAAACGGTGCCTCGTGACAATATTCGCGCTGAATTTTCATATTACGCTCGATCTGATTGAGAGGGACATGTCCCGGCCCTTCGATCATTACCTGAACATTTTTCTCCCAAGCACGGAGTGTCAATTCACCGAGAACTTTTAGTTCTCCGAGTTGCGCTTCATCGGAAGCATCTGCCAAACATCCCGGGCGAAGCGAATCGCCGAGGGAAAGGGAGACATCGTAACGGGCACAAATATCGAGAATCTCGTCATACGCCGTGTAAAACGGATTTTCACGATGATAGTGCATCATCCATGCCGCCATCAGTGATCCGCCGCGACTGACGATCCCCATTTTACGTTTGGCGACTTTTGGCATCGTTTCGAGTAAAAAGCCGGCATGGATCGTGAAATAGCTCACCCCCTGCTGTGCTTGACGTTCCAATACCTCCAACATAACCTCAATACTTAAATCTTCAATTTTGTTATTGACGTCATGCAAAATTTGATAGATGGGAACGGTACCGATCGGGATTTTAGAGTTTTCAATCACCGCGCGGCGAATCTCATCCAAATCTCCCCCTGTCGAGAGGTCCATTGCCGTATCCGCTTTATAGTGCTGAGAGACTTGAATTTTTTCAATCTCCCCTTGAACATCGCTCGCAATCGCCGATGAACCGATATTGGCATTGATTTTGCAGCGGGCGGCAATTCCGATTGCCATCGGTTCTAAATTTTTATGATTAATGTTAGCAGGAATGATAAGACGTCCCCGCGCTACCTCTGAACGAACCAGTTCAGGATCAAGTTCTTCTACTTTAGCGACATACGCCATCTCTTCGGTAATAATACCTTGCTTGGCATAATACATCTGAGTGCGAACGGTGTCGTTTTGTCTCTCAGCGACCCATGCGGTTCTCATACTTACTCCTTGATCATTTACAAAAGCTTAATTGGACTTATAAATAAGACCCCCTAAAAGGGTCGTATCTCTTTTAATCTAGATTAAAAATTTCAAGCGAATTTAGGAAAAGAATCCCCATAACTGCTTGAAGTATTCTAGAATTTATCACAAAAAAGATAAAAAAAAGCTTTTTAAGTGTATAATTTCGTAACAGTTTTCAAAATAGGATACAATTTGTCTGATTTGACACTTATTTTACTCGCTGCGGGCAACTCCAGCCGTTTTAAAGTCCCTGTCAAAAAACAATGGCTTCGTATCGGTCATGATCCTTTATGGCTTTATGTTACTAACCGTATCAAAGCGCACCTCCCTCATGCCAATATTATTGTCGTTGCACACCCAGACGAAGTCCCATTTTTTCGCATGATGAGCGAGTTCTCGATCATCCGTGGCGGTGAGACGCGACAGCAATCGTTAAAAAATGCACTTGAGCACGTAACCACCCCATACGTTATGATCAGTGATGTCGCTCGAGCCTGTATTGACCCTTCTCTTATTGATCGCCTCATTGCTCATAAAAACGAGGCTGATTGTATTGTTCCCGCACTGGGTTTGCATGATACGGTTGTTTACAATAACGAAACCATTGATCGTGCACAGGTCAAACGGATTCAAACCCCGCAACTCTCTCGAACCGAGGTATTAGTACACTCCCTCGAAACGACCCAAGAGTTCACGGATGAGAGCAGCGCGATTGTCGCATTTGGCGGAACACGCTTTTTTATCGATGGGGATGGACGCGCCGATAAGCTCACTCAAACTTCCGATATCGCCGCATTGGAGTGCCTCATTCCCCCATCAACGATGCTCTTTACCGGAAACGGATTTGACGTACACCCTTTTGAAGAGGGGAAACCGATGGTTCTGGGTGGAGTAGAGATCGAAAGCAGTGTCGGTTTTAAAGCCCACAGCGACGGTGATGTTGCGATTCATGCTCTCATTGACGCACTGCTGGGCGCGGCCTGTTTAGGTGATATCGGAATGCTTTTCCCCGATACCGACAGTAATTATAAAAATATTGATTCGAAAGAGCTTTTACGTCGATGTGTCTTACAATTGCACCAATTTGGATTTATTGTTGCACATGCCGACATCACCATTATCGCTCAGGCTCCGAAAATATCCCCCTATAAAGAACAAATGCGCTGTGTTCTTAGTGCCCTATTGCACCTTCCTCTGACTCGTATTAATGTCAAAGCAACCACCACAGAGCACTTGGGATTTATCGGGCGTAAAGAGGGGGTCGGGGTGATTGCTACGGCTTCAGTACACTATTTTGATTGGAAAAACGGATGAATATACTCATAATCGAAAACGAGATTTATCTCGCACAAAGCATCGCTTCCAAACTTAGCGATTTAAGCCACAACTGTGATATTAGCAGTTCGACCAAAGAGGGGCTACGCGGGATTCCTTACGATGTCGTATTACTCTCAACGAACATAAGCGGTCAAGATATCTACCCCGTCATTGAAGCCTATAAAAATGCCGTCGTCATCCTAATGGTCAGTTACATCAGTAACGATACCGTTTCCAAGCCGCTTGCCGCCGGAGCCAAAGATTACATTCTCAAACCCTTTATGATCGAAGAGCTGATCCGTAAAATCCAACATTTTCAAAATCATGAACGGCTTCGCCGCCAAAACCAAACCTATGAGCGCTACCTTGCCCACACCTTCAATTCGATTAATGTGGATGAGGATATGGATAAAACCGAGCTCCCCCTCTTTATTTGCAGCAGTTATCAAAAATACGCCGATGCATTTGCCTTTCGTTATGCCGCCCATCATGATAAAACGATCCACTTTATCTCACTGGGATCGGCCAAAGCATTCAGTGATATTGCCACTATTGGAAATGACTCAGTACTCTACATCACCGATTTTCAAAATTTGAAAAAAAGTGAACACAAAGGGTTTTACGATTTAATCCAAGACCGATCCTGCATCATATCGGGGACGGATCCTATCGATAATCCCCCTTATCGGGTAATCGAGATCGAAAGTGACAACAATCTCTTTGACCAAGGGGAAATACTACCTATCGAAGAGTATGTCAAATACATCATGCTCCATTTTCAAAACAGATTCCCCGATACTGAACTCTCGAAAAAATTGGGAATCTCGCGTAAAAGCCTATGGGAAAAGAGAAAGAAATATGGCATCGTTAAGAAAAAATAGAGCCCTCTTTATAGACCAAGAAGCGGTATCAGCACTCTCACTTCTCAAATCCGGGATGCTCCATCCGGTGACCGAGCTTATGAACGAAGCCCAAAGCAAAGAAGTCCTTAATAGCGGTATGTTCAACGGTAAAACATTCCCCTTTCCCCTTATCCTCTCTCCCAGCGGAAAGATCAATGAGACGATTTTAATGAGTGCGAAAAAAGGGGAAACACTAGATCTCGTTTGCGACAATGTCATCGTTGGGGAACTGTGTGTCGATGAAGTGTACAAAATCAACCCCCACGAGCGACTTCGTCAAATCTACGGCACTGAAGATCTCTCTCATCCGGGGGTAAATGCAACTCATAAACGGCTCGGAAAATATGCAATTTGCGGCTCCTATACGATTGATCTTTCTCCCGTAGAGACCATTCGCTCCACCATCCTCCAAGCCAAAGAGCAAGTCGGGGCTCAACATACTACCGCCCTCTTTATGGCAGCGAATCCTCTCCATCGTGCCCATGAGCGTCTCATTCGCCAAAGTTTGGAACGTACCGATTTGATCGTTATTTTCCTCCTAAAGCCTTACAATAATGCCAACCTCACCTATGAACTGCGACATCAGACCCTCAACTATTTTGTCGAAAATTATCTACCGCGCAGCCGTGTTGTCATTGTCCCCTTGGAGAGCAGCTATATATTTGCCGGTAGCAATGAAGTCATCCTCGATGCCATCGTTGCAAAAAACTACGGATGCGATCGGTTAATGATCGGGCAAAATCATGCCGGTATCGGAATGTATTATGATCGAAATGCTAATAAATCAATTATCGATCGACTTATCGGTATTGATATCGAAGTGGGAATCGCGAGCGAATATGTATATTGTAATCAGTGTAAAACCCTCGTAAGCGTCCAAACCTGTCCACACGGACATCACCACCATATCTCGTATCATGCAGAATCTATTTTAGAATTAATGCAGCAAGGGCTTCTCCCCCCTGCAGTTTTAGTGCGTAAGGAGATCTCGGCCATGATCGTTGCGGCTCTTTATCCTAACCGCTTTAAAAATTTGGCCAAACTCTATTATGACATCATGCCGGTCAACGGTCTGCTCGAAGAGCACAGCGAAAAAGATTTTTACGTCGAATTGATGCGCCTCTATCAAACAACATCATTAACATAAGGCTAAGAATGAATTTGTTTTTTCTCACCGTAGGCTACAGCGGCCTCTCTCCAAAAGCCCCAGGAACGATGGGAACACTTGTCTCTTTGCCCATCGGGATTGCCATCTTGATTTTTTTAGGCCCCCAAACTCTTTTTCTGTCCGCTTTGTTTATCACCCTGATTGCTATTAAGCAAATCAACCTCTATGAAGCCCATACACACAGCCATGATGACAAAAAAATCGTTATCGACGAATTAGTCGGAATGTGGTTCGCCCTCTCTATCGCACCGGGGATCCTTTTTAGTCTAGGGGATCTTGGTGTTTGGAACAACGGTATCGCAGTGCAAATTGCCCTTAGTTTTCTCTTTTTCAGACTCTATGATATCAAAAAACCATCTATTATCGGTCGGATCGATCGTGAAGCCAAAGGGGGCTTAGGAGTTATGGGAGATGATATTATTGCAGGATTTGCCGCCGGAATCACCTCGGCGATTCTGTGGCAGTTGGTGGTAAAATCGGGGCTTATTAACTAATAACTCGATTTCGTCCACTCTCTTTTGCCTCATACAATTTTGCATCAACACGACGCAAAAGTGCATCGGGGCTATCTTCAACACCCCACTGCACTACCCCGATGGAACAAGTTATTCGCTCGACCGGAGTAAAACTGTCAGACTCAATCCGTGTACGTAATGCCTCTGATAAGGTTAATGCCGATGTTAGATCGCTATCAGGAAGTAATACGACAAACTCTTCCCCCCCCACCGCGCTACAATATCACTTTTTCGGATATTATGACTCAACAATGCCGCTATTTGTTTCAATACTTCATCTCCGACCAAATGACCGTATTGGTCATTAACGTGCTTAAAATGGTCAATATCAATCAACATAATCGATAACGGTCGTCCATAACGGGTTGAGAGTCGAATTGAGTGTTCCAGTACCTTGTCAAACTGAAAACGGTTTGCCACATGAGTCAGCGGATCTTGAGTAGCAAGTTCATTCAGCTTCGTAATATCGGTAAATACAACGACATGACGAATCTCATCTTGATACTCCATTTTTTGTGAATGAACGGTGAAAATAGAGGTTTGACCCTTCATACTCATTTTAACTTTATGCTCTTTGGTGTTATAGCGTATTAAGTAGTCCGTCCACAGTACCCCTTCCATTTCACTCAGTAAATACTCATCTGACTCGCCGCTTTCAAAATATTCGCAGATGCACGCATGTTCGTCCCTAAACATTTCTAGGGTGGGATATCCTACATAGTTGAAAAATGCCCGATTGGCATAGATAATATCCACCCCATTAGTAACCACCACAATATTTTTCTGCGAATCAAGAATCGTATGAATGTAGCGTTCTTGAAGATTTAATTTTTTAAACAAATGGGCAAAACCGTACTCAAATAGTCCAAAAATAAAAGCAATCAACAACACCGTAACAATAGAACTCTCAAAAATCATTTGCAGCGTGTTTTCATACCCTCCGCTTACATCATTAATACAAAAAATAATTCCTGCATTACGACCTTGTCCATCCTTTAAAAAGAGGGGATTGATCTCATAATCTTTCCCGTTGTAATGGATATTCCGCTGTTCCAACATCGGATTACTCTGTGAGTACAAAGCCATTAACCCACGCTGCGTTAAACGATCAGAGGTATAACGATATTTCCCAAACCCCTCTTTATAAGCATTTTTATCAGCTGCCCCTAAAAAGTTTTCATGAATCATCAATATGCCATCTGAACCGGAAGCTTGTTTGATCTTATGGATAAAATAGTCCGTATCTACCCCAAATTCAAGGGCTCCGATATAGGTCCCCTCTTCTAATATCGGTACAACAACGCGATAAGCAACCCCTTCAACTCCCCCCTCAAATCCACTCACCATCTTATGGGTATGATGAATTTCACGCAACATTGCCCTGCGTGCAGCAATATCATCACCAAACTGATTTTTACGATGCATCCGCAAAATAGATCGGCCATCCGATGCATGAAACTGCATAACGATAAGGTGAGGGTTCTCTTCACGAAGTGCTTTGTAGCGAGGGAGTACTAATTGATAGAGTTTTTCGGTATTACGACTCTTAACGGCGGCTAATACACCGGATTCTCGCATCGTTACAAAGGAGCGAAAAGTATAAAAGTGCTCTACATCATTGATTATGGAGTTAAATGCCAGATTAACGTTGTGTGCAGAACGCTCACTTCTCTCAGCTGCATGACTCCGTTCACTGGAGATATGATACGAGGTCATTACTACAGCAACAGAAGTAACAATGGCCGCAATCAACAGCTGTGAACGAGATTTTAATGTCATATATACTGCCCCTTCTTACATCATCATAGGTTCGTCAGTAGGATCAATCTCCTCAAAATCTTCGATTATTTGATCTAATATCTTTTGGGTCTTTTTTATTTTAACAATATTCTCATCAAATATCTCTTTGGATGCCGGAAACGCTTCGGAAAGCTCTTGATAGATCAGAATACGTCCGCCGAAATGACGAGCGATTTCATCAAATGCACGGCGCAAATAATCACGTTTCACAGTATGGCGAAAGAGAGCCTTAATCATTTTTTTTCGCTCTTTGATCGGAATAGATTCATCGATCGCTTCAGCAATACGCTTGATATCCAAACGGGAAAGATAAGCACCGCAATGGTACGGAGCGAGCAATTTATCGGAGAGTTCATCCACAAATCCCGGTATCGGCTCATCCCCTGAATCTTCTTCCTCTGTTGTTTCACACGCCCCAGTATCACACTTACCTCGGACAAATTCATCAAATTCGGCTCTTAGGTCGCTAAAATCATCTTTTTTTATCATTATCTTCTCCTGTTATTAGTTCATAAAAATAGTGGCACATAGCTCTAAGGGCAATGTCATCTTGAAAATCATCACGCTCTGCAAACTTTTCCAGTGCACGAGGCATGATCAAGTCACCGTACAATAACCCCTCTTCGATCAAAATACAATCGCAAATCCCATGCTCCTGTACCGTATCAGAAGGAGTATCGATTAAAGCAAATGCACTCTCTTGATATTCGCTGGATATGAGTGCACCGTTCAGTTTAGAGCTGCGCATTTGCGAAATCGTAAAGGCAATATCATCCGGACGGATGTTCATCGGTATCACCATAGCATTAATGCTGTTTTCTTTAAACAATTTATTGACTGTAACCGATAAACGGTTGCTGTGTGCCTCTTGCGCAATAAAACCGTACAGTTTAGTATCCGCCGTAATTTGGTTATTTTGATTCATCAATTTAGTCCCCATAATTCCAAAGCTTCTTCCTCTTCCAAACGGCATCTGCGGCATATTTTGTCACCACCCACCGAGCTAAAAAGACTATCACATTCATTGCAACGACGCAATGAGTAAGTTACCAAATTGTGAACGGCAGGCTCAAACCACTCTTTTAAATTGTACGATGGAGAAAGGGTGATTGCATCACTCTCACACACATCATGACATAGATGGCATTTAACACATAAAAATGGGTCAAAATCGATTTTAGAATTACGCATATCGGAGGTAAGCGCTCCGGTAGGACAAATACGATAGCACATTTCACAAGCGGTGCATTTTGACTCATCAAGGAGTTTTTGAGAGGTAAAACCAATTTTTTTTCCTTCAACAACATGATAAAAAGAGGGTCTCTCCAGCCGCTTCAATGCTGTAAAGAAGAGTTTCCGACGATCCGTTATCTTCTTGGTTCGTAACGCCTGCGTATGAGTGCTATCGGTCGTATGAGAAATAAATTCATCGGTAGAAAGCTGTACTTCACGTTCAAAATTGGCTTTAT
>OBEQ010282762.1_pt1 | contig 25253 bp, 20 predicted proteins | sample 1670901 | NCBI WGS metagenome assembly OBEQ01 (sample SAMEA104232315, study PRJEB22302) | groundwater metagenome | biome: forest; feature: aquifer; material: groundwater | place: USA | collected 2011-08-07 | depth 5.4 m | reverse complement strand
CTTCGGCTCGAGCTGCCACGTGATGCCCAGGGGCGGCGTCGCGCCCGCGCCGGCCACGCTGTGCCTGGCCTGCCACGACACCGCCCGGCCGGGCAAGGGCGCGCGCGCCCACTGGGCGGGCGAGGCCTCGCGCGACTTCGGCCTGACCTTCCCGCACGACCGCCACGGGCCGCCCTCGCACGCAGCCGGGCGCGCCGGCTGTCTCGACTGCCACGTCGCGCCGTCGGCGAAGGCAGCGCCCGCGCCGGCGAAGAAGAAGCCGGCGTTGCCGCCCGGCGCGCACGATCGCTGCGTCGGTTGCCACGGCGCGGCCGCGCCCGCGCCGCCCGCGCCGTCTGCGCCCGCGCCCTTCGCCATGGTCGAGTGCGCGCGCTGCCACCGCTCCATCGCGGGACGCTTCGTCGCGCCCGCGCAGCTCGACAGCCCGTACGGCGTGGGCGCCGGCTTCTCGCACGACGCGCACCTGGCCCGCCAGGCGGGGCCGCCCGCGACCCGCTGCCTGGCCTGCCACGCCCAGGTCGAGGCCACCGCGGGCGCGCAGATCCCCGCGCCCAGCATGGCCACCTGCGAGTCCTGCCACGACGGCAAGCAGGCCTTCGCCGCGCTGGGCAACCGGTGCCGCAACTGCCACGTCCGCGGCACGGCCCTGCCCGCGGCCGAGCCGCCGCGCCTCTTCGATCACCGCCAGCACATCGCCGCGGGCGCGCCCGCACGCTGCGAGTCCTGCCACGCGCTCGACGCCACCTTCACGCCGCGCCCGGTCGAGCACGCCGCCTGCGCCGACGCGCGCTGCCACGCGGGCGAGTTCCGCACCCGCACGCCGCGTATCTGCGGCGGCTGCCACGTGGGCAGCGAGCCGTGGCGGCCGCTGCGCGCCGACGCCGCGCGGCGCGAGCACAGCGAGTTCGGCGCCGAGTACTCGCACCGCACCCACGGCGCGCGCCCGGGCCCGGCCTGCGCCGAGTGCCACACGGGGGTGCGCGGCGGCCTGCCCATGCGCCTCGGGCGCGCCCACGCCTCGTGCGCCGGCGACGCCTGCCACACCCGCAGCGCGCCCAGGCTGGCCGATTGCGCCAGCTGCCACCAGCTGGGCGTCCTGCCCGACCGCGACGACCGGCGCGCCGCCAGCCGCTGGTCGGTGGCCGCGCGCTTCGATCACGCCGCCCACGACCGCGACGTGCTCGACCAGCCGGTGCAGTGCCTCAGCTGCCATGTAGGTGTGCTCGACGCGCGCCGGGTGGCCGAGATCCCGGTGCCCAGGAAGGCGGTGTGCGCCGGCTGCCACGACGGCGTGCTCGGCTTCAAGATGACCGGACACGCCTGCGGCCGCTGCCACGGACACGCGTCACATGCCGAACCCGGGTCCGCCGAACCCGATCACGTCGGACCGTGACCGACGCGGATATTCTGTGATACGTCGTTTAGCCTGTCGTACCGTCGCCATTTCATCCATCGCACCATCCTGCTGGCGTTCGCATTCTCGGCCTCGCTCTGGCTCGGCGCCGCCGTGCCCGCGCACGCCGCGCTCGAGGGCGAGAACGTCGACAAGTCGGTGCATGCGGTGCGCACCGACGCCCCCCCGGTGATCGACGGCCGCCTCGACGACGCCGCCTGGCAGGCCGCCCCGCCCGACGATCGCTTCGTGCAGGGCGCGCCCCAGAACGGCAAGCCCGCCAGCGAGCGCACCGAGATACGCATCGTCTATGACGACGACGCGGTCTACGTGGCCGTGCACGCCTTCGACTCGCAGCCCGAGCGCATCGTCTCGCGCCTGACCCGGCGCGACAAGGACGTCGAGGCCGACTGGGTCGCCATCGGCTTCGACAGCCGGCACGACCATGCCAGCGGTTATGCCTTCCTGCTCAACGCGGCGGGTGTGCAGACCGACCTCATGCTCTACGAGGACACCAACCAGTCGTCAGACTGGGACGCGGTCTGGGACGGCGCGGTCGGGCGCGACGAGCAGGGCTGGAGCGCCGAGTTCCGCGTGCCCCTGTCGGCGCTGCGCTTCTCCTCGGCACCCACGCAGGTGTGGGGCTTCAACGTGGTGCGCTACATCTCGCGCAAGAAGGAAGAGGACGACTGGTCGCACGTCCCGCAGGGCGTGAACGCCAACGTGTCGCGCTGGGGCCACGTCGACGGCATCGAGGGCGTGAAGCCGCGGCGCACCTTCGAGCTGCGCCCCTACTTCGCCGCCTCGATGCGCAACCAGACGCCCACGGGCGGGCGCTTCCTCGGCCTGGGGCCGGGCGCCGAGCGCGAGGGCCACGGTGAGTTCGGCGTCGACCTCAAGCTGGGCGTGACCTCGAGCCTGACCCTCGACGCGACCGTCAACCCCGACTTCGGCCAGGTCGAGGCCGACCCGGCGGTGCTCAACCTGTCGCGCTTCGAGACCTTCTTCCCGGAGAAGCGGCCCTTCTTCCTCGAGGGCGCCGACATCTTCGAGATGCCCATCCAGGTGTTCTACTCGCGCCGCATCGGCAGGCCGCCCAGCGGCCTGGGCCCGGGCGACGAGCTCACGGTCGGCGACCACCAGGACGTGAAGGTGCTGCACGCGCCCACCGCGCTGCGCCTGTGGACCGCGGCCAAGCTGACCGGCACCGTGGGCGGACGCCTGACCCTGGGCGCGCTCGACGCCATCACCGGCTCGGAGCGGTTCGAGGTCGAGGACCTGAAGACGCGCGGCAACCTCATGCTGACGCGCGCGCCCGCGCGCAACTACGCCGCGCTGCGCGCCCGCTGGTCGCTGGGCGGCGCGTCGAGCGTGGGCGTGCTGGCCACCGCGGTGACCTGGATGCGCGGCGACGTCGCGCGCGCCGCCGCGGACCACGATGCCTACGTGCAGTCGGCCGACGCCCGCTGGGCGCCCGGCAGCGGCACGTGGAACCTGCGCAGCCAGGTGCTGGTCTCGGAGCGCGTGGGTGGCCCGCGCGACAACCACGGCATCCCCATCGTGCGCGCCGACGGCACCCGCCAGCTGCCCGGCGACGTCGGTCTGGGCGGCTACACGTCGCTGGAGTACTCGAGCGACCACTGGGTGGCCAACGCGTCCTACCGCACGCTCTCGCCCAAGCTGGACGTCAACGATTTCGGCTTCGTGCAGCAGACCAACCAGCACTTCATCGATGCGGGCCTGGGCTGGCGCGACCAGGAGCCGAGCGAGATGTTCGTGCGCCGCTTCCTGGGCGGCGGCGCGCGCCTGGTCTTCGACTGGACCGGCGTGCCCAGCGAGGCCAGCCTGGGCGTCAACACCAGCGCCACCTGGTCCAACTACTGGAGCTCGTTCCTGTCCGTGCGCGCGACCTCGCCCGGGCTGTGGAACCCCTACGAGACGGGCGACCGCGGCTACCTCGAGCGCCTGCCCTACCTCAACTTCGACACCTACACCGACACCGATGGCCGCAAGCCGGTGTCGGTGGGCCTGGGCGTGGGTGGCGGCCACGCCATGGCCGACCCGGCCTACTACTCCTGGAGCGAGCTGCACGTGTCGTTCAACGCCATCCCGCAGGCCGAGCTCGAGCTGGGCGGCGTGCTCAACTGGGAGGCCCACGATCTGCGCGAGTGGTTCAACGGCGGCTGCCACGACGACAGCGCCGAGATGAACGACTGCACCATCGACACCGAGGTGCGCCACTACCGCATGGCCGAGATCACCGACGGCTCGCTCTCCTTCACCCTGCGCGGCTCGTACCTGGTGTCGCCCAACCTGTCGCTGCAGGCGTACGCGCAGCTGTTCATGGACCAGGGCTACTTCGAGAACCGGCGCGTGCTGACCACCACCGGCACGCGCCCGAAGCTGTACCGCTCCCAGCTCATGCTCGACCCGTCGTTCACCGGCGACGACAACGGCGACGGCCAGCCCGACGACGGCTTCCAGGACACCTCGCTCAACATCAACGTCGTGCTGCGCTGGGAGGTCTCGCCCGGCTCGACGTTGCTGGGCGTCTACACGCGCGCGCAGAACGCCGACTTCGACCCCACGGTGTACCGGCCCAGGTTCCGCCTGACTGGCCTGGGCGTCGGACCGACCGAGGAAGTCCTGCTGATGAAGTTCGTGTACTTCTACGGCTAGGCGGCGCGCGTCACGACCTGGGCCAGTTGTTCCAGGTGAAGTACGCGCCCACGAACGCGAACGCGGTCAGCGTCCAGGCCAGCCAGAGCGCCAGGGCCGCGGCGGAGACGGGACGCTTGCGCGCGCGCACGACCGCGAAGCCGACCGCCGCGCCAACGAGGCCCGCCACGAGCGCCCACAGCCACAGCCCCAGGTAGCCCGCGGGCGCCGGGCCGGCCGCGCGCTGTTGCAGCCGGAACACGTGCTCGGCCTGGTAGTGGAACAGCCTGGGCACGTGCAGGTAGTCGACCGTGCCGTACGCCAGGCAGTACGCGGTCGCGCCCGCGCACGCGGCCACGTAGGCACGCTGCCAGGCGGGCGGCCGCACGGACGCGGCGGGGGCAGCTTCGGAGGTCACCGTCGCAGCATACCGTCGTGCCGGGCCGGCACCGAAGCCTTCGAAACACTTGACTCCTTCGTGGCGCACGGGTATCACCTCCGGCGCAGTTCGGGTGCCGTGGCCAAGCGGTAAGGCGGAGGCCTGCAAAGCCTCTATTCCCCGGTTCAAATCCGGGCGGCACCTCCAGAAGACGCCGGGTTACGACGACCCGGCGTTCTTGTTTTCGGCACGGCGGACGGTCAGGCGGCGAAGATCTCGGCCAGGAAGCCGTCCAGGGCCGCACGCGAACGGGCGTCGGCGCGCGGGTTGTAGACGGTGCCGAAGCCGGGGTCGTTGGCGCGCGGGTTGGTGAAGGCGTGCATGGTGCCGCCGTAGGCGTGCAGCTGCCAGTCGGCGCGCGCCTCGGTCAGCTCGTTGCACAGCGCGACCATCGCGTCGGGCTTGCCCATGGGATCGTCGTAGCCGTGCAGGACCAGCACCTTGGCCACGATGGGTCGCCTGGGCAGCGGGCTGGCATGGAGGAGTCCGTGGAAGGAGACCACGCCGCGCAGGTCGGCGCCGCTGCGGGCCAGGTCGAGCGCGCACATGCCGCCGAAGCAGAATCCGACCGCGGCCACGCGTGCGGCGTCGACGACCGGCAGCGCGCGCACCGCCTCGACGCCGGCCAGCAGCCGTCGCTGTAAGAGCGCGCGGTCGGACGCCAGCGGCGTCATGAGCGCCTGGCACTCGGCCTGGTTCTCGCCCCGCTTGCCCTTGCCGTAGACGTCGATGGCCACGCCCACGTGGCCGCGCTCGGCCAGCATCGCCGCGAACGCCTGCTCGAATTCGCCCTGCCCTGCCCAGGCATGACAGATGACGACCGCCGGCTTGCGCCCGTCGCCCTGCCAGACCGCGTGGCCTTCGTAGGCCTGCCCCTCGATGGACCAGGCCAGCTTCTCGATCGTCTGTGTCATGGGGGTACTGAAGCAGGCGGGGCGGCGCGGCTCAAGCCCGACGAAGACTCTAGGGCGCGAACACGCCGCCGCCCGGGTTGACCACGATGGTCGAGTTGATCTCGCAGGTGAACTCGCGCACGACGCCGGCGGGCAGGACGCCGTAGTAGCTGGCGAAGCTGCTGCCGAAGGGCAGCGACTGCACGCTGACCGTGCCGTTGGCGTAGGTGGTGCGCATCTTGAAGCCGGTGATGGCGAGCGCCAGCGGCGACGGCTGGTTGCCGCTCATCGAGCAGACCACCGACTGCGTGTCGCCGGCGGCGCAGCTGGCACCGACCTGGGCGCCGACCACGCCCAGCGGCCCCCACATGGTGTCGTAAGGATTGGTGCAGCCCACGCCGAACACGCCGCGTGCCGCACGGCCCGACCAGCGTACACGCGTGTTGCCGGCGAGCGTGGCGTCGCTCTGGCCCATGGTGCGCAGGATCCAGTCGCGGAAGTAATACACGTCGGTCAGGCCGGCGTAGTCGTTGGCGCCGACGGTCTGGCAATCGGTCACCTTGGCGTAGCTGGCGATGCCGGTGACGGTGGCGCGGCCGCCCTCGATGGTCACGAAGCCCGAGCCGCTGTCGCCATGGCACAGCCCGGCCGTGGGCGAGCTGACGCAGAACGCACCGTCGGGCGCGAAACAGCCCGAGGGCGACTGCGCCGGGATGGGCGCGCGCAGCACGGCGTTGAAACCCGGGGGCAGCTGCGCGTTGGTGTGGCTGGCGGCGGCGATGGTGCCGATGCGGCCGATCACGCGCGGCGCGGTCGGGATGGCGACGGTCTGGATGTACGGATCGATGGTGAACGGCGAATCGAGGCGGATGAGCGCGATGTCGTTCCTGGGCGAGTCGAAGCCGCCGCCCAGCTGGTAGGCAGGATGGATGAACACGCCGCTGTAACCTACGGTGCGCGTCGCGGTGTGCAGCTGGCCGCTGGCCGGGTCGGTGCGCGAGAACGCGACCCGGTAGCTCCAGCCATTCCGCGGCACGCAGTGCGCGGCGGTCAGCACCCACCTGGGCTCGACCAGCACGCCGTGGCAGCCGTTGAGCGAGACCACCCACGGGTGCTTGTAGTCGGGCTCGACCGTACCCTGCACGACGGCCGAGCTCTGCTCGGCCAGCTCCTCATCGGTGGACACGGCGTCGAGATCGGTATCGAGGCAGCCGGGCGCGGCGAGCAGCGTGGGCAGCACCAGGGTCACGAGGGCGAAGTTCTTCACGGCGTTCATCTCCTTGCGGTGTGACGCCGCACACTTGCAGCCCGCGTGCCGGGCAGCATTCCCTTTGGAGACGAGGACTTGAACGCGACGGGCGGGACGCGTCGACACCGCGCCTAGACGAGTTGCCTAGACAGGCGCGGGCGCCGGGTGGCGCTACGGGCCGACCGTGCCCGCGAGCTGCTCGGCGATCCGCTGCAGCGCTGACGACAGATCGGCGTTGCAGATGGACGTGGTGACGCTGCCGGGGAACTGATCCAGAAAGTACTTCAGGCGAACGCCCGGGTCAGCGGCGCCACTGGAGCCCTGGCAGGAGTGGTCCAGCTGCGGGGCGTTGTTCTGGTCGAGCATCACGCGCACCGGCGAGGGGTTGCCGATGATGCCCGCGACCAGGATCATGTTCGGGTTGCTCTTGAGGCCCTTCAGGAAGGTGACGTACCGCTGCGGGTCGCCCAGGAAGGAGTCGACGCGCGGCCGGCAGCCGGTGTAGCTGGCGGCGCTGCGGGTCAAGTTGCCCTCCGCGCAGGTGACGCCGAACTCGGTGCAGCGGAACGACGTCAGCGGGCCCAGCTCGGGGTTCGGTGGGATCTCCGCGGGGTTGTAGATCCTGGGGTCGGCGGCGGAGCAGTCGTCCTCGTCGGCGACGAAGATGACCGCCAGGAGGGCGTCAGGGCGCAGGAAGCCAGCGTTCTGCGCCTGGCTGCCGTCGAGCGCGCGCTTCATCGACTCGAGGTGCTGCTCGAAGCCGCAGCCGAGCGTGCCCAGCTCGGAGATGCAGCCGAAGGTGTCCGCGAGCGTGCCGGTGTAGTTCTTCACCCGCGTGGTCCCATCGGCGGCGGCCACGTCGGAGATGAACTTGCCGTCGGGCGCGGTGCAGCTGCGCCCGTGCGGCGTGCTCTGCAGCTCGCCGTTGTCACCTTGGCCCTGGCAGTTGACGATGTTGAACCCGTCCACGCCCACGTTCGACGAGATCACGCCGATATGCAGGTTGGGCAGGCCGCCCTCGATGTGGCTCAGCACCGACATGAAGGCGGGGAAGTCGACCGCCAGCGAGGTCTGCTCCTCGCCCATCGATGCGGAGTTGTCGACGACGAAGAGGATGTCGATGTTGCGGTTGGCCGGGCCGGCATCGACGAAGGCGTCGGGGGTGGCGGCGTCCACGGCGGCCGGGTTGCCCGACCCGGTGCAGGCCCCGAGCAGGGGTAGCCCCAGCAAGGCGAAGAACAGGCTCTGATGGCTATTCCTGTGGCGCATGGGCCCAGCCTACGCGGGCGGCGCGTCATCTCAGCGTGACCGGAGTTGCAGCGCGGCTGCTGCTACGGGCCGACCGTGCCCGCGAGCTGCTCGGCGATGCGGCTGAGCGCGAAGGACAGGTCGTTGTTGCAGATGGACGTGGTGACGCTGCCGGGGAACTGATCCATGACGAACTTCAGGCGGATGCCCGGGTCGGCGGCGCCGTTGACACCATTGGGATCCTGGCAGGAGTGGTCCAGCCGCGGCTCGCCGTTGGTCTCGAGCTTCACCCGTACCGGCTCGGGGTTGCCGATGATGCCCGAGACCAGGATCTTGTTGGGGTCGCTCTTGAGGCTCTTCAAGAAGTCGACGTAGCGCTGCGGGTCGCCCAGGAAGGAGTCGACGCGCGGCCGGCACTCGCTGTAGGCGGCGGCGCTGCGGGTCAGGTTGCCCTCGGCGCAGGTGATGCCGAACTCGGTGCAGCGGAAAGACGACAGCGGGCCCAGCGTGCCGGTCAGCGCCGTGTCGCTGGTGTCGTACATCTGGGTGTTGGCGGCGGAGCAGTCGTCCTCGTCGGCGATGAAGATGACCGCGAGGTAGGCGTCCGGGCGCAGGAAGCCAGCGTTCTGCGCCTGGCTGCCGTCGAGCGCGCGCTTCATCGACTCGAGGTGCTGCTCGAAGCCACAGCCGTTCGTGCCCAGCTGGGAGATGCAGCTGAAGGTGTCTTCGAGCGTGCCGGTGTAGTTCTTCGTACGCGTGGTGCCGTCGGCGGCGACGACGTCGGAGATGAACTTGCCATCGGGCGCCGTGCAGGGCGTGCCGGCGGGGTGCGCCGTGTTCTGCAGCTCGCCCTGGTCACCTTCGCCGCCGCAACCGGTGATGGTGAAGCCGCCCGCGCCCACGTTCGACGAGACCACGCCGATGTGCACGTTGGGCAGGCCGCCCTCGATGTGGTTCAGCACCTGCATGAAGTTGGGGAAGTTGTTGGCCAGCGAGGCCTGCTCCTGGCCCATCGAGCCCGAGTTGTCGACCACGAAGAGGATGTCGATGTCACGGGTGACCGGGCCGGCGTCGACGTGTGCGTCGGACGTGGAGGAGGCATCGGCGAGCGACGCGTCGGTGGCGGGGTTCCCCGACCCGGTGCAGGCCCCCAGCAGGGACAGTCCCAGCGAGGCGAAGAGCAGGCTCTTGTAGGTATTGTTGTGGCGCATGAGCCCACCCTACCCGGGCCGGGCGGCTTCCCTGCGTGACGGGAGCTGCAGCACGGGAGTGCTTCCGGATCTTGCCGGCGTGCGACGATCTCAGGGGCCGACGTTGCTCGCGAGATGCTCGGCGATCTGCTGCAGCGCGGCCGACAGGTCGTTGTTGCAGATGGACGTGGTGACGCTGCCGGGGAACTGGTCGAGGACATACTTCAGGCGCACCGCCGGATCGGCCGCGCCGTTGACCCCGGACGGGTCCATGCAGGAGTGATCCAGCTCGGGCTGGATCATCGCGTTGAGCTTGACGCGCACCGGCTCGGGGTTGCCGATGATGCCCGAGACCAGGATCTTGTTCGGGTCGCACTTGAGACTCTTCAGGAAGTCGACGTAGTTCTGTGGGTCGCGCAGGAAGGAGTCGACGCGCGGCCGGCATCCGGTATAGCTGGCCGCGCTGCGGGTCAGGTTGCCCTCGGCGCAGGTGATGCCGAACTCGGTGCAGCGGAAGGACGCCAGCGGGCCGAGCGTACCGGTCAGCGAGGTGTCATTGGGGTCGTAGACCTCGGAGTTGCCGGCCGAGCAGTCGTCCTCGTCGGCGATGAAGATGACGGCCAGGCGGGCGTTCTTGCGCAGGAAGCCGGCGTTGACGAGCTGGCTGGGGTCGAGCGCCCGCTTCATCGATTCCAGGTGCTGCTCGAAGCCACAGCCGCTCGTGCCCAGCTTGGAGATGCAGTTGAAGGTGTCCTCGAGCGTGCCGCTGTAGTTGCGCTTGCGCGCACCGCCGGGGAGGCTGACGTCGGAGATGAACCGGCCACTGGGAGGCGTGCACGCACCACGCGCCGTGTTCTGCAGCTCACCGTTGTCGCCGTCGCCGCCGCAGCCGCTGATGTTGAAGCCGCCCACGCCGACGTTCGACGACACCACGCCGATGTGCACGTTGGGCAGACCACCCTGGATGTTGTTGAGCACCGACATGAAGATGGGGAAGTTGGTCGCCAGCGAGACCTGCTCCTCGCCCATCGAGCCGGAGTTGTCGATGACGAACAGGATGTCGATGTCGCGGTTGACGCCACCATCGCTCTCGTCGGGACAGTCGACGCCACCGTCGGCCCTCCCGTCGGGGATACCGGCGGCGTCGGCGAGCGACGCATCGATGGCGGCGGGACCGTGCCCGATGCAGGCGACCAGCAGCAGGGGCAGACCGAGCAGGGTCAAGAAGAGACCCATGTGAGTTCTTGCGTGACGCATCTGGTCGACCTTACGCGAGCCGGCGGCATTTCGGCGTGACGTGAGCCGCACTTGCGTACTAGTGACCGATGGTGGCGGCGAACTGCTCGGCGATCTTCTGCAGCGCGGACGACAGGTCGTTGTTGCAGATGGACGTCATGGTGCTGCCGGGGAACTGATCCAGGACGTACTTGAGCCGAACGGCCGGGTCGGCCGCGCCGCCGATGCCGCTCGGGTCCAGGCAGGAATGAGCCAGCTGGGGGTGGCCCATGTCGTTGAACGTGACGCGCACCGGGTCGGGGTTGCCGACGATGCCCGCGACCAGGATCTTGCTCGGGTCGCACTTGAGATTCTTCAGGAAGTCGACGTAGTCCTGCGGGTTGCGCAGGTAGGAATCCGTGCGCGGCCGGCACTGGGTGTAGCTGGCGGCGTTGCGGGTCAGGTTGCCCTCGGCGCAGGTGATGCCGAACTCGGTGCAGCGGAACGACTCCAGCGGACCGAGCGTGCTGGTCAGGGCGGTGTCATTGGGGTCGTAGACGGAGGAGTTGCCGGCCGAGCAGTCGTCCTCGTCGGCGATGAAGACGACCGCGAGGTAGGCGTGCTCGCGCAGGAAGCCGGCGTTGACGGTCTGGAAGGGCTCGAGCGCCCGCTTCATCGATTCCAGGTGCTGCTCGAAGGCGCAACCCGAGGTGCCCAGCCTGGAGATGCAGCTGAAGGTGTCCGCGAGCGTGCCCTCGTAGTTGCGCACCCGCGTCGTGCCGCTGGCACTGGCGACGTCGGAGATGAACTTGCCGCTCGGCGGGGTGCAGGCGCCACGGGCCACGTTCTGCAGCTCGCCGTTGTCGCCATCGCCGCCGCAGCCGGCGATGTTGTAGCCACCCACGCCGACGTTCGACGACACCACGCCGATGTGCACGTTGGGCAGGCCGCCCTGGATGTTGTCGAGCACCGACATGAAGTTGGGGAAGTTGGCCGCCAGCGAGGCCTGCTCCTCGAACATCGAGCCGGAGTTGTCGATGACGAACAGGATGTCGATGTCGCGGTTGACGCCCGCGTCGCCGTCCCCGATGCAGCGGGAGCCGGCGTCGATCGACGCGTCGGGCGTGCCCGGGTTGTCCTGCCAGAATATCTGGCAGGCCCCCAGCAGCGGCATGGCCAGCAGGGCGAGAAATAGGCTCTGGTACCGACTGATCTTGCACATGAGCCCCACCGTACGCGTGGCACGCGTCATTTTAGCGTGACCGGCGCTGCACCGCGGCCTCAGTTCCTGATCTTGCCAGGTGCGACGTGCGCGCATGGCCGGGGCAGACAGGCAGGGTAAACTCGCCCCAGATGCCCCGTCTGCGCGCGCCCGCCCCGCTCCCCGAGCCGTCACGTCCCGTCGCCGCCCTGCCCGCCGTTCCGCTCGGACCCCGCGTGCTCGACGTGCTCGCCCTGGGCTACCGCGCGCGCCGACCGGTGCTGCTCGAAGGTCCCACCGGCATCGGCAAGAGCGAGATCGTGCGTGCCGTCGCCGAGCGTCTGAGTGTGGGCTTCGCCGTCCTCGACCTCAGCCTGCTCGAGCCACCCGACCTGGTCGGCCTGCCCATCATCGAGCAGGGCCGCACGCGCTACGCGGTGCCGTCGATCCTGCCCCAGGACGGCGCCGGCATCCTGCTGCTCGAGGAGCTGAACCGCGCCGAGCGCTACATCCAGCAGCCGGCGCTGCAGCTGCTGACCGCGCGCACGCTGCACGAGTACACGCTGCCCGAGGGCTGGGTCTGCTTCGCTGCGGTCAATCCGCAGGACGGCGACTACCAGGTGACCGCGCTCGACCCGGCGCTGCGCGCGCGCTTCCTGCAGCTGCGCGTGCGCGCCGATCGGCCATCGTGGCTGTCGTGGGCGCTGCTCGCCGGCGTGCACCCGGCGGTCATCGCCCTGGCGCAGGCGCACGACCGTGTGCTCGACGACGTGCCGCCGCGCACCTGGGTGTACGTCTCGCAGCTGCTCTTCGCGCTGCGCCCGGAGGACACGCGCGATCCGGTGGTGCTGCGCGACGCCCTCGCCGGCTACCTGCCCGGGTCGTGGCTGGAGCTCTTGCTGGCCCGGCGCGAGATCGCCGAGGTCGGCCTGGCCATCGACGTGCGCGCGCTCCTGGCCGGCTATGCGCCCGGCACGCCCGAGGCCACGCGCATCGCCGCGCTGCGCGCCGAGGGCCGCAGCGACGTGCTCGACGAGATCACGCACCGCCTGCTGGCCATCCTGTCGGGACCCGAGGCAGGCGTGCTCGCGGCCTCGGGCAAGCTGCGCCTCGAGGCGCTCGAGGCCCTGTTCACCGACCTGCCCGGCGATCAGCGCGACAAGCTGCAGCGCGCCATCGCCGAGAACCCGACCCTGCTCACGCTCGCCGACGTCAAGCCGCAGGAGCTGCTGCAGAACTTCGTGGGCAGCCGCGCCGACCGCACCATCTCGGCGCTGACCCACGATCCGCTGCGCCAGCACCGGCTCGGGCTCATCGTCACCGGGCTGCGCGCGCACATGGCGGATCCCACGCGCCTGTCCGAGCTGCGCAAGAGCACACCCGCGCGGGTTGCGCTCGGCCACGTGCTGGCGCGCCTGGCCAGCGCCGCCGATTCGCCCTGGGCCATGGCGCTGGTGGACACGCTGCAGCGCACCGGCATCACGCCGGTACGTCCGGGATGAGCCAGGCGCTCGAATTCGTGCGCGGGTTCGTGGGCGAGCGCTCCTTCCTGGCGCGCTACCCGTACTACGCCGCGGTGCTGGCGCGCGTCGACGTGGTCGTCGATCCCACGGTGTCCTCGATGGGCGTCTCGCTGCACGGACGCCGCTTCTACCTGCACGTGAACCCCGAGTACTTCGCGGCGTCGCCGGGCTTCCTGCGCGGCATCCTGCTGCACGAGGTGCACCACATCGTGCTCGGGCACCTGACCAACCCGCGCCTCGACGACGTCGCGCATGTGGATCTGATGGAGATCGCCAAGGAAGTGTCGGCCAACGAGCACATCGAGGAGCCGCTCCCGGATCCCATCACCTGGCAGGCGTTCGAACGCTACGGCCTGCGTCGCGGCCAGAGCACGCGCGAGCGCTACGACCGCCTGGTCGCCGCGCGCGAGGCCAGCCCGCAGGGCTTCAAGCCGCAGCCGCGCTTCGTCGACGATCACGAGCCGTCGCGACGGGGTGGACGCGGGCAGACGGTGCCGGGCACGGATCCCGCGCGCGCCCTGGTCGAGGACGCCATCGCCGCCGCCGGCGATCCGCGCCAGGCCGAGGGTGGCGACGCGCGCGCCGGCCTGCTCGCCGGGCGCACTCCCGGACGTCTGCTCGAGGAGCTGGGCGGCGTCGCCGGCCCGCCCACCCTGCCCTTCGACTGGCGCACCGCTCTGGCCATGTTCGTGGCCGCGCGGCGGGCGCCCGCCCACCGCTGGGGCCGGCCCAACCGTCGCTTCCCCGGCCGCATCGGCGAGGTGCCCGGGCGCATCTACGTGTCGCGTGCCATCGAGCGCCCACGTCTACTCGTGGCGCTCGACACGTCCATGAGCATCAGCGACGCGCAGCTGGCCGAGGTGGCGCGCCAGCTGCGCGTGGTCGCCGAGCACGCCGACCTGGTCGTCGCCGAGATCGACACCGAGGTGGCGCACGTCGGACCGTTCGACGGCCTGCTGTCGTGTGTGCACGGCCGCGGCGGGACCGACCTGCGCCCCGCCTTCGACCCGGCCTTCCTGGGCTCACACGGCGTCTGTGGCGTGGTCTATTTCACCGACGGCGAGGGGCCATTTCCCGAGCGCCCGCCCGCGCTGCCGACGTTGTGGGTACTGACGCGCGAGGACGCGGCGTTCGCGTGCCCGTGGGGCGCGCGCGCGTACCTGCACGCCTAGTCGGTCTGCGCCATCTGCGCCAGGGCGTTGTCGGCGCAGCACCGGCACACCGCCACGCCCGCCCGCGTATCGCCGTCCACGTCGCCGCACTCTTCGCAATGACGAAGGCGCGCCGGTTGCTGCTGTTGCTGCTGCTGTCGCTGCTGCTCGGTCCCAAAAGAAGGCGATGAAGGCATCGTGCCTGCAGAGATTGCACGGCGCGGGCCACGACGCAGTGCGACGCAGTGCGCCGCAGACGTCGCCCAGACGTCGCCCAGACGTCGCCCAGACGTCGGGAGTACGGGCACTTGCCGCCGTGCTCCGCTGCACAACGTGCCCGAAAGTGCATAGTCCGCTTCGCACCGCGAAATGACGCGTCGTGACGTGCAACTGCATGTTGCGCAGGCCGTAAAAGAAGTAAGAAGATGATCACGCAGGCGGTAGACGAGTCGTATGGGCCGGGTGTTGTTGTAGGGCCGATTCGCGCTTCGAGGGGGGCTCATGCTGCAGACGGCGACCAATCACCTCACGCTACTCATCGACGAGCTGACCACGGCGCTCGCCGCGGGCGCGGACAGCGAGCTGACCGCTCGTGCGCTGCGCCAGACCCTGGCGCTGCTCCACGCCGCGTCGGAGACGCTGGAAGAGCTCGAACGCTCGCGCGCTCGTGCGCGCCCGCCGCAGCGGCCGGTCACCGCGTCGCCCAAGACCTGATCACTTTCGCCGGGCCACCGCGTAGTTGTTCCCGATCCAGCCGGTCAAGTCGTAGTGCTCGACCAACCAGGGTCCCAGCACCTTGTCGTCGAGCACCAGCTTCACCGACGGCTTGAACTGGCCGAACCAGGGGAACATGTCCATGCCGCTGAGCAGGATGAGCGCGGGCGGGTGCGCCGCGAGATCGCGCACGATCTCGTCGTGGACCTCGGTGGCGTAACGGAACTCGGGAATCCAGGCCACCGAGGTGATGAGGTGGCGCGACGCCGGCAGGCGATGGGCCATGAGGTACGTCGCGCCGGCGCGGCCGAAGACGAAGAAGCGCTCGCCCTCGGGCACCAGCTGGTCGACGACACGTGCGGCCTCGCGCTCGGCGTCGTAGCTGTAGTAGTGCATCTCCACGCCGCGACGCGTGTACAGCTCGTCGGTGCTGACACGCCCCGCGACCCAGCGGGCCAGGTCGCCGGCGTCGCCCAGCCAGCGTGGGTTGAGCACCAGCGCGGCCAGCACCGCGCCCGCGAGCGCCACGCGCAGCGAGCGGCGCGGCACGTACGCCAGCAGCGCGTCAGCAGCGATGCCGACCAGGATGGCCAGGCCGGTCACGCCCGCGATGCCGTGGTAACGAAAGCCGTAGCCGCCGCTCACGAAGGTCAGCACGCCCCACGGCAAGGGCGCGAGCAGCAGGATGGCGACGGAGACGGGCAGCTCGCGACGGCGCACCCGCCACACCACGATGGCCGCGCCGGCGAGCGCGAGCAAGTCGACCAACCACGCGCGTGGCGTGTCGGCGACGAGGCGCAGGCCGGAGTGGAGGCGCGCCGGCACGGGCATGTGCGAGATCTTCAGGTACGCGGGGTTGAAGCGGAACATGATGTCGAGGAACGCTGCCAGCTCGCCCGCGAGCGCCAGGCGCGCCAGCACCGCCAGCGAGATGGCCAGGCCGCCGCCGGCGAAGGCGAGCAGGCGCCGCACCCGCCCCGGGCCGCGCACGAGCGCGAGCGCGCCCAGCATGACGATGCCCAGCAACGCCGCCTGCGGCTTGAGCCAGCAGGCCCAGGCGATGGCCGCGCCCGCGCCCGCCGCCCAGACCAGCGCACGCGGCCGGGCCTCCATCGAGCGCGCCGCCGCGACCAGCGCCACGACCAGGAAGAGCACCTGGTGGAACTCGACCTGGCCGCGCTCGGGCAGCCCCCACAGCGCCGACGAGCACAGCGCCGCCAGCGCCACGGCCATGAGCGCGCCGGCGCGCCGGCCCAGGCCGGCCGCGCGCCCGAGGTCGGTGATCACGAACGCGGCCAGCGCCAGCGACGCCAGCTCCGACGCGCGCGCGGCCAGCGAGCTCGCGCCCAGCACGGTGATGCGCGCCATCTCCATGAACAGCAGGCCGGGCGTCTTCTGATCGACCAGGTCGCGGTACAGGCGCGCGCCGCCCAGCGCCAGCTTGGCCACCGCCGCGAACAGCGCCGTGTCCTCGAAGTAGGGATAGACCAGCCCGGGCAGGAGCAGGCCCACGACCACGATCCCCAGGAGCACGCGGTGGGCGTGGCGCATCAGCGCTCGACGATACCGCAACCAGACGGTGCGGCGCTCGCGCCAAGGTCGCGCTAAGGTCACACCTTCTCGCGTGAGCCCCGTTCTCAGCATCCCCGCCAGCGCGCTCGAGCTGGTCGGTACGTACTTCGACCCAGCGACCATGACGCGCGCGCTCGCTCACGCGCGCGACGGGCGCGTGCACGTGGTCAAGCCGCCGCCCTGGCCCATCGTCGCCCAGGTGCGTGGCACCCAGGGCCACGTCGTGACCGTGTACTACCCGGGCGGCCTGCACCTGCGCGGCGAGTGCACCTGCGAGCTCGCCATCGACTGCGAGCACGTCGCGGCCGCCGCGCTGGCGGTGTTCGCACGCGAGCGCGAGTACGCCGCGCGCCAGGAGGCCGCCGCGCGCGAGGCCGTGGTGGGCGAGTGGCTGGCCGAGCTGGGCCGGCAGGACGGCCGTGGCTCGAGCGGCGCTGCGGGCGCGCCCGCGAGCGACAACGTGGTCGCCTACGTGCTCGACGCGCGCGACGGTGAGCTGGGCCTGACCGTGCTGCAGTGCTCGCGCCTGCGCCGGGGCGGTCTATCGAGCGGCACGCCCATCGCCGCGCTCGCCGACCCGCAGCGGGGCGCGCCTCGCTGGGTCGAGGTCGACGATCTGCGCCGCATCGCCATGCTGCGCGCGGTGGCGCGCGCCGCGCCCCAGGTCACACGGCTGGGCGTGGGCCGTCTGCACACCGAGCTCGTGCGCGAGCTGGCCGCGAGCGGGCAGCTCTTCTGGCACAGCACGCGCTCGCCCCCGCTCGTCTACGGCCCCGCGCTCACCGACGAGCTGACCTGGCGCGCGTGCCCCGACTTCCCTGACGCGCACCGTCTCGGGCTGGACGCCGCGCTGGTGATCGTTCCGGCGCGCGAGTGCCACTACCTCGATCCTGCGGCGGGCTGCATCGGGCCGCTCGAGCTGGGCCTGCCCACCGAGCTGGTCCAGCGTCTCATCACCGGTCCACCCGTACCCGCGGCGATGCGCTCGACCGTCGAGCGCAGCCTGCGCCCGCTGCTGAGCAGCGGCGCCGACGCCGCCGCCGACGACTACGAGGACGAGCAGCCGCGCCCGCGTCTGCACGCCAGCCTGGCCGAGGGCGCGACCGCGCTCAGCCTGCTCGCCGAGGCCGCCTACGGTGAGGCGCGCTTCCCGCTCGCCCGCTGGGACACGGCGCGCGCCGCGGATCGCGACATGATCGCCGAGGGCCGTCACCAGGAGCGGCTCGACGCCCTGGTCGCCCAGCTGCCCCACGGCGGCGCGGCGTCCTCGAGCCTGGAGCTGCTCGCCGACGCACGCCACGTCGCCGAGGTGCTGGTGCCCACCCTGCGCAGCGAGGGCTGGATCTGCGAGCTGGGCGAGGACTTCCCCCACGAGGCGCCGCTCGCCGACGTCGAGTTCAGCGAGACGCTGCGCCCGCTCAGCGACGCGCACGGCTGGTTCGCGGTCGAGCTGGGCGTGACCATCGCTGGCCGCACGGTGCCGCTCCTGCCCATCCTGCTGCAGGCCATCCGCGACGGCGAGCTGGTGCTCGCGCTCGACGGCGAGGCGGTCACGCGCGGCGCCGGCCTCAACCTGCGCCTGCCCGAGGGCGAGCTGGTGCACGTGCCCGCCGAGCGCGTGCAGCGCTGGCTGCGCCCGCTGGTCGAGCTGGAGCTGGCCGGCCTCGACGCCCACGGCCTGCTCAAGCTGCCCGCCTTCGTGGCCGCGCGGCTCGACGATCGCCAGGCCGGGCCGGGTCGCTTCGCCGACTCGAGCCAGCTCGACGCGGCGCGCGAGCACCTGACCGCGCTGCTCGAGCTGTCGCCGCGCGCCGAGCCGCCCGGCTTCGTCGGCACGCTGCGCCCGTACCAGCGGCAGGGCCACGCCTGGCTACGCTTCCTCCACGACGCCGGCTACGGCGGCCTGCTCGCCGACGAGATGGGCCTGGGCAAGACCGTGCAGGTGCTGGCCTTCCTCGAGGGCCTGCGGCAGGACGGCCGGCTCGACGCCAGCGCGCCCGCGCTGGTGGTGGCGCCGCGCAGCGTGGTGGGCAACTGGGAGCGCGAGGCGACCCGCTTCGCGCCCGGGCTGCGCCCCGCCCTGCACCTGGGCGCCGATCGCGCGCAGGACGCCGCCGCGCTGACGCGCGCGCCGCTCCTGGTCACGTCGTACCAGACGCTGGTGCGCGATCTCGAGCACCTGCGCGCCATTCGCTGGTCGTGCGTGGTCTTCGACGAGGCGCAGGCGCTCAAGAACCCCGACACGCAGCTGCGCCACGCCGCCGCGCAGCTGCGCGCGCACACCCGCTTCTGCGTCACCGGCACGCCCATCGAGAACCACCTGGGCGAGCTGTGGTCGCAGATCGATCTGGTCATGCCCGGCCTGCTGGGCCGGCGCCGCTCCTTCGACGCCTTCTTCCGCCGCCCCATCGAGAAGCACGGCAAGCAGCCGCCGCTCGAGCTCTTGCGCCAGCGCATCCGCCCCTTCCTGCTGCGGCGCATGAAGGAGCACGTCGAGGTCGACCTGCCGCCGCGCACCGAGATCGTCGAGCCCATCGATCTCGACGTGCCCCAGCGCGACCTGTACGAGAGCCTGCGCCTGACCCTCGACGCCGAGGTGCGCGCCGCGCTGGTCAAGAAGGGCATCCAGGGCGCGTCGATGGTCATCCTCGACGCGCTGCTCAAGCTGCGCCAGTGCTGCTGCGACCCGCGCCTGGTCAAGCTGCCCGAGGCGCGGCGCGTGCCCGGCTCGGCCAAGCTCGAGCGGCTCATGGACATGCTGGCCGAGCTGGCCGACAGCGGCCGCTCGACCCTGGTGTTCTCGCAGTTCACCAGCATGCTGGCCCTCATCGAGAAGGAGTGCGAGAGCGCCGGTCTGTCCCACGTCAAGCTGACCGGCACGACCCGCGACCGCGACGAGGTCGTGCGCCGCTTCCAGGACGGCGAGGCGCGCGTGTTCCTCATCAGCCTCAAGGCGGGCGGCGTGGGTCTCAACCTGACCCGTGCCGACACCGTGATCCACTACGATCCCTGGTGGAACCCGGCCGCCGAGGCACAGGCGGTGGGGCGCGCGCACCGCATCGGCCAGGACAAGCACCTCATGGTCTACAAGCTGGTCGCGCGCGGCACGCTCGAGGAAGCCATCTGCCGCATGCAGGACGAGAAGCGCCAGCTCACCGACGCGGCGCTACGTGGCGGCGGCGTGACCCATCTGGGCGCGGAGGACCTGCAGGCGCTCTACCGCAGCATCGTCTGATCCGGCACTGAGGTATCGTCCCGGCCGATGAGCACATACGTGGCGCTCCTGCGCGGCATCAACGTGGGCGGCAAGAACCGCCTGGCCATGCGCGACCTGGTCGCCATGCTCGAGGCCAGCGCGTGCGTCGACGTGCGCACGTACATCCAGAGCGGCAACGTGGTCTTCAAGGCGCCCACCAGGGTCGCCGATGGGCTGGCCGCGCGCCTCGAGCAGCGCATCGCCAGGGACACCGGGCTGAAGGTGCCGGTGGTGCTGCGCAGCGCTGCCGAGCTGGCGCAGGTGCCGCGCAAGAACCCGTTCCTCGCCGCGGGCGCCGACCCCGAGCACCTGTACGTGTCCTTCCTCGCCGACGTGCCGGCGGCCAGGGCGGCCGCCGCGCTCGACCCCAAGCGCTCGCCCGGCGACGCCTACCGGCTGATCGGGAGGGACATCTACATGCACCTGCCCCACGGCGCGGGCCAGAGCAAGCTGACCAACGCGTACTTCGATTCGAAGCTGGCGACCATCAGCACCGGGCGCAACTGGCGCACGGTCCTGAAGTTGATCGAGATGGTGCAGGCGTAGGTGCCGTCCACGCGCTGGGTGGACGCTGTCCATGGCGTGGACAGCGTGGCGCGGAGCGGAGAAGGTTCTCGAGCGATTCCGCACGGTTGACACGTGGCACGGGGCTGGCAATGAAGGCCGCGCATGAGCACTTCGGCGACCCTACTGCCCTGCCCGGCCTCGCTGGCTGAAGGCACCCCGACCGACACCGAGCTTCGTACGCTGCGCGACCTCCTGGTCGTGCGCCGCGCGCGCATCGTCACCGGCTCGGTGGTCACCAGCGCTTACCTGATGATCGCGCTGGTCATGGCGGCCGATATGCTCCATCTGCGGCAACCAGTGGACCTGGCATGGTGGCTCGCGCTGCCCGCGCTACCTGCGCTGAGCTCGCCGCTCGTGTACGCCATCGCGCGCTGGGTGATTGCGGCGCGCACGCCGCGCATCGGCAGCAGCGCCGACTGGCTGGCCCTGCGCGCGCACGCCGTCGAGCAGCGTTCGACCGCCGCGTCGCTGCTGCTGGCCGCGCTCGCGCTGCCCAGCACGGGCGCCACGTTCCTCCTGGTTCCCCTGCTGAGCATCGTGCTGGGGTTGCTCGTCTGGGTGGGCGCCTGGATCCAGCCGGTGCTGTGGGTCCACGCCGTGGTGACCGCGCGGCGCTGGGCGCGCCAGTCGAGCGAGGAGCTGGCCGCGCCGCGCTGGCCGGTCGGTCCGCTGCTGCTGGTCCTGCTGGTCGCCGTCAGCGTGTGGCCGCTGACCGTCCTGTGCGGCGAGGACGCTGCCTGCTGGAGCGCGGTCGGCGCCGGCCTGCAGGTGGTCACCATGCTGGTCGGCCAGCTGCGCGTGCGCCGCCGCCTGCTGCGCGAGCGCCAGGTCATCACCGAGCAGCTCGAGCGGGCGCGCTGAACGGGTCACGAATTGTCATCGACAGGTGGTCGACCCGGGCCCGCCCGTGCGTATTCTCCGCCCCCAGCAAAGGAAACCGCCGTGCCCAACAAGATGCTCCGCCTCGTGCCTTTCCTCGTCCTCGCTCTCCTCGCCGCCGCTTGCCACGGCAAGGGCGGCGCCACCGAACCCAAGGCCGGCGGCAGCGGCAGCGCCGCGCCGGTCGACATCCTCGACAAGGTCCCCGCCGACACGGCGATGGTGATCCATCTGGACGTGCGTCGCCTGCTGACTTCGCGCCTGTGGGAGCGCTTCGGCGCGGAGGTCACCAAGGTCCCCGAGGTCAGCAAGACCATCGCCTTCCTCAAGGCCTCGTGTGACTTCGATCTGATGAAGGACCTGCACGAGATCGACGTCGCCGTGCCCAGATCGCTCGACGAGGACGCCGTGGTCTTCCTGTTGCGCGGCAACCTCGATCGCGACACCTTCACGCGCTGCATCCGCGCTGCCATCAAGCAGAACGGCGAGCCCGAGCCGACCGTGCGTTCGCACGGCCGCTTCACCGAGGTGCAGACCGCGAAGGAGAAGGGCGTCTTCGGCTGGGCCGCCGACGACACCCTGGTGGTCTCGGTCAAGGGCATGCAAGGCGGCGCGGCGGCGCTGGCGTGGCTGGACGACGGCGCGCGCAAGCCGTCGCCCGAGCTGCGCGCGCTGCGCGCCCGGATGAAGTCGGATCAGATGTTCAGCGGCATCGTGCTGGTCAGCGGCAAGATGGGCGAGCAGGTGGCGTCGGCCATGCCCGGCCAGGCGCCCGCCGCGATGTGGTTCAACATCGCCCAGGACAAGGGCCTGAACGCCGAGCTCGGGCTGACCTACGCCGACGAGCAGGGGGCCAAGGAGATGGCCGGCACGGCGCAGAAGGCCTTCGCCGAGCTGGGCGAGCAGCCCGAGACGGCACGCTACAAGAACATGCTGCACGCGACCGCGCAGGGGCGCGATGTGCAGATGCTGCTCGACATGGACGCCGAGAGCTTCGACGCCATCGTCAACCAGCTGATGACCGCGCTGCCCGCCCTGATGCAGATGCTGGGCAAGTAGCCTGCCTAGTCCTCCAGCCGCCAGCGCATGCACGGCGGACGCACCGAGGCGCACACCGGCATGCCCTTGCCGTCGGTGAGCGTCAGCTCGGCCAGCAGCGTCTGGCCCGTGCGCAGCGCCTGCTCGACCACGGCGGCAGGCACCGCGTCGAGCTGCAGCTTGGCGCGGCGGAACATGGTGTCCATCCCGTCTGGCCCGCGCTCGGTCCACGCCAGGTAGAGGAAACGCTCGTCGCGCGGGCCGTGGATGGCCTTGCCGCGGATGTTGCCGTCGACCACCCTGGCCTCGGTCTCCCAGCTGGCGCCGGGCGCGTCGCCGTCGACGGCCGCGACGATGTCCTTGCCCACCTGCAGGCCCACGCGCACGCCGCGCGAGGGGCCGCACACGCGCCCGGGCAGCCCGGTCGCGACCACACGGATGCGCAGCTTCGCCCCGGTCTCGCCCATGGCGCACGAACCTACCACCGCCCGCGCGCATCACCGGCCATCTCTAATGTCATTAGGCATCTGCCGCACGGCGGTTGACATGCTCCGAGGCATGCGCAAACGTGCGCGCATGCTCAAGTACACGGAAGAGGTCGTCATCGACGCGCCCGCGGGCACGATCTTCGATGTCATCACCGACCTGGACGCCTACGCGCAGTGGAACCCGTGGATCGTCTGGGCCGAGGGCACGCCCACGCAGGACGCCACCATCCGCGTGAAGAGCAAGGTGGGCGGGCGCGTGCTCCGGGTCAACCACCGCATCCTGTCCAACCTGCCCGGGCGCGAGTTCCGCTGGTGCGACCTGGGCTGGTTCACCCACCTCGCCTACGGCCAGCGCGGGCGCTGGCTCGAGCCGCGCGCCGACGGTCGCGTCGTCTACCGGGTCGAGCTGCGCATCACCGGTGTGCTCTCGGGCCTGGTCGAGGCGCTGCTGGGCCGCTCGCTGGCCTGGGGCGTCAAGGCCGAGACCGACGCCCTCAAGCAGCGTGCCGAGTGGCTGGCGCGGAAGGCGGCCTGACCGTGGCGCTGGGACCCGATGATCTGGTCTTCTGTGCCGGCACGGCGCTGCGCGCGCCCCTGGCCGAGCGGGCCCGCGCGGCGGCAGCCGCCGGCTTCACCGGCATCTCGCTCTGGGCCGAGGACGTCACGCGCGCGCGCGCCGAGGGTTTCTCCGATGGTGACGTGCGTGCGCTGCTGGCCGAGCTGGGGCTCGATGTGGCCGAGCTCGACGGCGTCAGCCGCTGGCTGCCGGGCACGGGCGACCTGCCCTTCGGCCACCGCGCCGAGGATCTGCTCGCGCTCGCGACCACGGTGGGCGGGCGCTCGCTCAACGTCATGGACATCATGGCCCAGCCGGTGCCGGTCGAGGTCGCGGCGGCCTCGTTCGCGGCCATCTGCGACCAGGCGCGGCCGCAGGGCCTGCTGGTGCACCTGGAGTTCCTGCCCTGGTCGTCGATTCCCGACCTGGCCACGGCGTGGAAGATCGTGCGCCTGGCCGATCGCGACAACGGCGGGCTCATGCTCGACACCTGGCACTTCCTGCGCAGCGGCGGGCAGGCCGTAGAGCTGCGCGCGCTGCCGGGCGAGAAGATCTTCGCCGTGCAGCTGGCCGACGCGCCCGCTGCCCCCGATGGTCACGTGATGGACGAGACCACGCACCGGCGCCGCCTGCCCGGCGAGGGCGACGGGCCGCTGGCCGACATCGTGCGCACGCTGCACGCCATCGGCTGCCGGGCGCCGCTCGGCGTCGAGGTCTTCTCCGACACGCTGTCGGCCCTGCCCACCGACGAGATCGCGCGCCGCGCCGCACGCACCACCCGCGCCGTGCTGATGCAGGCAGGAGGGCCGCGATGAGCCCACCTCTGCGCATCGGCATCCTGGGCGCCGCGCGCATCGTGCCCGCGGCGCTCATCGTGCCCGCGCGCTCGCTACCCGAGGTGGCGGTGAACGCCATCGCCGCGCGCGACCCGCGCCGCGCGAAGGCCTTCGCGCACAAGCACGGCATCCCGCGCGTGCACGCCAGCTACGCCGATCTGCTCGCCGATCCCGAGCTCGACGCGGTGTTCAACCCGCTGCCCAACAGCCTGCACTGCGAGTGGACGCTGCGCGCGCTCGCCGCCGGCAAGCACGTGCTGTGCGAGAAGCCATTCGCCGCCAACGCCGACGAGGCCGAGCTCATGGCCGCGGCCGCGGCGCGCCACGGCCGCGTGCTCATGGAGGCCTTCCACTACCGCCACCACCCGCTCGCCCTGCGCATGCTCGAGATCGTGCGCTCGGGCGTGCTGGGGCGCATCCAGCACATCGAGACCAACATGTGCGTGCCCCTGCCCTTGCCCGGCAACATCCGCTACAGCTGGGCCCTGGCGGGCGGCGCGACCATGGACACGGGCGCCTACGCGGTGCACATGCTGCGCCACCTGGCCGGCGACGAGCCGACGGTGACGCGCGCCGAGGCGCGCCTGTCGTCGCCCAATGTGGACCGCTGGATGACCGCCGACTTCAGCTTCGCCGACGGCCGCACCGGACGCATGACCTGCGCGCTGTTCTCGTCGACGCTGCTCAAGATCTCGGCGCGGGTGGTGGGCGAGCTGGGCGAGCTGCACGTGCTCAACCCGGTGCTGCCCCAGCTCTACCACCGCCTCACCGTGCGCACCGCCCGAGGCAAGCAGGTCGAGCACGTGGCCGGACGCTCGACCTACCACCACCAGCTGCGCGGCTTCGTCGCCAGCGTGACCCAGGGCGCGCCCGTGCTGACGTCGGCGCACGACGCCATCGCCAACATGCGCGTGATCGACGCGGTCTACCGCAAGGCCGGGCTGCCGCCGCGCGGCACGACCGTCGCGCAGGCCTGAGCGCGCCTCAGCGACCGAGCTCGGCCTCGAGCTGCGCGGCCACGCGGCGATGCTTGTCGCTGCCGGCGCGAGCCGCCTCGCGCAGCTGCGGCAGCACGGTCGCGCCCAGACGCTTGCGCACCAGGCCTTCGGCGCGCTGCGTCCCATCGTCGCCCACGCAATCGATGATCTGCTTGACCACCTGCCCGCTGGCACGGCTGTAACCGTTCT